>Ga0187845_1000088_pt1 | contig 48047 bp, 34 predicted proteins | sample SpaLakP09_SKY_68_FD_134515 | JGI IMG/M metagenome (GOLD analysis project Ga0187845, IMG submission 134515) | Oligotrophic lake water microbial communities from Sparkling Lake, Wisconsin, USA - SP09_SKY_68 | ecosystem: Environmental > Aquatic > Freshwater > Lake | place: USA: Sparkling Lake... | reverse complement strand
GGTCGCAGGATCGAAGCGGAACTGGTCACGCTTGCGCTTGCGGCTGGTGTCGAAATAGGTCAGCTCGACGTGGTGCTTGTCGGTGATGTAGCCGTCCAGCTTGAAGGCATAGAACGGATCGGCCGTACGGTCTTCGACATAAGTGCCGCCCGTGGTCGCCGTGGAGGTCTCCAGGCTCGAGAAGCTGGCCAGACCGTAGAAGAACAGGCGATCCTTGATGATCGGGCCGCCGGCTTCAACGATGAAGCTCTTGTCGGTCCGGCTCGTCAGCGAGTTCTGGGTGATGGTGGTGTTCGGCGACTGCTCACGCAGGCTGTCCGGCTCGTAGTTGCCGTGCAGGGCGAAGGTGAAGTCGTTCGAACCCGACTTGGTGACCGCGTTGATCACGGCACCGGTGCCGCGACTGAATTCGGCGGGGTAGCCGCCGGTCTTCACTTCAACCGACTTGTAGAACTCGAAGGGCACCAGGGTGGCGCCGATGCCGTTCACGAAGTTGGTGATGTTCAGGCCGTTGACGAAGAACACGTTCTCGCCGATCGACGCACCGCCGACGGCGGCTTGCGACTGACCCTGGCTGACGAAGGTGCCGACGGTGTCGCCGGGGACGGCCGACGGAGCCAGCAGCGTCAGGGCGGTCACGTTGCGCGCGATCGGAACCTGCTTGGTCAGGGTCTCGACGTCGATGCTCAGACCGGTCGTGGTGCCGGCGAAGTCGAGCTGCGGGTTGGCCTTGCCGGTGACGATGATTTCGGAGACTTCGACGCCTTCGGCAGCGATGGTGAAGCCGTAGTTCGAGGCCGAACCGACGCCGACCTTCACGTTACCATCGCTGGCCGGCACGAAGCCCGCCTTGCTGATCGCAACCGAGTAGCCGCCCGACGGGATCAGGGCGATGCGGAACTGACCGTCTTCGCCGGTCAGAACGTCGCGCTCAAAGCCCTGGGCCAGCGACTTCACCTTCACGGCGGCACCGGCAACCGGGGCACCGTTGGTGTCGGTCACGGTACCGACCAGGGTACCGCTCGAATAGTCCTGGGCGCTGGCGAGCGTCGGGACTGCGGTGGCGACCAGCGTCACGGCCATCGGCGCGGCGACCGAGGCCAGACCAGCCAGCAGCGTCGACGTCAGCAGGCGCGCGCGAGCACCGCTCTTTTTGGAATTCATATTCATCATTTCCCCTCAGACACGAGGCAGCATTCAGGTCGGACGGAACCCCTCAAGAAACTTTTGTCCGGCCCGCACGGCATCCCGCGCAACTGCATCGTGAGATCACTGGTGTCCCGGGAACATTTCCCCGGTTACGGCACGTTAGGAGCGCGGCGCGTTAAGGGTCAATTGGCATTACAGGCCGGTAACCCACAACCACAACCCCTGTCGCATAATCGCAACACAGCCATCAGTTTTGCTTCGCGATTGCAGCGTGGCCCTTTAAAAGCTTCACCTTAGCACCAGAAGCAATCTAGCAACCGACTGTTTTAAAAGCATTTTTTCTCAGATTTCGGCATTTCGAAGCCTGAATGAGGCGTTCAAACGTCTGCCCGGAACTCCAGGGCAAAAAACTTGACAATTCAGCGAAGCATTGTTGCAACCGTTCGGGTTTGGTAAAATCCATCCCCAATTTCACCTTTTATGCGACAGTATCGTTCAAAGAACGCCACAATTTAAGGCATTTCTCTGCCCAAACTGCCCGTTGCAACAACAGGCGCGACCTCGGATGATGGGCAGCGAGATCGTGCGATCGCGATCCATTAATGAATGGCAGCCTGTCCCATGAGCGATTTCCGCCGCGTCACCGACACCCTCACTGTAAGCCCGCAGATCACGGAAGCCGACCTTGCCCGAGCGGCGGCCGAGGGATTCGTTCTGGTGATCAACAACCGCCCCGATGGTGAAGATCCGGATCAACCCTCCGCGGCGGCCCTGGGGGCTGCGGCGCACGCAAACGGCTTGGGCTATCTGCATATCCCGGTCCGGGGTGGACCGACTGCAGAGCAGGTTGAGGCGGTTCGGGAGGCCATTGAGTCGGCTGACGGTCCGGTCCTGGCCTTCTGCCGTTCAGGCACCCGCTCGATCGTGACCTGGTCGCTGGGGCAGGCCCTCTCCCGTCAGGCGGACCGCGAAACCCTTTTGGCCCAGGGCGCCGCGGCCGGCTACGATCTGTCCGGCGTGTTGCCGCGTTAGGAGGCCTAGTGGCTGACGCGCGCCGCCATCGGTGAGGGTTCAGCTTCGCAGCTTGCCAGAACGAACTGTGCCATAACGAGACACAGGATAGCGAAGGCCGCGCGCTGAAGCCGTTTTGACACAAAAATCGCCGCGTCCGCCGTCATGGCTCGTCCTCCAGAAGGTTACTGAAGACTTAACCGCAAGACAGGCGCCGGAAAGCACGATGATCCCCTTTGTTCGCGAGATTGCTTTCGAATACGGCCGTTGCGACACGGTCTCGCCCCTGATCCGCAGGGTCATCGCGCGCAATCCCGGTCCGTTCACCTTCACGGGAACGGGGACCTATATCGTGGGCCGGGGCACGGTTGCGGTGATCGATCCAGGGCCGGACCTTCCCGAGCATCTGGAGGCGCTGCTGGCGGCGCTTGAGGGCGAAACCGTCAGCCATATCCTGGTCACCCACCACCATCTGGATCATTCCCCCCTCGCCCGTCCCCTGGCCGAGGCAACCGGTGCCGTCATCCTGGGCCGGGCCGCGCCGGCCGAGGCGACCGCTTCAGGCGGCGCAGCGACCGGGCACGGACTGGAAGAAGGCGCAGACGGCCGCTTCCGGCCGGACATCGAGTTGACCGACGGCCAGAAGGTCTCCGGTCCCGGCTGGACCCTGGCGGCCCTGACGACCCCCGGCCACACCTCCAACCACGTCTGTTTCGCCCTGCCGGAAGAAAACGCCCTGTTCTGTGGCGACCATATCATGGGCTGGTCGACCACGGTGATCACGCCGCCGGACGGCGACATGGGCGACTACTTCGCCAGCCTGGCCAAGGTGAAGGCCCGGAGCTTCGACACCCTCTGGCCGACTCATGGCGCGCCGATCCGCGACGTCGAACCCTTCATCGATGCCTATGTGGCCCATCGCCGGGCCCGGGAGGCACAGATCCTGGACGCCCTTGCGACGGGCCACACCCGGATCCGACCCATGGTCGCAGACCTGTACGCGGCCGTTGATCCGCGACTGCACCCCGCAGCCGCCCACTCCGTCCTGGCCCACATGCTGCATCTCGTCGCCGAGGGACGTGTGAAAGCCGACGGACCTGCAGGCCTTGAGACAGACTACCGTCTCGCCTGACTCTACTTTGCGATCACCGCCATCAGCGACCGGATCCGGGCACAGTTGCGTCCCAGGTCTGGTCCAGGATCACGGCCAATCGACCGCATGTCGATCCGGGCACCGGCCGTGTCAGGCCGCACACGCACCACGAGATCATCAATCAGTCCGTACCAGAAGCTCCTGCCCGTCGCCTCGAGGCGGCCGTCCATGGGGTCGTCCGTCGTCAGGGTCAGCCCCTTGGAGAGCAGCGCGGTCTTGGCCGCCTCATAGGCGTCCGAAGGCGAACGTTCCAGGACCAGCGGCCTTGCCGCCGAACAGGTCTCGGCGTTGACATCCGCCACCCGTCGCCCGGCGAAGGCTGCCGAGCCGACGGGCAGGCTGGGATCATCCTCGACGGCCTGGGCCGAGCCCCCCCGCGCGGCCAGAGCCGCGTCAGAGAAGGTCAGGGGCCGCTTCCAGTCCGTTGCCACATCATGAATGGGCGGTGCCATGCCACCGACGGCCTGGGCCGCCAGCATGACGGCAATGGTCCCGACGGTGATGACCAGGGCCAGCAGAGCCCGCTTCCAGAGGGTCGAAAAGCCGGCGATGAGGGCGACGATCAGGCCGGTCACACCGGTGGCGACCCCCAGAAAGGCCACCTTGGGGGCCCAGTCCTGGGTCATGGCCCCAAAGCCGAGAGGGGTGCCTATCCAGCCGAACTTGACCCCGACGGCGCCTGCCGCCACCAGCAGGGCCGGAGCGATCGCCACGATGAGCGCAAAGTCCAGATAGAGCCCGGCCCAGCCCGGCCCGGCCTTGGCCCGTGCCGGTCTGCGTGGGACAACCGGCATCGCAAACGGCAGATCAGCTGCGGCAAGACCGCCCGGGGCAGCCATGAAGGCCACTTCCGGCGTAGGGTCCAGAGCGCCCGGCTCGGCCTCCACATCTAGCGGTGCAAAGGGGAAGTCCGCCGGCGCGTGGAGACGCAGGGGCGGATCACCATCGATCTCCACCGCAGGCACGACCGGTCGCGGCGGCTCGGAGAGCGCACTTTCAAGGGTGGCGACATCCGCCGGGTCAAACGCCATGGGCGCAGGCTCGACGTCGCCGGCGGCGTCTGCGTCCGCCTCTGCCTCTGCCTCATCGTCATCCGCCTTGGCAACGGTATCAAACCCCGACGCTTCGGCCGTCTCTGGGGTGGCGATGGCCACAACGGCGGATTCGGCATCGCCCTCGGGAGCGATCAGGGCCGGGACGGTGGCCGATTCGACCGTCCCGGCCTCAGGCTCCCCCGAGGCCGAGTCCTCCCCCGGAACTTCAGAGACCAGGTCTGGCGGTGTTTCCGCCGGCTCCGGCGCGTAGATCCGGGCCGACTGGGACCCGTCAGCCGCCGCGAGCGTGGCCGCTGCTGCGGCACCCGCCGCCACGGCACCGGGCAGGACATAGTCCTTGAGGCCCTGACGGATCAGTTTCTTGTCGATCTTGCCCGTCGCCCCGAGGGGGATGTCGTCAACAAACAGGACGTCGTCCGGCATCCACCACTTGGCGATCTTGCCCTGAAGGTATTCCAGGAACTCCTCGCGGCTGGAGGTCTCGCCCGGCTTGAGCTTGACCAGCAGCGGCCGCTCGTCCCACTTCGGATGGGGCACGCCGATCACCGCCGCCAGGGCCGCTTTCGGATGGCCCGCTGCGATGTTCTCAATCTCGATGGTGCTGATCCACTCGCCGCCGGACTTGACGACGTCCTTGGCCCGGTCGGTGATCTGCATGAAGCCGTGGTGATCGATGGTTGCCACATCACCGGTGTCGAAGAAGCCTTCGTCATCGAGGATCTTGCCGCCCGCGCCGCGGAAGTACTCACCCGCAATGGTCGGGCCCTTGATCTTCAGATTGCCGAAGCTCTTGCCGTCATGCGGCAGGCGCGCGCCACCGTCGTCGGTGATCTTGAGCTCGACGCCCATCGGCGGGCGACCCTGCTTCAGCCGCCAGGGCATCTGCTGCTCGTAGGGCAGTCGCGCCAGCTCGTCGGTCATCACCGACAGGGTGCCGACGGGCGAGGTTTCGGTCATGCCCCAGGCGTGCACAACCTCGACGTCATAGTCCTCCTGGAAGGCGCGGATGATGTGCTCGGGGCAGGCCGCGCCGCCGATGACGACCTTGCGCAGGACGGGCAGCTTCGCGCCCGTCTCCCGCAGGTGCTGCAGAAGCATCTGCCAGACGGTCGGGACGGCGGCCGAGAAGGTAACGCCTTCGCTATCAAGCAGTTCGTAGATCGACGCGCCATCCATCTTGGCCCCGGGCATCACGATCTTGGCCCCGGTCGCCGGAGCCGAAAAGGTGATCCCCCAGGCATTGGCATGGAACATCGGCACGACGGGCAGGATCACGTCACGCTGCGACATGCCCATCACGTCGGGCTGAAGGGTGATGAAGGTGTGCAGGACGTTGGACCGGTGCGAATACAGAACGCCCTTGGGATCGCCCGTCGTGCCCGAGGTGTAGCAAAGGCCCGCAGCGGTGCCCTCGTCGAAGCCCCCCCAGGCACAGTCGGCGGTCTGACCGTCAACCAGGCTTTCATAGCAGTGGACGCCCTTGAAGTTCGGCGCTTCGGAGGCCGGCGCGAAGGCCGGCATGTTCGCACCGTCTGTAAAGACGCCCACGTGCTCGATGCTCGGCACCCGGGGCAGGATGGCTGCGACAATCGGCAGGAAGGTCAGGTCCGTGAACAGCACCCGGTCGCCGGCATGGTCGGCGATCCAGGCGATCTGCTCCGGAAAGAGACGGGGGTTCAGGGTGTGACAGACCGCGCCAATGCCCATGATGCCATACCAGGCCTCCATGTGGCGGCCGGTGTTCCAGGCCAGGGTCGCGACCCGGTCACCCGGCTTGACCCCCAGGGACAGCAGCGCGTTGGAGACCCGCTTGGCCCGGTCGCGCAGGGCCGAATAGGTGGTCCGGACGATCGGCCCTTCGACGGACCGGCTGACGATCTCCCGGTGACCATGCCACTGGGCGGCGTGGTCGAGGATCTTGTCGACCGTCAGGGCCCCGTGCTGCATCAGACCTTGCATAGAACCGGCTCTCCCAAAGGCTTGTCTTTTGTTAAGACAAGGCTACCGGGCAGCGCGGCCGTACGCAACGCGGCGCGCGCAGGGGGCGAAACCGAAAAAGCCCGGCCGATGCGATCCGGGCAGGAGTCCCTAGCCCATGGCCTCGGCCAGGGCACGGGCCTCGTCCTCAAAGGCACTGACCGTATCCACGCGCCGCCAGTCGATCTGGCCGGTTTCGCGGGTTAGCTGCGCTTCCAGGACCGCAACATCGGCATCGGACGCATCATTGACCCGGGCCGCCACCCGGGCGCGCAGCACCTCGGGCGGAGCCTCCAGCCAGACCCCCTGGAAGGCGACATCGGCGCTGGCGGCCAGGGCCTGGGCGCGGGCCCGCTCCTCGGGCTTCAGGAAGACCGCATCGAGTACGACCGAACGTCCGGCCTTCAGGGCCAGGGCCGCATCGCCAAACAGCTGGTCATAGACCCGCGCGCTCATCTCGGGCGTATAGGCCTCGCGCGGCAGGCGTTGCAGGGCCGGCACGCCCCACAGCCGCTTGCGGATCTCGTCGGTCCGCAGGACTACCGCCCCCGGTGCCGAGCCCAGCCCAGGTGCGCAGACCCGAGCAAAGGTGGATTTGCCCGACCCGGACAGGCCGCCGGTCGCCACGAGGCTTACGGGGCGGGGAGCGAGGTGTTCGAGGGCCGTGGCCAGATAGGCCCGCGCCGCCTCGTCATCGCCGGTGTAGGCCCACACATGGGTCCGCACGGCCGCGCGGACGGACAGCATCAGCGGCAGGGCCGCCAGACCCGTCCAGAGTCCGGCTCCGAAGTGACGCGAGGCCTCATCCAGATAGGCGTTCAGGACCCGGCCGGCGGCATCGCGTCGACGGCGGAAGTCCAGATCCATCAGCAGGAAGGCCAGATCATACTGAATGTCGATGTCCGACAGGGTGGCGTTGAACTCGATGCAGTCGAAGAGGATCGGCTTGTGGTCTTCGATCAGGATGTTGCCGAGGTGCAGGTCGCCATGGCAGTGGCGGGCAAATCCCTCTTCAGCCCGGGCATCCAGCAGGGGGCCGAGACGCTCCAGGGCCAGATCCGTTTCCGCCACCAGCCGCTCGACGGCCAGAGCGCCCAGACGAGGCGCCAGACCCCGCAGAAGGTTGGCATTCGAGCGGATCGTATAGCCCAGCGCATGAACGCCGCCCCCCTTGGGGCGCAGTGACGCACCGGCATGAAAACGGGCTACGGTCCGCCCCAGGGCATCCTCGAGCGCATCGTCGATCGCCCAGGGCTGGGTCGCCAGAACGCCCTGCTCGTCGAACCGGCGCATCTCAAGCAGAAACTCGACGGTCTCGCCCGAACCGTCGAGCTCGAGCTCACCGGCAGGCGACCGGGTCAGACGTCGCACAGCCCGATAGATATCCGGGGCGGCGGCACGGTTAAACACCAGCTCACGCTCCAGGGCCCATCGCCGCAGTTCCAGGGTCGAATAGTCCAGGAAGCCGAAGTCGACCGGGCGCTTCACCTTGAAGGCTGCGTCACCGATCAGAAAAACCCGGGCGCAGGAGGTCTCGATATGGTGCTCGGCCCGCGCCTTGAACCAGACGGCGACTTCCTGTTCGCGCGCGGCTTCGATATCCTTGTTCACGCCCAAAATCCTGTCGCTTCACTCTGATAAGCTGGCATCGGCGTCCCATAACCGAATCTCGCGTCGCCGTCCTCGCCTGTGGCTTGCGCCCCATACAGACACTCGACTAACTTGTAGGCGAGTGAAGCACAGAGTTCTGCACATGCTAATGGGCGCCGGCCTTACGAGAGCCGAACACAAGCGAAGCGAAATCTTGCTGGCGGCGCGTGCCCTCTTTCTGCGCGAAGGCTATCGGGATGCCGGAATGGAGATCGTGGCCCGGGCGGCCAGCGTCTCGACCGCCACCCTTTACGCCTACTTCCCCAGCAAGGCCGACCTCTTCAAGGTCGTGATCGTCGAAACCATCAACGACATCACCGTCCCGGTCCGCGCCAGCCTCCAGATCGAAGGCGACGCCCGGACGCGCCTCGTGGCCTTCACCCGGGCCTATGCGACCTTCTTCTGCGAGCCCATGACCCGGTCCATCTTCCGTCTCGTGACGGCCGAGCGTCGCCGCTTTGAAGAGGTCGCCGAGTTTTTCCTGCAAAGCGCCCGCGAGCAGCTCGGCAGCGTCGCGATCACGGTTCTCACGGACCTCGTGGCCACCGGCGAGATCGTGGTCGAAAAGCCGTCCTGGGCCGCCGGCCAGCTGATGGGCATGATCGACCACGTCACCCTGGTCCTGGGCCTCTCGGCCGGCGACCACGCCCAGCCCAAGCGGCCGCTCGACGACATCGCCGACGATGCGGTCGAGACCTTCCTGGCGCGGTACGGCGTGAAGGCCTAGCGGCCCTTACGGAAACAGCCGCAGCGTGCTCCAGCCTTCGCCGTCGCGCTGATAGACCAGCCGCTCGTGCAGGCGGAACGGACGGTCGCGCCAGAATTCGATGACCTGCGGGATGACGCGGTAGCCTGACCAGTGCGGCGGGCGTGGAACCTTGCCGAGGCCAAATTTCAGGCCCATCTCGGCCACCCGCTTTTCCAGGGCGAGACGGTCCGGCAAAGGCCGCGACTGGTCGCTGGCCCAGGCCCCCAGCTGGCTGTGACAGGCGCGGCTCGCGAAATAGGCATCGGCATCGGCTTCGCTGACTGGCTCGACTGCCCCACGGATCCGCACCTGGCGGCGCAGCGACTTCCAGTGAAACAGCATCGCGGCCTTGGGGTGAGCGTTGAGCTCCACACCCTTGGCGCTCTGGGTGTTGGTGTAGAAGACAAAGCCCCGCTGATCGAAATCCTTCAGCAGCACCATGCGCGAGTCCGGCAGGCCGTCGGCATCCACCGTCGAGACCGCGACCGCATTCGGATCATTCAGCTCCTTTTTGCCGGCCTCGGCCAGCCATTCACCGAACAGGGCGAACGGATCATGTTCGGGCAGGAGCGGCAGAGGCGCAGCCTCGGTCACCTGTCGGACATATTCGTCGTCGCTGGGCGAGGCGGGGATCAGGGGAGCTTCGGTCATGCTCGGGATATAGGCCTGACTGCCGTGCGGCGCCACCGGCGGTAAAGTCTTAACTTAACGCCTCGTTGACCAAGTCCCGGCAGGTTCGGCGGATGTCTGCGCGTAACCCCTCGTCCCTGACCCTTGCCGCCGCCCGCGCCTTGCTGGGCGTGGCCCCGGGTGCGGATGAACGGGAGTTGAGGTCGGCCTATCGCGAGGCCGCCAAGCGGGCCCATCCCGACCGGCCCGGCGGCGATGCGGCCCTGTTTCGCGATGTGCTGGCGGCCTATCGCCTGCTTCAGGACCAGCCTGCGGCCCCGCAGATCCATTTTCCACCGGCCTGCACAGCGACCGCACATCCTGCCCCCCATGCCAGTCTGGAGATCGACGTCGCCACTGCCGTCAGCGGGGGCGAGATGGATCTGGCTATCGACGGACGCCGGCTGCGCCTGACCCTGCCACCCGGACTGCGGGTCGATGACAAGGTCCGGGTCGACGGCGTGACCTTCCTTGTCCGTCACAGGTGCGACAAGGACACCCTGATCCGGGGCGACGATCTCTGGCTGACCGGTCGGGTCGACCGGCGGGTTCTGACCGAGGGCGGCCGGATCGAGGTGGAGACCGCCCTGGGGCCGCGCCTGGCCTGGATCTCGACCAAGGCTGCCTCGCGCGGACTGGTGCGCCTGCCCGGTCAGGGCCTGCCCGCCCGCGGCCCTCATGCGGCGGGCGATCTGTTTCTGCGCCTCGAGGCCGTCAGTTCGGGCGTCGAGAGCGCGGCCCGTTCGCTGCTGAAGCGCTTCGCGGCCGCCTGGGCGGCCTGACCCCCTAAAGAATTTCAATCGCGCACGACAAAAATGATGGCCCGGCTCTTGAATTTAAATCGCACACGATTAAATCGCTCATCATATTCTTTCGCAAGGAGCGACCCATGAGCACTCTGTATGAAACCCGCGCCACCGTCGTCGGCGGCCGTGAAGGCCACGTCCGCAGCGAGGACGGACTGCTGGACGTCCAGCTGGCCATGCCCAAGGCCCTGGGCGGCAAGGAAAACGGCACCAATCCCGAGCAGCTGTTCGCCGCCGGCTATGCCGCCTGCTTCCAGAGCGCCATGGGCTTCGTGGCCCGCCAGCAGAAGATCGCCCTGAGCGGATCGCAGGTGACCGGCGTCGTCGGCCTGCTGCCGATCGAGGTCGGCTTCAAACTGGAAGTGGCGCTGGAGGTCGAAACCGAAGGCCTTTCCCAGGCCGATGCCGAAGCCCTGGTTGCGACGGCACACAAGGTCTGCCCCTATTCGAATGCTACCCGCGGCAACATCGATGTCGCCATCACCGTAAAGGCCAAATGAGCTCGACCAGAACAACGTCTGAAACCGCTCCGGTCGAGGCCCTGCGCCTCGACCGCCAGCTCTGCTTTGCGCTGTATGGCGCTGCCAATCGCATGCAGCGGCTCTATCGCCCCCTGCTCGACGCCCTGGGCCTGACCTATCCGCAATATCTGGCCATGCTGGCCCTGTGGGAACAGAGCCCGCGTTCAGTCGGAGCCCTGGGCGAGGCGCTGGATCTCGACTCCAGCACCCTGACCCCGCTGCTCAAACGCCTGGAAGCCGCCGGGCTGGTGTCGCGCACACGCGATCCACAGGACGAACGGCGGGTGATCGTGACCCTGACCGACGCCGGCGCAGCCCTGCGCGACCGGGCCCTGACGGTCCCGGAACAGATCTTCTGCCAGGTCGGCCTGCCCCTCGACGAGCTGACCGCCCTTCGCGACAAACTCAAGACCGTCGCGAGCTAGAGCCCGGGAATGCGCCCGGGCAAAAAGACCGCTCACACCTGAGCCCGGCGCTGCGGCCTAGTCGACCGGCAGCTCGAAGGGGGTCGCAGGCAGGCGGTTGGCACCGTAGAGATTGAGGATCGGGCTCTCGGCCCAGCCGAAGCGGACCCGGTTCACCGCCGCTCCGGCGGCCAGACCGATGCGGACATCCGTCCCCTCGACCGTCCCGTCGACAAACCGGCAGCCGGCCGGATCACACAGCTCGAAACCGGACGGCCGTGCGGCACCGAACACCACCAGCGGCTGATCGAACCGCACCAGGATCGAGTCGCCGTCCCGCCGTGCCGAAAGCGGAGCCGGGCCAGCCGCATTCAGACCGGTTTCGCCATAGGCGAGCTTGCGGGCCAGCAGGGCCAGCCGTGCGCCCACCTGTTGCTTGTTGGTGGGGTGGATGTCGTAGATGTCGCCCAGATCGACGGCCGAGGCCATGCCGACCCGTGGATCGCCAGCGGTCGTCCGCCGCTGGACATCGCGCAGGGCGGCCCAGCCGGACTCGGCGGGCGCTGACCTGTAGGGCCCGAAGCTGGCCAACTGCACCATCAGGAACGGCAGATCCGTCCCCTGGAACTCCCGTCGCCAGTCAGCGATCAGGGCCGGCATCAGCCGGGCATACTCGGGGGCCTCCGTGACATTGGCCTCGCCCTGATACCAGGCAAAGCCCTTCAGGCCGTAGGGGGCCAGGGGCGCGATCATGCCGTTGTGCAGGGTGGAAAGCCCGCTGGCCCCGAGCCAGGGCGCATGCGGCGGCAGGCCCGTCGCCGCCAGGCGGGTTGAAACCTTGTAGCGCCAGGCCGTGCCGAGCGGAACAAAGCTGCCGTCATCGAGCCTTAAGCCCTTCTCGGCGGCAGGGCCCCAGGCCCCGCCGCCGCCGCCGGCATCGATCGCCCGGATGGCTATGACGTTGCGACCGGCCTTCAGCGTGCCGTTGGCAAGCCGGTAGTTGCGCGGCGCGTTCCATCCCTCCTGGGAGCCAACGGGCTTGCCGTTGAGATAGGTCGTGTCGATATCGTCGATCGGCCCCAGGGCCAGGACCGCGCCCTGGGCCGCCTGCTGGGCCGTCAGGGTGACTTCGGCCCGCAACCAGATCGTGCCGTCGAAGGTCTCCAGACCCGCCGTGTTTTCCCAGAAGTTCTCTGCCGGCAGGCTGCCCCACGCCCGGTCGTCGAAGTCCGGCTGGCTCCACGCCTTGGCCTGAGGCTCGTTGCGGGCCGCCCAGCGATCCAGCATGCCGCTCCAGCGCGCCATGCCCAACTCCTTTGACCGCGCATAGTCGGCCAGGACCGACAGACCCTCGTCATAGGTCTTCAGCGCCGTCAGACCTTCGCGGCTGATCCAGTCCTGGATCGGTGAGCCGCCCCAGGTCGCGTCGATCAGGCCCACCGGAACGCCGGTCGTCTTCTTGATGTCGCGACCCATGAAATAGCAGGCGGCCGAAAAGTTGCCCGCGCTTTGCGGGGTCGAAACCTGCCAGACCGCCTCCTTCGGCAGGGCCGAGGTCGGAGCCGGCAGGCTGGTCCGGCCCGTCTGCAGCAGGCGGATATTGGCGTCACCGGCCGCCGCGACCTCGTACTCGCCGCTGAGGATGCGGCGCAGCGGCATCTCCATGTTCGACTGCCCCGAACACAGCCAGACATCCCCGACCAGGAGGTCCGTGAGGGCCTGGACCTGACCACCGGACTGAACCGTCAGGCTCAGGGCCGGGCCCGGTTCGCGGGCCGGCAGGGCCGCAGACCAGCGTCCGTCCGCGTCGGCGGTCGCCGTGGCGGTCTGACCGGACAAGTCAATGGCCACGGCCGCGCCGGGTTTGACCTGACCCCAGACCCGGATCGGCTGACCACGCTGCAGCACCGCATGATCGCTGAACACGGGCGCCAGCAAGGCCTGGGCCGAAGCCCCGCTCGCCAGGGCGGACAGGGCGGACGCGATCAGAAGCAGGCGTTTCATGGGGTCGGATTCCGGGTCTTGTTCGGCCGGGCTCGCCTTGCGGGTCCGCTGCCGGACCCACAATAGCGACGGCCATTTCGAGTTAGGCGCCGCCCCGACGGCTTCGACGGGGCGGCGGGGCGGCGGGGAAGCTGGCTACTGGGCCTTGGCCGGACAGACCGCGCCGGCCGGATCGGTGGTCAGCTTGACGCCCTGCAGCGAGACGGTCAGCGCTCCGGCGGTTTCCAGAAGGAAGGGCTCGGCGACCTTGGTGACGTCCGTCCCGGCCGCTGCGAAGCATTTCAGCGGCACCTTCAGGCTCTTCCACTCCCCGATCGGGGCAGAGGCGAGAACCGGAGCCACATCCAGCTTGCCCCAGCCGATCGACAGGGTCACAGGGGCGGTCGGACGGACGTCGACCCGATAGTCGACCAGCAGGGCCATCTCGGCATTGGTCTGGAACGTCAGATCCATCGGCTTGTCGCCGACCAGAGCGGCGGAGGCCGCACCGGCACCCGAGAAGGTGATCTGACGACCGGCCTCCTGCACGCCACCGGCGTCCACCGGGCGGATCTGGACGGACGTGGTGGGCAACAGGCGGAAGCTGAACGGCGCCGGCGTTTTGCCGGCGACGAAGTAGTTGCTGCTGTTTTCGGCAACGACCGTCACGCCGGAGACTTCAGACAGCTTGGGCAGACGCACCCTGTCGCGATAGTTCAGGCCGTAGCCATAAGCGAACAGCGGATCATAGCCGCGGTCACCCCGGTTCAGGGACGTCTGGGCTGCGCTCTTGGGCCAACTGAAGGACAGCTTGCCCTTGAAGTCGTTGCGCGGCTTGCCGGTTTTGTCGCCGACGATCACGTCGGCGATGCCGCCCCCTTCAGATCCCGGGAGCCAGGCGTTGACGAAAGCGTCAGACGCATTGAGCTCGGGGTTCACCCAGAGCGGCCGCCCGGTCAGGAATACGGCGACCACAGGCACGCCGGCAGCCTTCAGACGCTTGAGCAGCGCCAGATCCGCCTTGTCACCGGGCTGGTATTCGAGGGTCTTGAGATCGCCCACGCCCTCGGCATAGGGAGTCTCGCCGAAGACCACGACGGCGACGTCGGGCTTGCTGTCGAACTTGCCGTCTACATTGAGCGTGGCCTTGCCGCCACCGGCCTCGACCGCTTCCTTCAGACCCGACCAGATCGACTGGGCATTGGGGAAGTCGCTGTTCTTGTTGTCGGTACCCTGCCACGACAGGGTCCAGCCGCCGGACTGACGACCGATGTCATCGGCCCCGGAGCCCGCTACCAGCACGTTGGCGCTGGACTTGATCGGCAGCACGCCGTTGTTCTTCAGCAGGACCAGCGACTTGCGGACGGCCTCGCGGGCCAGGGCCCGGTGCTGCGCGTTACCGGCGACGTCCGCGCGGCCTTCCCAGGGCCGGGCAGACTTGAACAGGCCCAGCTTGACCTTGACCCGCAGGATGCGTCGCACGGCGTCATCGACCCGCGCCTGGGAGATCTCGCCCGACTTCACCTGGGCGACCATGTTGTCGAACAGGCCCTTCCAGCTGTCCGGGGCCATGTACATGTCGAGGCCGGCATTGGCGGCCTGCGGGCAGTTGGTCGGGGTGCAGCCGGCAACCTGGCCGTGGCCGTTCCAGTCGCCGATCGCAAAGCCGTCGAAGCCCATCCGGTCCTTCAGGACGTCGGTCAGCAGCGTCTTGTTGCCGTGCATCTTGACGCCGTTCCAGCTGTTGAACGAGGCCATGATGGTCATGGTGCCGGCATTGATCGCCGGGACGTAGCCCGGGGCATGCAGCCGAACGAGATCGGCTTCCGACACGCGGGTGTCACCCTGGTCGTGGCCCTCATGGGTGCCGCCGTCGCCGAGGAAGTGTTTGGCGCTGGCCGCCACATGGCCGTGCTGCAGAACCTGCCCCTGGCTGACTGCGCCCTGCAGACCCAGGATCATTTCGCCCGCGTACTGGCGAACGATCTCCGGATCCTCCGAATAGCCTTCATAGGTGCGGCCCCAGCGATCGTCGCGAGGCACGGTCAGGGTGGGTCCGAAGGCCCAGTCAAATCCTGACACCGCTGTCTCTTGGGCCGTAGCAATGCCGATCCGGCGGATGAGTTCAGGATCCCGCGTCGCACCCAGGGCGCTGTTGTGCGGGAACAGGGTCGCGCCGACGATGTTGCCATTGCCGTGTACCGCATCGATTCCGAACATCAGCGGGATGTGCGTGCCGCCCTGGCGGGCTTCGCCGGCGGCGCGGAAGGCCCGAACGGTGTCGACCCACGGCCCGATCGGCGAACGGTCCGGCGCGCCGAGCGGCGGCGAGCTGCCGCCGGCGAGGATCGAGCCGAGCGGATAGGTCTTGAGGTCCTCAGGCTTGATCGCGCCGGTATCGGCCTGGATCATCTGGCCGACCTTCTCCTCGAGGGTCAGCTTGGCCAGCAGCGCATCGACGAAGGCTTCCGTCTCGGCATCGACGAGCCCCTGGCTCTTGGCCACGGGCCAGGCCGCCGGATGCGCCGTCGCCTTGCCGGTCGGCGCGAGGACAGGCTCAGCCGCCAGGGTCGATCCTGCCACGCTGGTCAGGAGGGTCGTCGCCAGCAAGGCGACCGAAAGGGTCCTGGTGTTCATGCTCCCCGCTCTTCTCTTCATCTCGTCTGCGCCCGAATGAATGGGGCGGCTCCGGAGTGGTACCGCTATCCTACCGCTGGACGGAAATCCATGCACAGTCTAATTATGCTATAAATACGCAAAAAGTGCCATCCAAGGGAGGATTCATGCAGTCTTTAAAGCGGACCTTGCTCGCAGGCTCAATCCTTGCCGCACTGACCTGCGGGGCCGGTCAGGCCGCCGAGCGCAGTCTGGCCTCGCCGGACGGTTCCCTGGTGGTGACGGTTTCCGATACCGGCGGCCAGGCCCGCTATGCGGTGTCCCGGCGCGGGACGCCGGTCATTCAGCCGTCAGGCCTGGGCCTGACGCTCGATATGGGCGGGCGGCTGTCCTACGACGTCACCCTGATGACCGCGACGACGCGCAGCGTTGACCAGACCTATGACCTGGTGGTCGGCAAGACCCGTACCGCCCGCGACCACTTCAACGAACTGACGGTGCAATTCGTTGAAGGCGGCACCGCCGGCCGCAAGCTGAACATGGTGTTCCGGGCCTATGACGATGGGCTCGCGTTCCGTTATGTCCTGCCGGACCAGCCCGCCCTGGCCGGGGTCTCGATCCGCAACGAGGAAACCCGCTTCGACTTTGCCGCCGACCATCGCTGCTGGGCGCTGAATCTGGGCAAGTTCGGCACGTCGCACGAGGGCGAATACGACCCGGTCAAGGCCTCCAGCTTCCGCGAACATAACCTGCTCGAACTGCCGGTCGTCTGTCAGACCGACGCGGGAACCACCTTCGCCATTGCCGAGGCTGACCTGAAAAACTCGGGGGGACTCTACCTCACCGGACGCGCCGACGGCGGCCTGGGCCTGCAGGGCAAGCTCTCGCCGCGACTGGACGATCCGAAATCGGCTATTCATTCCCGGATCGGTACGGATACGGCCACCTCCTGGCGCGTCCTGATGGTCGGCGACACACCCGGCGATCTGGTCGCCTCCAACCTGATCACCAGCCTCAATCCGCCCACGGCCCTGGCCGACACCGGCTGGATCAAGCCCGGCAAGTCCGCCTGGGACTGGTGGAACGGCTCGGTCGTGGCCGGGGTCGACCGGCCCGGCATGAGCACCGCCACGATGAAGGCTTTCATCGATTTTGCGGCGGCCAACAAGCTTGAGTACATGCTGATCGACGACGGCTGGTACGTCGGTTCGGGCCAGGCTCCGGCCGTGCTGCCCGGCACCGACATTACCCGCCCGATCCCCGAGATCGACCTGCCCGGCCTGATCGCCTATGGCGCGCAGAGGGGCGTCGGCATCATGGTCTGGGTGCACTGGAAGGCGCTGGACGACCAGATGGACGAGGGCCTGGCGGCCTACGAGGAGCTGGGCATCAAGGGCATCAAGGTCGACTTCATGGACCGCGATGACCAGCAGATCGTCGACTACTACCACCGCCTGCTGACCAAGGCGGGCCAACACAGGCTGATGGTCGACCTGCATGGGGCCTATCGCCCGACCGGCCTGATCCGGACCTATCCGCACTACATGACCCAGGAAGGTGTTCTGGGAGCGGAGTACAACAAGTGGAGCCGCCGGATCACGGCGACCCACAATGTCACCCTGCCCTTCACCCGCATGTTGCTGGGCCCGATGGACTATACGCCCGGCGGCTTCTGCAATGTGACGCCGGCAGCCTTCAAACCCCAGAACAGCCTGCCGCTCGTTCAGACTACGCGCGGTCAGGCCCTGGCCATGTACGTCGTCTTCGACAGCCCCCTGTCGATGGTGTCCGACAGTCCTGTGACCTATGCCGCCTCGCCGGCCGGTCTGGACTTCATCAGCGCCGTCCCGACCAGCTGGGACGAAACCCGCGTGCTGTCGGGCGAGATCGGCCAGTCCATCGTCATCGCCCGTCGCAAGGGCAGCGACTGGTATGTCGGAGCGATGAGCAACGAGACCGGCCGCACGGTCAAAGTACCGCTCGACTTCCTGCCGGCCGGGGCCTTTACCGCCGACATCCGCCAGGACGGGACAGAGCCGACGGCGCTCGTCCAGTCCAGTCGCGCGGTTACGGCCAAGGACAGCCTGCCCCTGAAACTGGCCCCGTCCGGCGGCGGCGTCATCCATCTGAGCCCCGCCCGATGACCTTGACCCGACGGGCGGCCCTCGCTGCCGGTGCCAGCCTGGCCGCGACACCTGCCCTGGCCCGACCCAGAGGGCCCTTCCAGGGCAGCTGGGACTCGCTGGCCGGTGGCTACAGGACACCCGACTGGTTCCGCGATGCCAAGCTCGGCATCTGGTCGCACTGGGGTCCGCAATGCGTGCCGGAGTTCGGCGACTGGTACGGCCGGCAGATGTACCAGCAGGGCAACTATGTCTACGAGCACCACCTGAAGACCTACGGCCACCCCGCCGACTTCGGATTCATGGAGTTCATTCCGCGCTGGAAAGCCGACCGCTGGGACCCCGACGCCCTGATGAAGCTCTATGTGGCGGCGGGCGCGAAATACTTCATGTCGATGGCCAACCATCACGACAATCTCGACATGTTCGACAGCCGCCACCATGCCTGGAACACGACGCGGGTCGGCCCCCGGCGTGACATTGTCGGGACGTGGGAAAAGGTCGCCCGCGCCCATGGTCTGCGCTTCGGTGTGTCCAACCACGGGGCCCATGCCTGGCACTGGTGGCAGACCGCCTACGGCTATGACGCCGAGGGGCCCCGCAAGGGTCAGCGCTATGACGCCTTCCGACTGACCAAGGCCGACGGCAAGGGCAAGTGGTGGCAAGGCCTGGACCCGCAAGCCCTCTATACCGGCCGCAACATGGTCATTCCCGACGGGATCGACAGCATCGCCGCCGCCAATGCCTGGCATGACAGGCACGATGGCGAATGGGTCGAGACCCCGCCCCCCAACAACCCCGCCTTCACCCGCAACTGGTTGCTGCGCCAGAACGACCTGGTCGACCGCTACCGACCCGACATGGTCTATTTCGACAACTACACCCTGCCGCTGGGCCAGGCCGGACTCGACGCCACCGCCCATTACTACAATGGCGCGGTCGCCCGGCATGGGTCGGCCGATGTGGTGGTCACCGGCAAGAAACTCTCGGCCTTCCAGCGCCAGGCGATCGTCGAGGACGTGGAGCGCGGCTTCTCGGACCGGCTGCGCGATGAGCCCTGGCAGACCGACACCTGCATCGGCAGCTGGCACTACGACCGTCCCCTCTATGAGCGCGGCGGTTACAAGAGCGGGCGCGACGTCATCCAGCGGCTGATCGACGTGGTCAGCAAGAACGGCTGCCTGCTGCTGTCGATCCCCCAGCGCGGCGACGGCTCCATCGACGACCAGGAAGAGCAGGTCCTGGCCGACATGGCCGGCTGGATCGCCGTGAACGGTGAAGCGATCTATTCGACCCGCCCCTGGCGGATCTATGGCGAGGGCCCGACCCGCTTCGTGGAAGGCATGCAGAACGAGGGTGCTGCCAAGCCCTTCGAGGCCAGCGACATCCGCTTCACCCAGAAGGCCGGCGATCTCTATGCCCTGGCCATGGCCTGGCCCGAGGGCAAAATGTCCATCACGAGCCTGGGCTCACAGGGCCCAACCTCGGCCGGTGAGGTGGCACGCGTTGAACTGCTGGGCAGCCGTGAACCCCTGCCCTTCACGCGGGATGCCTCCGGACTGACGATCCAGCTCCCCGAGCGACGGCCGGCCTTTACGCCGGTCCTGAAGATCCAGGGACCGGGGCTCAGCGCCAGGCGTAGTTGAAGCTGATGCTGATCCGCTGCTCGTCGGCCTGGTTCGGCGTGACCTCGTGGCGCAGCCAGCTCTCCCACAGCAGGATCGTGCCGGGCTCCGGCTGCACATAGACGAAGGGCTGCAGCGCCTCGGGTGCATCGGCCTGGCGGTTGGGGGCGGCCATCATCATCGGCAGTCGCGGATCCTCGAACTTCAGGGCCGAGGCACCGGTCGGGATCGTCACATAGACGGTCCCGGAGATCACGCTGTGCGGATGGATGTGGCCGGTATGCTGACCGCCCGGATCCAGGATGTTGATCCAGAAGCTATCCATGACCAGCTTGCCGCCGGCCAGAGCGAAACAGAGCTCGCGGGCAAAGGCCGCCGCATGCTTGTCGAGCTTGCGCTTGAGGTCATCGAACAGGCTGTCACGCTGGGCCAGGTCATCCAGCGAGGCGTACGAGGTGTAGCCGCGATAGCCCTTCTGTTCCGCCCAGGCCTGGCCGGCCTCGTCTTCTTCGGCGACGGCGATGCAGGCATCGTGCAGTTCGTCGATGAAGTCATCGAAGCCCTTCTCGGCGGCAAGGCTGGCCTGATAGAGCGGGGTGGCGAAGAGGTTGCGTGTGGTCATGCAGACCTCATACGCCCCTGCGCGGTTGACGACAAACGGACCCGGGAGGATCATCGCTCCATGGCCGACGGCGACCTCACCCTGACGATAGACGCGGCGCTGGCCCGGCGGCTGAAAATCGTCTCGGACGGCCTCGGCAAGACCGTGGACGAGTACGCGCGCCAGTTGCTCGACGCCTATACGGGTCTTGATCCCCGCAAGCATGACCAGAGCTATTGGGACGAGATGCAGGGCATCTGCGATCAGACCGAGCGTAAGGGCGGGGTCCCCTGGGAAGACGTCGAGGCGCGACTCTCGAACTTTGGACAAAAGCGCTGATCCGTGTGGCGCATCGAGGTCTCGCGAAGCGCCTGGGCAGATATTGACCGGCTTGAAGACTGGCTGATCAAGAACGGTGCCCCTTATGCGGCAGACCTCGGCATCGCTCTTCGAGATGCAATGATCGGCCTGCGAGACTTCTCCGAGCGCGGCCGACCCGCTGGCTCGGGAGCCTTGCGGGAGCTTGTCGTGCCCTTCCGGACCTGGAGCTACGTCATCACCTACCGCGTTTCCGTCAGCAGCGTGATCATCGCACGTATCCATCACGGCCTCGAAGATCGCTGAACCGTCCAGACTCGCCTATATGTCCGACGTGAACGACGATACCAGCCCTCCTCCGTCCGAAAATGCCCTGCGCGGCGCGGCCCTGATCAAGGACGAGGTCACGCGTCTGCCCGACGCCCCCGGCGTCTACCGCATGATCGGCGACAATGAGGAGGTCCTCTATGTCGGCAAGGCCAAAAGCCTGAAGAAGCGGGTCATCCAGTACGCCCAGGGCCGGTTCCACACCAACCGCATCGCCCACATGGTGGATGCCACCCGAGCCATGGTGTTCGTCACCACCCGCACAGAGGCCGACGCCCTGCTGCTGGAAATCAACCTTATCAAGTCGCTGAAGCCGCGCTTCAACGTGCTGCTGCGCGACGACAAGAGCTTTCCCGAGATCATGATCCGGCGCGACCACGCCGCGCCGCAGTTGCGCAAGCATCGTGGAGCCCACACCACCAAGGGCGACTATTTCGGTCCCTTCGCCAGTGCCTGGGCCGTGAACCGCACACTGAACACCCTGCAGAAGGCCTTCCTGCTGCGCTCCTGCACGGACAGTGTCTACGAGGGCCGCGACCGGCCCTGCATGCTGTACCAGATCAAGCGCTGCGCGGCGCCCTGCACGGGTCTGGTCAGCCTGACCGACTATCAGACCCTGGTCGACCAGGCTGAGGCCTTCCTGCGCGGCAAGTCGCGGGCGGTCATGACGCAGATGGCCGAAGCGATGGAGGCCGCCGCCGAGGATCTGGAGTTCGAGCGCGCCGCCAAGCTGCGCGACCGCATCCGCGCCCTCTCGGCCGTGGCACAGGAAAGCCAGATCAACCCCGAGACCGTGGAAGAGGCCGATGTGGTGGCCCTGCATGTCGAGGGCGGCCAGGCCTGCGTGCAGGTGTTCTTCTTCCGGGCCGGCCAGAACTGGGGGAACCGCGCCTACTTCCCCCGCATCACGGGTGCGGCCGAGGAGGAAGGCGTCAGCGAGGAAGCCCAGGCCATGACCGCCTTCCTCGGACAGTTCTATGACGACAAACCGATCCCGCGGCTGATCCTGGCCAATATCGAGCCCGCCGAGGCGACCCTGCTGGCCGAGGCCTTTGCCCTGAAGAGCGGCCGCAAGGTCGAGATCAGCGTGCCCAAACGCGGCGAGAAGGCCGATCTGGTGCAGCACGCCCTGACCAACGCCCGCGAGGCGCTGGGTCGCAAGATGGCCGAGGGCTCGGCCCAGACCAAGCTGCTGGCCGGAGTGGCCGAAGCCTTCGGCCTGGACACCCCGCCTGAGCGGATCGAGGTCTATGACAACAGCCACATCCAGGGCACCAACGCCGTCGGCGGCATGATCGTGGCCGGTCCGGACGGCTTCATGAAGGGCCAGTACCGCAAGTTTAACATCAAGAGCACCGAGCTCACGCCCGGTGACGACTACGGCATGATGAAAGAGGTGCTGCGCCGCCGCTTCGCCCGCCTGGTCAAGGAAGAGGACGAGGGTGACAGCGACAACCGGCCGGGCCTTGTGCTGGTCGACGGCGGCAAGGGTCAGTTGGACGCGGCGCTGGAGATCATGACGGAGCTGGGCGTCGACGACATTCCGGTGGTCGGGGTCGCCAAGGGCCCGGACCGCGACGCCGGGCTGGAGCGGTTCTTCATGCCCGACAAGACGCCGTTCATGCTCGAGCCCAAATCACCGGTGCTCTACTACCTGCAACGCCTGCGGGACGAAGCCCACCGCTTTGCCATCGGAGCCCACCGCACCCGCCGCAGCATGGATCTGAAAAAGAATCCGCTGGACGAGATCGAAGGCGTGGGCCCCGGCCGCAAGAAGGCCCTGCTGCACGCGTTCGGTTCCGCCAAGGGCGTCGCCCGCGCCGGGGTCGAGGACCTGCTCAAGGTCGAAGGTGTCAGCCAGGCCCTGGCCGAGCGCATCCACGGCTACTTCCGCAAGAGCTGACCCCCGACAGAAAAAGGGGCGGACATGCCGTCCGCCCCCTGAAGTCGAAAGCCGTCGGGCGGGGGGAGGCCAAGGCCATCCGTCTACCCGGCGGTCTGGTGGCTTATCGGAACAGGCTCAGGATCGACGAGCTCGACGAGTTGGCGATCGACAGGGCCTGGATGCCCAGCTGCTGCTTGGTTTGCAGAGACTGCAGCTTGGCGCTTTCCTTGGCGAGGTCAGCATCCACCAGATTGCCCACGCCGGCGTCGAGGCTGTCCTGCAGCTTGCCGACGAAGGTCAGGTGGGTGTCGAGGCCGGTCGAGTTGGTGCCCAGCGAGGCCAGCTTGTTGGCCGCTGTCTGCAGAGCCGTATTGACCGTGGTGATCATCGTCTTGGCCGCAGCCGCCGTCGTGAAGGTCGACGAGGCGGTCAGGCCGATGCCGGCCAGGGTCAGGGTCTGGGCGTTGACCGTAAAGCCCGAGCCGTCGTTGTTGGCCAGGAAGGTCAGCTTGGTGGTCTTGCCGTCGGCAATGCTGACGCCGTTGAACTTGGCGTTGGAGGCGGCCTTGGTGACCTGATCGCGCAGGGACTCAAAGTCGGCCTTCAGGGCATTGAACGAGGCGGTGTTCAGCGAGGTGTCGGAAGCGGCCAGGGCCTTTTCCTTCATCTTGCCGAGCAGGTCGGTGATGGTGTCACCGGCAGCCAGAGCGACGTCGATGGTCGACTGGCCGCGTTGCAGCGAGTCCTTCACCGAGTTCAGGGAACTGGCCTGCGCCGACTGGTTCTTGGCGGTGGCCCAGATCGCGCCGTTGTCCTTGGCGCTACCGACCTTTTGGCCGGTACTGATGCGCTGCTGGACAGCCGCTGTTTCCATATTGGTCGAGTTGAGGTTCTGCAGCGCGATCATAGCGCCGCTGTTTGTGTTGATGCTGTTTAGCGCCACGAAGACGACTCCATTTCGAGGTCTCCGGCGTCATTTTGACTGCCGGCGGGCTTTTTACCCGCCCGGTAGTCTGCAGCAGCGCTATTTCCATTTCGTTTAAAGCAATCGAAACCACAGTTAACAATCAGGTTCGATTTGTTAACGATGAACGAAGCGCAAAGAACGATCTATATTTTACAATACGTCGATATTGTTGATCTATATTTCAATAATGCAAATTCAATCCATGCCTTAGGCAAATATTTCAGCAATAGATCCGCCGGAAACCTCTGCCACCGCCATGAACACCCCCGAACAAGCAAAGGCCCCGGCATCTGGCGATGCCGGGGCCTGAAGTCAGCCCTCCGGGCAGTCCTGCCTATTTCTTGCGGGTGATCACGACCGGCTGACCGGCATAGTCCACTGTCGCATCGACTGCATCGAAGTCCGTAGGCCGGGCACCGCCCCCGATGAAGCGAACCTTGAAGACCCGCATTTCGATCATGCCCTTGAACGACCCCGAACGGGCACCGATCGTCACGCGGCCGCTGGCGTCATCATAGGCAACGGGAATGCGGCTGTAGGCCCCGCGCTGATAGCCGTAGCTCAGGCCATCGTCCTCATAGAGCTCAAACTTGCCGTCCTTGCCCGTATAGATCACCAGGGTGACAGGCGCGTCGGGCTTCTCGCCGATGTACTGCTGCACGACCGTGGTCGGAACGATCGAGCCGGCCTTCACATACAAAGGCATACGGTTGAGGGGAGCATCCGCCTTGATGGTCTGCCCGCCCGCCAGGGCCTTGCCGGTCTGGAAGTCGTACCAGGTGGTGCCCGCCGGCAGATAGACCGACCGCGACCGCGCCTTGAAGGTGGTCACCGGCGCAACCATGAAGGCCGATCCATAAAGGTACTGGTCGTCGATGTTGCGGGCCTTGAGGTCGGACGGGAAGTCCATGACCAGGCCGCGCATGATGCTGCCGTCACGGTGATAGACATCACCCGCCAGGGTCAGGGTGTAGGGCATCAGCCGGTAGCGAAGCTCGTTGTACCAGGCCAGGGACTTGTAGATGTCAGTTCCCTCGCCGGCGAGGTTGTAGATCTCGCGATAGGGGAACTCGCCGTGGCTCCGGAACACGGGGCTGAAGGCCCCGAACTGGAACCAGCGCAGGTTCAGCTCCTGCCATTCGGCCCAGTGGGCGGGGTCCTTGTTCGTATAGCGGTCTTCGACCGAGAAGCCGCCGATGTCGGTGGTCCAGTTGGGCAGGCCCGACATCGACAGGTTCACACCGGCCGAGATCTGGTCCCGGAAATCGTCCCAGCGGGCCACAACGTCGCCGGACCAGACACCCACGCCCTGGCGCTGGATGCCGCCGAAGGCCGAGCGCGAGAAGATGAACGATCGCTTGTCGGGATGCTGCTCGCGCTCGCCGTCAAAGACACTCTGGGTATGGAGCAAGGGGTAGGAGTTGAAGAACTCCGCGCCCGGGCCCATGGCCGTGGGGCCCATGCGCAGGGTGCGCTCGGGAATGTCGAGGTTGGAATGCATGTCCGGTTCGTCGGAATCCATCCACCAGGCATCCACCCCGATACCGCCCAGCTTGTCCTTGACCTGACGCCAGTAGATGTCGCGAGCCCCCTTCGAATAGGGGTCATAGAACGAGTTCAGATAGCCCGGGCCGACCCAGTCCAGCGCGCCCTGTTCGACATTGCGCTTGTACATATAGCCCTTGGCATCGAGCTCCTTGTAGTTGTCGGTCGTGGGGTAGAACTTCGGCCAGATCGAGATCATGAAGTGGCCGTTCATCTCGTGGATGTCGGACAGCATCTTCTTGGGATCGGAGAAACGGGTATCGTCGAAGACGTGGCTGCCCCAGCTGTCGTCTTTCCAGTACCGCCAGTCCATCACCACGTTGTCGAGCGGCAGGCCGCGCCTGCGGTATTCCTTCAGAACGCCGACAATCTGGTCCTGGGTTTCATAGCGCTGACGCGACTGCCAGAAGCCATAGACCCAGCTCGGCATGGCCAGGGCCTTGCCGGTCAGCTCACGATAGCCGCCGACCACCTGATCGAGGTTTTCGCCGGCCACAAAGTAGTAGTCGACCGCATGGGCGACCTCTGAGGTCAGGGTCAGGGCCTTCTGCTGCGCCGCCGGAAGCGGGTTGTTGTGCAGCAGGCCGATATAGCCGTCGTTGGGATCCCACTCGACGCGGACCTTGTGCCGCGTCCCGGCCTTCATCGTGGCCGTAAAGTTATGGAACCAGGGGTTCCAGTTCTGCCGCCAGCGATCGATCTTGAGCTGGCCGTCGACATAAACCTTGGCGTAGCTGGACGAATAGAGCTTGAACTTCTGGACGCCCGAGACTGACGGCTCCACCGAGCCTTCCCAGACCACGGTCGAACCGCGGACCGGCTTCTTGTCAGGGCCGGTCAGCTCGGCCGGCCAGTTCGGCAGGTCCTTGAGGAACCGGTAGTCGACGTCCTTTTCCGTCCGGGTCAGCTTCAGCTCGCCCTTGACGTAGTAGCGCGCGGTGAAGCCACCGGCCTTGCCGTCAGCGTCGTAGATCTTCAGGTCGCGTGAGGCGACGTCATAGGGCGTCGGATCGCCAAACCGGCTGATGCCGTTATTGTCCCACAACACGCCGTAGTTCCGGCTGGAGAGCAGGAACGGGATGGTGATGTCGCGATTGTACTGGGCCAGTTCAACGTCCTGGCCATTATAGTTCATCTGGCCGTTCTGATGCTGGCCGAGGCCGTAAAAGGCTTCATCCGTATTCGGATTGAACTGCTGACTGATGCCGTAGAAGCCCTTGCCGTCGATGGACACGGGCTTGAAGGCCTGCCGTGCCTGCTCGGACAGGACGGTCTTGCCGGAGGCGTCCTTGAAGGACACCGCGCCGGTCGCCAGCACGACCTCGGCCGTCGCCTTGCCGGCCTTCAGCACGACCTTGCCGCCGGACTGTTCGACCGTGAAACCCGAGGTTTTGGGCTGGGCGACCACCATCAGGCTGGCCGGCGTGTCGAGGCTGTCCGTCGGCGTCGCCGTGACGTGGAACGCCCGGTCGCTCATCACCTGCAGGCGGATCTTCTTGGCCGGGCCGGAGCCGGGCGTCACCACGACGCCGTCGGCGGTCTTCTCAAAGCCCGCTTCCAGCGCCAGGGCGGAGGTCGAGGCGGTCAGGGCCAAAGCCAGGCCCAGAACGGTGGGTGTCAGTCGAAAGGCGCGCATCGCAGGGGTTCCCTGTTGGATTGGGCTTGGTCTTGATCTGGGTTCTAGTAGGTGGCCAGCTTGACCCGCAGCACCTGCGAGCCATCGGTGAAGTTGAGGCCGTAGTCGATCTGGTCGCCGTTCCAGATGCGGTCAAACACCCACTGGCCGTTGTCGAAATGGCCCTCTTCGACCCGGGCCAGCATGTAGGGCTTGCCGTCTTTCGCAGCGCGCCCGAACTCGACCCGGACGTTGCGGCCGGTGACCAGGAACTCGTCCGCTGAAAGCTGGGCGACGACGGCACCGCCGTTCGGGCCGGCCGGATCGTTCGGTCGATCCTTCAGCCAGGTCCAGTCCGAAGCGCCGAACTGCCACTTGCCGTAGCGCAGATGCACGGTCCAGTCGCCCAGGGTGGTCGACTGCGGCGAGCGGTCATCAGGCTCGGAACCGCCCCAGACGGGCTTCTCGAACGAGATCCTGGCCCAGTCCCGGGCCATGGGGGCCAGCAGGCGATAGTTTGCGGCGAAGGCCTCGAGCATATCGGCGTTCACCTTGGAGGCGCCGAGCGGATAGTTGGCATAGCCGGTCAGGTCCATGCCGAACGGCGAAAAGCCGATGCCCTGGCGGCCCAGGGTGTCATACACATAGCGGGCATAGGGGATGGCATTGCCGGTCTCGGCGACGAACAGCGCATTGCCCGGCCGGTCATAGTGGCCGAGGACCGCCGAATACTTCACCGACTCCGGCATGTAGATATCGGGTGCGATCAGGTCGATCGAGGGCGCGCCGGTCTTCCAGACATCCAGCACATTATGGGTCGGGCCACCGGACGAATAGGTCACCGGATCCTGGTCATTGATCGGATCGCGCAGGGCGGCGTTGACATACATCGGCAGCGGCTTGACCGCCTTGCCTGCGGCCGTGACCTGCTCGACAAAGCGCGAAATGTACCAGGCGTGGAAGTACTCGTCGGCGTCCTTGCCGAAGGCCTGCGACCAGGTGCCGGGCCTGGCCTTCATGGCCTTGACCAGGGCGGTCGGCGCGGGGCCGTCGAAAACCTTCTGCGCGGCTGGCGAATAGTCCCGCACACTGCCGTAGGTGCCGGTCTCGTTCTCGACTTGGACCATGATGACGGTGTTGTCGGGATCAGCGGCCTTGAGGTGGGTCATCAGGGCCACAAACGCCTTGCGGTCGGCATCGAGCGTGGACTGCGCCAGCGGCGACATCGAATAGGATCGGGCCCCATCCTTTTTGTGCAGGCGCGGGAAACGCTTGTCGTCCAGCTTGACCCACTCGGGCGCATAGGACGGTGAGGAGTTCTTCCAGGTGCCGAACCACAGCAGGACAAGGCGGACCTTGTTCTCGCGGGCCTGCGTCAGCAGCAGGTCCAGATAGCTGAAGTCGAACTTGCCCTCGACCGGCTCGATCTGCTCCCAGGCGATCGGAACCTGGACGGTGTTGGCGTGCAGCTGCCGGATGGCGGGCCAGACCTTGTCCATCTGGGAGGGCCAAGCGCTGGGATTGTTGACCTGGGCGCCGAGCATCAGAAAGGGCGCGCCGTCCACCATCAGCGCGTAGCGACCGCTCTTTTCAACGAGCTGGGGCATGGGGGACTCAGCAGCTGAGGCAAGGCCGACGGAACTCGTCGAGGCCAAAAGAGCCACGCCCAGCAAAGCGGCCTTGAGCGTTTTCAACCGGGTCATCGCTTCTTCCCTTCGGCTGCCGGTCCTCCAGGGCGCTGCAATCGCACCGCATGGGACTTTGGTACCGCTAACAATTATATTTGTCGGATAATTACTTGAGCGCCCTCGAAAGGCAATCACTCTTCCGCGGTGACCGCCACCCTGCCCTCAAAAAAAAGCCGCGCATCGCCGCAGGAGACGATGCGCGGGGAGATTGCGCGCGAGATCGGGGAGAGTGACGCCGCGCGAAGCGCACCGCCTCCCTGAGGCGACGGTACGCGCGGTGCAGAACGCAGATATCTGCACCACCACACCCCGACACTATAGTCATACAATTCAGCCCAGCAAGAAAATTGATAGCGCTATCAACCGCGATCTCACAGGACCGGATCGGCCTTGCAGGTCGCTGCGATAAACTGCTCATGGGACGGAAGGCGACTGGCCAGGTTGTGAATGACGCTGCGGATGCCCGAGAGCCTGGCTGAGACGTCCGCCAGGGCCGGGGCGTCTGCCAGCCGGTCATAGGTGCGAGGCTCGATCCCCTGACCGAGGAACACGGCCAGCCAGCTCGGCTCGGCAAAAAGTTGATCGTCGAACCGGGCGACCCGGGCCCGGCTGCGAAACAGGTCGATCTTGTGCTGCAGGCTGTCCGGGATCGCCATGGTCCGGCAGTAGTTCCATAGCGGCGAGTCGTCCCGCTCGGTGGCGTCATAGTGCAGGATCAGGAAGTCCCGGATCTGCTCGTACTCAATCTGGCTGAGGCGGTTGAACTCCACTTCCGTGGCCGGGTCGTGACCGCTGACCGGCAGCAACGAAAGCAACCGCATGACGCCGGTCTGGACCAGGTGGATGCTGGTCGACTCCAGCGGCTCCATGAAGCCGCCGGCCAGGCCGAGGGCCACGACGTTGCGGTTCCAGGCCTTCTTGCGGCGGCCGGTGGTAAACTTCAGGGGACGGGGATCGCCCAGCGGGGCCCCGTCGAGATTGGCCATGAGGGTCGCTGCGGCCTCGTCATCGCTGATGAAGCCGCTGGAATAGACATAGCCATTGCCGATGCGGTGCTGCAGCGGAATGCGCCACTGCCACCCTGCCTCCCGCGCTGTCGAGCGCGTGAACGGCGTCAGCGGGCTGACCCCTTCGCAGGGAACCGCCAGGGCCCGGTCGCATGGGAGCCAGGCCGACCAGTCCTCGTAGCCGGTGTGCAGGGCCTCTTCGATCAGCAGTCCCCGGAAGCCGGAGCAGTCGATGAAGAAGTCGCCCTCGATCCGGCGACCGCCTTCCAGGTCAAGGGCCTCGACATGCCCGTCGCTGGCCCGTAGCGCGACCGACTGGATCTTGCCTTCGGTACGTCGCGCCCCGCGCGCCTCGGCATAGCCGCGCAGGTAGCGGGCATAGAGACCGGCGTCGAAATGATAGGCATAACCGAGGCCCGGCACGCCCGGCGGCAGTTCCTTGGGCGGAACCGCGAACTTGCCCATTCGGGCCGCAACCGTGGCCATCGAATAGTCGTCGATGGAACTGGTATCGCCCTGCTCGCGCAGTCGCATCCAGTAGTGATGGAACGACACCCCTTCGATCGAGGTCCCATGCGGCCCGAACGGGTGGAAATAGCTGTGATCCTTGCGGGTCCAGTTCCGGAACTCGATGCCAAGCTTGAAGGTCGCCTGGGTCTTCCGGATGAAGTCGAACTCGTCGATCCCCAGCAGGCTGTTGAGGAACTGGATCGGCGGGATCGTGGCTTCACCAACCCCGACGGTGCCGATCTCCTCGGATTCGACCAGTTCCACCGTTCCAACCCGGTCCCGAAGGGCGTGGACCAGGGCGGCTGCGGCCATCCAGCCGGCCGTTCCGCCGCCGACCACGACGAATTTGCGGGGAGGATGCTCGGTCATGGGCTGGAGTCTCGCAAACTTGAAACTGAAGGCTAGAGGTCGGGGGCTGAAACACAAAGACCCCTGCCCGCGATCGATCCAGGATCGGGCGGACAGGGGCCTTCAGGTCAAGCGATGGCGGAGCCCTTAGAAGGTGCCGCGCAGCACGACCGAGTAGCGGCGGTCAGCCACAACCCAGTTGTGCTCGGTCAGACCGACCTTCGGGCTGCCCGGATAGCTCACCAGGATCTTGGTCTTGGTGTTGGTCAGGTTCACGGCCTGGAAGCCGAGCTTCAGGTTGTCATCGATCGTGTAGAAGACCGATCCGTCCAGCTGACCGTAGTCGCCGTACCAGGCCGGGATGTTGATGTTGGCGGCTGCCGTCGAGAGCAGGTAGCGCTCCCGCCAGTTGTAGGCGAGGCGAGCCGACACCTTGCCCAGGTCGTACAGGGCGGCGACGTTGTAGCTCTTCTTGGACAACCCCTCGAGCGGCAGGTCGTCGGCCTTGCCGGCCAGGATGCCCGAAACCTGGGTCGAGTCGTAAGGGTTGGACGCGGCATTGCGCGAGCCCTGACTGTCGACATAGGTGAAGTTGGCCTGGACGCCGAGACCCTTCAGAGCGCCGGGCAGGAAGTCGTAGTACTGCTGGTAGGCGACCTCGAAGCCCTTGATGGTGCCGTGACCGGCATTGTAGGGCTGCGAAACCAGGACGTCGCGGGTCACACCGTTGTTGGTGAACTTGGTCTTGGTGACGCCATTGGTGACGAAGTTGTAGACGTCCTTGTAGAACAGGGTCGCCGTCACACTGCCCGAGGGCGCGAAGTACCACTCATAGGCCAGGTCGTACTGGTTGGAGCGGATGGGCTTCAGCTCCGGGTTACCGCCGTTGGCCGTGTACTGGTAGACGCAGTTGCCCTGCTGGCCGCCCGGGATGGAGCTGCCGCAGACCGAACCCGACAGGAAGCCGTTTGTCGCGCTGACCGGGAAGAACGGCTGCAGCTGGCCGAAGTCCGGGCGCACGATCGACTTGCCCGCCGCGAAGCGGACGAACATCTCGGGCGTGAGCTTAAGGCGCGCGTTCAGGCTGGGCAGCACACTGACATAGTCGCGACCGCCGGTTATGTCGCTCCTTGCGCCGTTGTCGAACGCAAGATCAGCGGCCGGAACGGTCGGGGTGTTGTTCTTGGAGAACAGCTCGATCCCCTTGCCTTCGCTCTCGGTCTTCACCACCCGCAGGCCGAAGTTGCCGTCGAGCTCGCGCTCTGCACCCCACAGCGACAGATCGTGACCGAAACGCAGCAGGCCGTAGGCGGCTAGGGTCTTTTCCTTCTGACGGTTGACGCCGCCCTGGCTGCCGCCGGCCGTCAGGTTGTCGTAGTTGCCGTTGAAGGTGCTCCACCAGCCGCCATTGGTCGAGGCCAGCTTGGCGAGCAGAGCGCCACCCTGGGCATAGTTCTGGACCAGCGACGCGTTCGGCATGATGAACGTCGCGGGCAGGTTGACGTCGCCGCGGAAGTAGTTGGTGAACGGGAAGAGCGCGTAGCTGCCCTGGTAGGCCGACAGCTTGTCGATGGTCGGCGCCGACCAGCTGGGAGCCACGGCACCCCAGTTGTAGGTCGTCTCGCGGGTCGTGGATTCGCGATAGGTGTTGCGGACCCCGAAGCGGAACGACTTCAGCCAGCCGCCGTCATCGAAGGTGTAGGCACCGTCGAGGCGCTGCGCCCACTCGCTGGCGTCGTTGCGATCGTGGTGATCCATCGCCGCGTTGAGATAGTAGCTGGACGGGTTCGACGTGTAGGCCGTGTTGTTGTTCACGGTGACGGCAGGCAGATCGCCGGTCAGGTCCAGGCTGGCGGGAGCGCTGTCCGCGCCCAGCGAATGGAACGCCGTGAAATCGACGGTCTTGGTCTTGGCGTAGATGTACTGGACGTCCGCCGAGAAGGCCCACTTGTCGTTCGGGTTGTAGTTGACCTTCAGCGCATAGTCGGAGGTGACCGAGCTGCGCTCAGCAAAGCGCGTGTCGATCAGCGACGTGCCCAGGCTGGTGCCGCCCGCCGAGTTGGCCAGCGTGCCCTTCACGAAATGACCGTTCGAGGCGTAGGTGAAGGTCGTCCCGGCGGCCGGGCCGGTGCCCGAACCGGGGTTGAAGCCGATGGCGCGTTCGGTCGAGGCCTGGTTGGCCGACGAGCGAATGAACTGCAAGCTGGCATCCCACTGGTCGTTCGGGCGCCATTGCAGCGCCGACGCGATGCCCTTGCGCTCGCGATCAAAGTCCAGGCTGCGGTAGCCGAAGCCGCCCGGGACATAGACCGTCTTGCCGGCCACCAGATCCGTGCGGGCGTTGTAGGGATCAACCGAGATCGTGTCGGTGCGGCTGCTCAGTTGTGAGTCCGAGAGGCTGAGCAGGAATCCCACTTCCCCGACATTGGTGTCCCAGCGGTCGCTATACAGCACCGAGCCCGTGGGCTGCCATGCCTTGGCCATGTCGCCGATGCTCATGTCGGCGGAGAAGGCCAGGATGCGCTTGCTGCTGTCGAAGGGCAGGCGCGTGCGCAGGTTGACGGTGCCGCCGACGCCGCCTTCGACGATGTCAGCGGAAGGGTTCTTGTAGACGTCCACACCGGCCATCAGCTCGGGCGGGATGTCTTCGAAGCTGAGCGAGCGGCCGCTCTTGGCGGAGAAGCTGTCGCGACCGTTCAGTTCGCCGCGGACCCACGACAGGCCGCGCACCTGGACGCCCGAACCTTCGACCGAGATCCGGTCGGCATCGCGGCCGTCCGAGGTCCGGCCGATGGTCACGCCGGCGACCCGCTGCAGGGCCTCGGTGACGCTACGGTCCGGGAGCGCGCCGATATCGGTCGAGGTGATCGAGTCAACGAGTTGCTCGGCGTTCTGCTTCAGCTTCTGGGCGGACTGGATGGCCGCGCGCTGGCCGGTCACGACGATTTCGTCGACGACCGCTGTATCCTGCTGCGCAGCCTGGGCCATGGCCAGCGACGGCGCGGCGAGGCTCAGGACCAGCGCCGAAGCGCCCATCATCATGAGTTTGCGATGTGAGTGATTGAGGCTTTTCATGCCTGGTTCCTTCCCCCGTTCAAGTTGATCCGCCCCGGCCTTCTTGGCGCCGGTGACGTGCGAACGCCGCACGATCCGAGGTGCTGTATAATCGTATTATTAGTACCATCAAGGCATTTATGATAGCGCTATCATTTTGAGGGTGAGCGGGGCTTTCAGGCCACACCCGGTGCAAGGGAGCGGGTCCAGGACCTGGCTCGAGAGCAGCTTCGATTGCGGGCGCTCAAATAATACTATAAATGAGATTGAAGAGCTTGAGCGGCCGGAACCGGCCGGCGATAGGGGCGGATATGAGTAACAAAACCGCAGGCAAGGGCCTGCGCAGTGGTGGGTCTTACGGCAAGCTCGACCGAGACGGCTTCATCCACCGCAGCTGGTTGAAAAGTCAGGGCCTTCCGGACGATGTGTTCGACGGCCGCCCCGTGATCGGCATCTGCAATACCTGGTCCGAAATCACCCCCTGCAACGCAGGCCTGCGCGACATCGCCGAGCACGTGAAGCGCGGCGTCTGGGAAGCCGGCGGCCTGCCCCTGGAGTTCCCGGCCATCTCGCTCGGCGAGACCCAGATGCGGCCGACCGCCATGCTGTTTCGCAACCTGCTGGCCATGGATGTCGAGGAGTCGATCCGCGGCAATCCGATTGACGGCGTCGTCCTTCTGGGCGGCTGCGACAAGACCACGCCGGGCCAGATGATGGGCGCGGCCAGCGTCGACCTGCCTACGATCGTCGTCTCATCGGGTCCGATGCTGAACGGCAAGTTCCGCGGCAAGGACATCGGCTCGGGCACCGACGTCTGGAAGTTCTCCGAAGCGGTCCGCGCCGGCGAAATGACCCTGCCGGAGTTCATGTCGGCCGAGAGCGGCATGAGCCGCTCGCCGGGCACCTGCATGACCATGGGCACGGCCTCGACCATGGCCGCCATCGTCGAAGCCATGGGCATGAGCCTGCCCTACAACGCCTCGATCCCGGCGGTGGACGCGCGCCGTGCCGCCATGGCCCATCAGACCGGCCGCACCATCGTGAAGATGGTCCATGACGGCCTGACCATGTCGAAGGTCGCCACCCGCGCCGCGTTCGAGAACGCCCTGCGTGTCCATGCCGCGATCGGTGGCTCGACCAACGCCGTTGTCCATCTGCTGGCGCTGGCGGGGCGACTGGGTGTCGAACTGACCCTGGAAGACTTCGACCATCTGTCGCGCGACGTTCCGCTGCTGGTCGACCTGCAACCCTCGGGTCGGTTCCTGATGGAAGACCTTCACTATGCCGGTGGCCTGCCGGCGGTGATGAAGCAGATGGAAGCCTTCCTGGAGCCCTCGGCCCTCACCGTCAGCGGTCTTCCGATCGGCCAGCAATATGACAAGGCCGAGGTCTGGAACGCCGAAGTGATCCGCACCCTTGAGACGCCCGTGAAGCCCGACAGCGGTATCTGGGTGCTGCGCGGCAACCTGGCCCCCGGCGGCGCGGTGATGAAACCGAGTGCCGCGAGCCCCGAACTGTGCAGCCACACCGGCAAGGCGGTTGTGTTCGAGACCATCGAGGACTTCAGGGCCCGTATCGATGATCCGGCCCTGGACGTCGACGAGACCTCGATCCTGGTACTGAAGGGCTGCGGCCCCAAGGGCTATCCGGGCATGCCGGAAGTCGGCAACATGCCGCTTCCGCGCAAGATCCTGGAAAAAGGTGTCAAGGACATGGTTCGCATCAGCGATGCGCGTATGAGCGGCACGGCTTTCGGAACAGTCATTCTCCATGTCTCGCCCGAGTCCGATGCCGGTGGTCCGCTGGCCATCGTGCGCAACGGCGACCTGATCACCCTGGACGGCCCAACCCGCGCCCTGAGCATCGCCATCTCCGACGCGGAGATGGAGGCCCGCCTGGCCGCCTGGCGCGCCGATCCACCGCCGCCCAAGGCCACGCGCGGCTACGCCAAGCTTTACGTTGATCATGTGCTGGGAGCCGACAGGGGCGCTGACCTGGACTTCCTGGTCGGCTCATCAGGCTCGGTCGTGACGCGAGAATCCCATTGATGGACCCCTCGATCTCGATCTTTGGAGACTGGGGGACTTCGCGGCTGCGGCTCTATCTGCGCCAGGGCAAGAGCGTCCTCGACCGACGCGACGGCCCCGGGATCAGTGCCCTGACCACCAGCCCGGAAGACACCTTCCTCGACCTCGTCGGCGACTGGCGCGAGGCCCGCCCGTCGGGTGCCGTGCTGTGCGGCATGGTCGGATCGCGGATCGGCTGGGTGGAGGCTCCCTACGCCCCCTGCCCGGCCTCGGCCGCCGATCTGCGCGAGCGGGTGCTGAAGATCGAGGCCGACGGTCTGCCGGTGTCGATCATTCCGGGCCTGTCATGTCTCAATCCGCTCGGCGGTCCCGACGTAATGCGCGGTGAGGAGACCCAGATCCTCGGGGCCCTTGAGCTCGATCCTGCCCTGAAGACCGGTCGCCACCTGCTCGTCCTGCCCGGGACCCACAGCAAGTGGACGGTGGTCGAGGACGGCGCGATTACCGGCTTCCTGACCGCCCCGGTCGGCGAGACCTTCGCCCTGCTGCGCCAGCACTCGACCCTGGCCGCCGGCGTCGGCGCGGACGTGCAGGGCTCTGACGCGGGCTTCGCAATGGGCCTCTCCCGGATCGTCGAGCAAGGTCCGGCCCTGCTGCCGCACCTGCTGTTCGAGACCCGTGCCCGGCAGTTGCTGGACGCCCTGCCCGCCGCCGATGCCATCGGCTTCCTGTCGGGCCTGCTGATCGGGGCCGATGCCGCCGCCGCCCGGCAGTGGTTCGGCGACCTGGGCCAGGTGATCCTGGTGGGCGCTCCAGCCCTGAACAGGTTTTATGGCCAAGCCATCGCCAGTCAGGGCGGCGTTGTTACCGCTATCGACGGCGACAGTGCGGTTCTGGCCGGATTGACAACGTTGTCGCCTCGAAAGAACAGTGATTTTCATGTCCTCGCCTGAAGCTAGCGCCACCCGTCCACCGCCCATCGTGGCCATCCTGCGCGGCGTTAGGCCCGACGAAGTCGTGGCCATCGCCAGGGCCCTGGTGGATGCCGGCATCCGCGCCATCGAGGTGCCGCTGAACTCGCCAGAGCCGCTGGAGAGCATCCGCCGCCTGTGTGAGGCCTATGGCGATGTCGCCCTGTGCGGCGCTGGCACCGTGCTGACGCCGCAGGCTGTCGAAGACGTGGCCGCAGCAGGCGGCAAGCTGATCGTCACGCCCAACACCGATCCCGACGTCATCGCCCGCGCCGTATCGCTGGGCCTGACCGCCATGCCGGGCTTTGCCACGCCGTCAGAGGCCTTCGCCGCCGTGAAGGCCGGTGCCAGGGCGCTGAAACTCTATCCCGCCAGCAGCTTCGGTCCCGGCCACATCAAGGCGGTCAAGGACGTGCTGCCCAAGGACATCCTGGTCTATGCCGTCGGCGGCGTCGGTGCCGCCAACCTGGAACCCTGGCTGACGGCCGGCGTGGCCGGTATCGGCGTCGGTGGCGAGCTCTATCGTCCCGGCTACACGCCCGAGCAGGTGGGCGAGAAAGCCGCCGCCCTGATCGCAGCCTGGGCCGCCCTAACCTGACTAGAACAAGCATCCCTGGGGGGGGATCCACGTGCACACCATCGATTTCGTAATTCTCGCGATCTATGCGGTCGCCATCTTCGGCCTGGCCCAGTGGGTGTCCCGCGACAAGGGCGGCAAGCAGAAGGACTCCAACGACTACTTCCTGGCCGGCAAGGCCCTGCCTTGGTGGGCGATCGGCGCATCGCTGATTGCCGCCAACATCTCGGCCGAGCAGATCATCGGCATGAGCGGCTCGGGCTATGCCCTGGGCCTGGCCATCGCCTCCTATGAATGGATGGCGGCCCTGACCCTGCTGATCGTCGGCAAGTTCTTCCTGCCGATCTTCCTGAAGAACAACATCAGCACCATGCCGCAGTTCCTGGAGCAGCGGTACGGGCCCAGCGTCCGCAACGTGATGGCGGTGTTCTGGCTGATCCTCTACGTCTTCGTGAACCTGACCTCGATCCTCTGGCTGGGCTCGATCGCCATCCATACCGTGGCCGGCATCGACCAGATGACCGCGCTCGTGATCATCGGCGTCTTCGCCCTGGCCTACCAGCTGTGGGGCGGGCTGAAGGCCGTGGCCCTGACCGATATCGTTCAGGTCGCCCTGCTGATCACCGGTGGCCTGATCATCGTCTTCCTGTCGCTGAGCAAGATCGGTCACGGCGACCTGGTGGCCGGCTTCCACCAGTTGACCACGCAGTTCCCCGAAAAGTTCGACATGATCCTCAGCCGGGACAACCCGCACTACAAGGACCTGCCCGGACTCTCCGTGCTGTTCGGCGGTCTGTGGGTGATGAACGTCAGTTACTGGGGCTTCAACCAGTACATCATCCAGCGCGCCCTGGGGGCCAAGGACATCGCCGAGGCCCAGAAGGGCATCGCCCTGGCGGCCTATCTGAAGCTGCTGATGCCGGTGATCGTGGTTCTGCCCGGCATCGCCGCCCTCGTGCTGGTGCCCGGCTTGGCCAAGCCTGACCAGGCCTATCCGGAGATGATGAAGCTGCTGCCGTCCGGCATCCTGGGCCTGGTGTTCGCCGCCCTGGTGGCCGCCATCGTCGCGTCCCTGGCCGCCAAGATCAACTCGATCGCCACCATCTTCACCCTGGACATCTATGCCAAGGTCAAGACCGGCTCCAGCGAGCAGCATCTGGTCACTGTCGGACGGATCACCGCCGTCGTCGCTGTGATCATCGGCATCGTCATGGCCAAACCCCTGCTGGGCAAGGCCGAGCAGGCCTTCCAGTTCATCCAGGATTTCACAGGCTTCTTCACGCCAGGCATCGTGGTGATCTTCATGCTGGGCCTGTTCTGGAAGCGTGCGACGACGGCTTCGGCCCTGGTCGCCGCCATCGGCGGCGCGGCCCTGTCAGGGGCTTTCTTCGTCGCTGACAAGCTTGGCGTGTTCGTGATCCCGTTCATGAACCGCGTGGGCCTGGTGTTCCTGCTGACCCTGGCCGCCGCCGTCCTGGTGGCCCTGGTGGCTCCGCAGAAAAAGGCCGTCAATGTCGTGTCGCTCGAGGGGGTCAGCTACAAGACCACCAAAGGCTTCAACCTTGCCGGCCTGGGCGTGATCCTGATCCTGATCGCCCTCTATGCCGTCTGGTGGTAGCGCTGCGGCCCTGTCGGCGACCATCGCCGGCGGGGCTTCATCACACACCTGAAAAGCCGGCCGGGCGCTGACATTGGTCTGACACGCGCCCGGCAAGAGCTGATCCCTTGCGGTCCCCATCTGAAAAGGGATCAGCGGGCGAGGCGCGCGTCGACCTGCCGATCCTCATGCGGACGGTCCCTTGCAGGATCCTGCAAACCGCGAAATGGTCAGACAACCCCGAGCAAAGCTTGTAACCCTGCGCAACGGCGTTATTCCGGACCCCCGCGAACATCGCTACACCATGGCGACTCGACCCGCCCGGGTTTGACAGGAAAGAAGAGCAGTCGATGCGAACGCAGCCCGGCGTCAGTCTGACCTATGGTCTCGTCGAGGCGCTCGGACAGGCGATCGTGACCGGCGAATATGCCACCGTCGGCTTCCCCACGGAGGGGGAACTGTCCAAGCAGTTCGGTGCCAGCCGGACGGTCACCCGAGAAGCGGTGAAAATGCTGACGGCCAAGGGCCTGCTCAGCGCCCGGCCGCGCCACGGAACGGTCGTGGAGCCGGAGAACGAGTGGAACCTCCTCGATCCGGACGTCCTGCGCTGGCTGCTGGAACGCAAGTTCTCGCTCCGCCTGCTGGCCGAGTTCACCGAGATGCGTCTCGGGATTGAACCGGCCGCCGCCGCACTCGCGGCCCGCAACGCCGACGAGGCCGGGCTTGAAGAGATCCGCAAGGGACTTCGGCGCATGAAGTCCGCCACGGAAGGCGAAGACGATCCGCTGTCGGCCGACATCGCCTTTCATATCGCGATCCTGAATGCGACCAAGAACCCGTTCTATCGCGAACTGCACGAGATGGTGAACACGGCCCTGCGCATCTCGATCCGGTTCACGAACCGCATCAAGGGGCGAACGGCCTCGATTCCCTCGCACGAGGACGTGGCCGAAGCGATCATTGCCCGCGACGCGGACAAGGCTTCCGCGGCCATGCGACTGATCATCGTCGATGTGCTGGAACTGATCCGGGCCGCCTCCCCGTCGACCGAGTCGGAAGCGGCCCGCCGACAGGCCTGAGCCCCCTTGCCCGAGGTGGCAGGGTTGTTAGATTGACAACGTTGTCACACACATCGACGGGCTGGCTTGATCCGGCCCGCATCCGGGAGGATCGCTATGGCCTATGTCGCCGCCGCTGATCGCTATGCCTCAATGCCCTATCGCCGGACCGGACGGAGCGGTCTCGACCTGCCGGCCATCTCACTGGGCCTCTGGCAGAACTTCGGGGGCGACGACGTGTTCGAGACCGGTCGGGCAATCCTGCGCCGCGCCTTTGACCTTGGCGTGACCCACTTCGATCTCGCCAACAACTACGGCCCGCCCTACGGGTCGGCGGAAGAGAATTTCGGCCGGGTTCTGGCCAGCGACTTCAAGGCGCACCGGGACGAGCTGGTCATTTCCACCAAGGCCGGCTGGGACATGTGGCCCGGCCCCTATGGCGGGATCGGCGGTTCGCGAAAGTACCTGATCGCCAGCTGTGACCAGAGCCTGAAGCGCATGGGCCTGGACTATGTCGACATCTTCTATTCGCACCGGGTGGACCCCACCACGCCGCTGGAAGAGACCATGGGCGCGCTGGCCCAGCTGCACCGCCAGGGCAAGGCTCTGTACGTGGGCATCTCGTCCTACTCACCCGAGCTGACCCGGCAGGCCCACGCCATCCTCAAGGCCGAGGGCGTCCCGCTGCTGATCCACCAGCCGTCCTATTCGATGCTGAACCGCTGGATTGAAGAGGAGCTCCTCGGTGAACTCGAAACCCTCGGCGTCGGCTGCATCGCCTTCTCGCCGCTGGCCCAGGGCCTGCTGACCAGCAAGTACCTGAACGGCGTGCCGGAGGACTCTCGGGCGTCGAAGGAAGGCTCCTTCGGCGGACACCTGCTCACCGCCGACAATATCGAGCGGATCCGGGCCCTGGATGCCATCGCCCGGGCTCGCGGCCAGACCCAGGCCCAGCTCGCCCTGGCCTGGGTACTGCGCGATCCGCGGGTCACCTCGGCCCTGATCGGGGCCCGCACCGTAGCGCAGCTGGAAGACTCCCTTGCCGCGCTCGACAATCTCGACTTCACCGCCGAGGAACTGGCCCGGATCAATCTCCACGCCGCCGAAGGCAACATCGACCTGTGGAAAGTCTCCTCGACACTGTAGGCGTCACAATCACGCTGGCCCGATTGCGACCAGATACCTCTTCAGGACTTGCCCCTCAGCTTTTGTTACCTAAGATTGCAGCATGGATCAGGGGGTGAGCCAGACCGCCGGAACATCAAGCGGCCTCGATCGGCTCACCGAACGGGAGCGCGAGTGCCTTCGGCTGGTCGATCGTCACCTCAGCTCAAAGGAGATTGCCCGCGAACTGGGGCTCTCCTAGCACACGGTCGACTGGCACCTGGACAAGGCCCGCAAACGTCTCGGGGCCGCCGATCGCTATGCGGCGGCGCGCCTGGCCTTCAACCGCGACACGCCCCCCTCCGATGCCCCCCCTCCGATCGGATCAGGGTCCGATCCGGCCCGGCTGGGCGAGCCGTCGTCCCTGAGCTCCACTGGCATCCGTCAGGAAGGAGCTTCACATGACCCCACTCGATCCGCACCAGAAGGACGCCCTGCTCCGGGCGACCTATCTGCAGGAGGATATCCGGCGCTTTCAGAACGACTGGCCGCCCCTCAATTCGATCCACGACATGGCGCCGCCCTTCAGCTGGAGCCAGTTGACCCGGCAGCTTTCGAGCCTCTCGGCGACCCGGGCCAACGCCGCCATGGTGCCCGATCTGATCAACGCCACACGCAAGCAGGCATCCTTCAAACCGCCCGAGATGGTCCTACGGGAGATCCTGAGCATCGCCTGCGCCGTGATGGACGAAAGCTTCCCCTCGGATCAGCCTCCGGCCGGTGGGAACTCCCCAGGCTCGGAGGAGGTGCCAATCCTCTGAACGGTCTGCAGCGGCTCGTTTTCATCGCCGCCGTCATGATCGTCACCGCCCTCGCCTTTGGATCCATTCTGGCCGGCCTGCACGCTCTGGAAGCGATGTTCCAACCGGTCTGAGTCCGCCTCCGCTTCGAGCCACCCACCGCCACGTCATCCCTGAAAAAATGCGCCGGCTCCGTCCCGGCGCAAGGAGATCACTCATGCTCAAGCAACGCCGTCTGGCCGCCGATGCTGTGGCCAAAGCCCTGTTCGATGCCGAAAAGCGATCGACGCCGCCATTGCCAGCACGGCCAACCTGGCCGGGCTGATGCCGGTTTCCCGGCAGGACGCCAACCTCTCGGCCCTGGTCGGCCAGGAAGCCCTGATGTCTGCCATCCAGACCATGCAGGCGCTTGGCCACGCTCGGGAGAACATCGTCGATACACACCGACATCTCTCGCTGACCCAGCACGACATCGGCCTGTCGGCCGTGACCTTCTTCGGCGGCGGCGGCGACAAGCCACCGACGCCCGGCATCGTCGGGCATCTTGCGGCGGTGGAGCGCGACGTCGCCTGATCCCAATGCCCCACCGCAACACGGCGTGGTGGGGCGTTGGCTTTTCCCCCTGATCAGGCCACCCTGCAGGGGATGATTTTCCATTCGCTCTATCAGTGGGCCAGCTTCCTGGCCCTGGTCGTCTCCGTGGCGGCCGGCCTCTGGTTCGGGCGCTGGCCGGAGCGCACGGGCGCCGTGGCGATGCTCGCCGCATGGCTCGCGACCGCCCTGTCCCTGAACGGCACCCAGCTCTGGGGCCCCCAGTGGAGCGTCATGGCGGTAGACGTCCTGCTACTGGCCGTGCTGCTGTTGATCGCCCTGCGCTCGGACCGGTGGTGGCCTATGTGGGCGAGCGGTTTCCACGGTCTCAGCGTGGTGCTGCATCTGGCGGTCATCGCGGACCCGAAGATCTGGGCCAGGGCCTATTTCGTGGCCGGCAATGCCTTCAGCTATCTGGTGATGGCCGCCCTGCTGGTCGGGGCGCTGGGCCGCCGCCGCCCCGCACCGACTGACGCAGCGTCATAGAAGACAGCGCCTGGATTTTCTGATCCGCTCGGGGAAAATCAGGGAGAAACACCATGGGTGAAGCCTATATCGTCGCCGCTGCGCGAACCGCCGGTGGCCGCAAGGGCGGGCGTCTTTCGGGCTGGCATCCGGCCGATCTGGGTGGCGCGGTGCTGGACGCCCTCGTCGCCCGTAGTGGGGCCGATCCCGCCCTGATCGAAGATGTCATCATGGGCTGTGTCGGCCAGGCCGGCGAGCAATCGGTGAACATCGCCCGCAACGCCGTCCTGGCCTCGGGTCTGCCCGAAAGCGTCCCGGCCACCTCGGTCGACCGCCAGTGCGGTTCGTCACAACAGGCCCTGCACTTCGCCGCCGCCACTGTGATGTCCGGTGCCATGGACGTGGTGATCGCCGCCGGCGTGGAGAGCATGAGCCGCGTGCCGATGGGCCTGCCCTCGACCCTGCCCTACAAGAACGGCTTCGGCAGCTATATGAGCCCGAAGATTCAGGCGCGATATCCCGACATCCAGTTCAGCCAGTTCGCCGGCGCCGAGATGATCGCCAAGAAATACGACCTCAGCCGCGAGGCCCTCGACGCCTTCGCCCTGGCCAGCCACCAGCGCGCCATCGCCGCGACCCGGGGCGGCCGCTTTGACGCCGAGATCATTCCCCTCGACATCACCCTGGCCGACGGGACGACCGACCGCCACACGACCGACGAAGGCATCCGCTACGAGGCGACCCTGGAGTCGATCGGCGGGGTCAAGCTGCTGCAGGAAGACGGTCGGTTGACCGCCGCCACCTCCAGCCAGATCTGCGACGGCGCCGCCGGCGTCATGGTCGTCAACGAACGCGGCCTCAAGGCGCTCGGCGTCGAGCCGCTGGCCCGCTTCCACCACATGACGGTCATCGGCCACGACCCGGTGATCATGCTGGAAGCCCCGATCCCGGCCACCCAGAAGGCTCTGCAGCGTTCCGGGCTCAAGATCGACGACATCGACCTCTATGAAGTCAATGAAGCCTTCGCCTCGGTGCCGACCGCGTGGCTGCAGGTCCTGGGGGCCGACCCCGATCGCCTGAACGTCAATGGCGGGGCCATTGCGCTGGGCCACCCGCTCGGCGGCTCCGGCGCCAAGCTGATGACCACCCTGGTCCATGCCCTGCGGGCGTCCGGCGGACGCTACGGCCTGCAGACCATGTGCGAGGGTGGCGGCCTGGCCAATGTGACGATCATCGAGCGTCTCTAGGCGCCTAATGATCACCCTCTATCACTGTCGCGACGCGCGCTCCTTCAGGCCCCTCTGGGCCCTGGAGGAGCTGGGCCTGGCCTATGAACTGAAACTCCTGCCCTTCCCGCCGCGCTTCCTGGCGCGCGAGTTTCTGGCCGAAAACCCTCTGGGTACCATTCCGCTACTCGTCGACGGCGACACGCGGATCACCGAGTCCGCAGCCATGATCGAATATCTGTCGATGCGACACGGCGGCGGCCGCCTGTCGGTGTTGCCGGACGATGCGGCCTACGGGGCCTATCTGAACGGTCTCCACTTCGGCGAGGCAACCCTGACCTTCCCGCAGACCCTGGTCCTGCGCTATTCGCGGCTCGAACCTGAGGAACGCCGCAACCCGCAAGTCGCCCAGGACTATGCCCGCTGGTTCCTGGCCAGGCTCAAGGGCCTCGACCAGATCCTGCAGGTCCGGGACCATGCGGCCGGATCCGGCTTTACCGGCGCGGACATCTCGATCGCCTATGCCCTGCTGCTGGCGACGTCCCTGGGCCTTGCAGTCGACTTCCCGCCCGCTGTCTCGGCCTACTGGGCCCGGATGCAGGCGCGACCGGGCTTCCAGCGTGCAGTGGCTGCCCAGGCCGAAGGCCCGGCCTCCCTCTAGGGGCCCGCCCATATCGTCTTACGATCATTTAACTGAAGAACCTGCGGTTTGTCGGCTAGAAGCCCGGAACAGCTTTCTGGGACGACGAGAACCATGGTGCATCACGGGATCAAGGGGCGCACCTTGCGTTCAGGCGCGCTTCTGGCGTTGCTCGGGGTGAGCCTCATCGCGCTGTCGGCCTGTACCGGCGGCGAGAAGGCGGCCAAGGCCGCCAAGGCCAAGCCGGGGACGGCCTCGAGCCAGACCGTCGGCGTAGCCGTCGTCGTGGCCCAGGCGCTCCCGCGCACCATCAATGCCACCGGCACGATCTCGCCGTGGGAAGAGGTTCCGGTCGGGGCCGAGACCGGTGGCCTGACCGCCATCTCGGTCAATGCCGATGAGGGCCAGACCGTCCAGGCGGGCCAGGTGCTGGTCAAACTCAATGATACGCTGCTCAGTGCCCAGCTGCGCCAGCAGGAGGCCAGCGTCGCCAGCGCCCGGGCCACCCTGGCCGAGGCCGAAGCGGCCCTGGGCCGCGCCCGCGAGCTGCAGGCCAGGGGCTATCTGTCCCAGGCCTCACTCGAAACCAGCCTCGCCCGCCAGCAGACGGCGAGCGCCCAGCTGGCCGCTGCCGAAGCCGGTCGTGGCGAGACCGCCGCGCGGCTGGCCCAGACCGCTATCCGCGCGCCCGTCAGTGGCCTGATCAGCCGCCGCAGCGTCACCAAGGGCCAGATCGTCAGTACCGGTGCCGAGGTCTTCCGCATCGTGCGTGACAGCCGCCTGGAACTGGACGCTGAAATTCCCGAGACCGACCTGCTGCTCGTCAAGCCGGGCATGCCGGCCACGATCGTCTCCGACCGCGTGGGCCAGGCCACGGGCCGGGTCCGCATCGTCACCTCGGAAGTCAATGCCACCACCCGACTGGGCGTCGCTCGCGTCGCCCTGATCGGTATGGGCGGGTTCCGCCCCGGCATGTTCGCCCGCGCGACCATCGACGCCGGCGGCCAGCCCGCCCTGACCGTGCCCAGCGAGGCGGTGCTCTATCGCGAGAACCGGCCGGGCGTGTTCGTCGTCGACGCCGGCAACCGCGTCCACTTCCGCCGGATCGCCATCCTGGCCAGTACGGCTGACAGGATCGCCGCCAACGGCCTGACGGCCGGCGAGAAGGTCGTCGTCGAGGGAGCGGGCTTCCTCGGTGAGGGTGACGTCGTACGTATCGGCAGTGCCGTGCCGACGACGACCGCCAAGTCAGCGCGCTAGGAGCGCCGCACCATGGGCAACATTTCCTCCTGGGCGATCAAGAATCCGATCCCGGTCATCCTGCTTTTCCTGCTGCTGACCATCGCGGGCATCGCCGGCTTCCGCAGCATGCGGATCAACAACAATCCGGACGTCGACCTTCCGTTCGTGGTGGTGACGGCCATTCGACCGGGCTCGGCGCCCAGCGAACTCGAGACCCAGGTCACCCGCCTGATTGAAGACTCGGTGGCCGGCCTGGGCCAGGTCCGCCACATCAACTCGACCATCACCGACGGTGCCTCCTCGACCTTCATCGAGTTTGAACTGGGCGTCGACCACGAGCGGGTCACCAATGACGTGCGCAATGCCATGTCGGGCCTGCGCAGTGCCCTGCCGCAGGACATGCAGGAGCCCAATGTCACCCGGATCGACATCTCGGGCGACCCGCTGATCACCTATGTCGTCAAGGCCCCGACTCTGACCCCGGAACAGCGCAGCTGGTTTGTCGACCACGACGTCAGCCGCAGTCTTCTCGCAATCAAGGGGGTCGGCGAGGTCAATCGCCGCGGCGGCGTCGACCGCGAAATCGAGGTCGCGCTCGACCCAGACCGGCTGGCGGCCCGGGGCGTGACGGCAGCCCAGGTCAGTCAGGCCCTGGTGTCGTCCAATGCCGACCTGCCCGGTGGCCGGGTGACCATTTCCGGCTCCGAACGGGCCATCCGCACCCTGGGCGCGGCCGGATCGGTCGAGACCCTGCGCGAAACCCGCATCCCGCTGAGCGCCGGTGGCACCGTCCGGCTCGGCGACCTGGGGACCGTCTCGGACCGCTGGGCCGAGCCCCGCTCGCGCGCCCGCTATGACGGCCAGGAAGTGGTGACCTTCAATATGGTCCGCTCGCGTGGTGCCAGCGAGGTCAAGACCGCCGAGAAAGTCCGCAAGGCGGTCGCCAAGCTCGACGCGGCCCATCCAGAGGTCGAGATCGAGGAGATCACCTCGGAGGTGAAATATATCGAGGACAGCTATCTGGCCTCGATGGAAGCCCTGATCGTCGGCGCGATCCTGGCGGTTCTGGTGGTGCTGCTGTTCCTGCGGGACTGGCGGGCGACGCTGCTGGCCGCCGTCGCCATACCGATGTCTCTGCTGCCGACCTTCGCGATCATGGCCCCGCTGAACCAGTCGCTGAACAGCATCACCCTGCTGGCGCTCTCGCTAACCGTCGGCATTCTGGTCGACGACGCCATCGTCGAGATCGAGAACATGGTCCGCCACATGCGGGGCGGCAAGACGCCCTATGCGGCGGCCATGGAGGCGGCCGACGAGATCGGCCTGGCGGTCGTGGCGACGACCTTCACCATTGTGGCGGTGTTCGCGCCAGTGGGCTTCATGCCGGGCATTATTGGCCAGTTCTTCAAGGCTTTTGCCCTGGCGGCCTGCGTCTCGGTGCTGTTCTCGCTGGTGGTGGCCCGCCTGCTGACCCCGCTGATGGGGGCCTACATGCTTAAGGCCAATACCAAGCATGAGGACAAGGACCCCTCGTGGATGGGCCCCTATCTGAAGGGCCTGGCCTGGTCGCTGGACAATCGCTGGAAGGTTCTGGCGATGGGCGTGCCGATGATCCTGATCTCGGGGTTCCTGGCCACCAAGCTGCCGTTCGAGTTCTCACCGGCGGCCGACCGGGGCCGCGCCCCGTTCTCGGTGCAGTTGCCGCCCGGCGCGACCCTGGACGAGACCGATGCGATCGTTCAGCGCATGACCCGCGAACTGCGGGCCCGCCCCGAGGTGGTCGGCGTCTATGCCGCGATCGGTGGCAACAATGCCGTCAACACCGCCACCCTCAATGCGGACCTGGTTCCGAAGGGCGAGCGCATGGGCCAGCAGGAATTCAGCCGCCTGATGGTCGACCAGTTCGCCGCCATCCCGGGCGCACGGATCGGGGCCGGCTCCAACAGCGGCGGCGGCCCCAGCGACGGCACCAGCTTCAAGCTGAGCCTCGTCGGCGACAACGGCCCGCAGCTGGAAGCCGCCGCCCGTGCGGTCGAGGCCCAGATGCGCAGCGTTCCGGGCCTGGCGCACGTGGTCAATACGGCCGCCATCGCCCGCCCCGAGATCGTGGTCACGCCCAAGCCCGACCAGGCAGCCCGGGCCGGCGTTTCGGCCGGAACCCTGTCCCAGGCCGTCCGCGTGGCGACCATCGGCGACGTCGATCAGAACCTGCCCAAGTACAATCTCGGCGACCGGCAGGTTCCGATCCGGCTCAAGCTGACCCAGAACGCGCGTGAGGACCTTGCCGTCCTCCAGACCCTGCAGATCCCGACCGCCAACGGCCCGGTGCCGCTGAATGCGGTGGCTGATGTGCGGTTCGGGGCCGGCCCCTCGCAGATCAGCCGCCAGGACCGC
>Ga0187845_1000087_pt1 | contig 48243 bp, 44 predicted proteins | sample SpaLakP09_SKY_68_FD_134515 | JGI IMG/M metagenome (GOLD analysis project Ga0187845, IMG submission 134515) | Oligotrophic lake water microbial communities from Sparkling Lake, Wisconsin, USA - SP09_SKY_68 | ecosystem: Environmental > Aquatic > Freshwater > Lake | place: USA: Sparkling Lake... | reverse complement strand
GCGCGCGCAACGAGCACAGCGAGCCTCTAGAAGCGCTGCTCTTCGAGGTGACCGTTCTTCAGGGCAAACACCCGGTCCATGTAGCGGGCCAGATCCATATTGTGCGTGGCGATCAGGGCCGCAACGCCCTGGCTGCGGGCAAGACCATAGAGCGACTGGAACACCGTCGCCGACGTCGCAGGATCCAGATTCCCGTTCGGCTCGTCTGCGAGCAGCAAACGGGGCTCGTTTGCCAAGGCCCGGGCAATGGCAACGCGCTGTTGTTCTCCACCAGACATCTGGGCGGGCTGGTGGTTCTGGCGCTCCGCGAGACCGAGTTCCGTCAGTAGAGCCCGCGCCCTCGCCTCAGCATCAGCGCGACTGCGGCCAAGGATCATGCCGGGCATGGCGACATTCTCCAAGGCCGTGAATTCGGGAAGAAGGTGGTGAAACTGGTAAACGAAACCCACCGTTGCAAGACGAATACGCGTGCGGACGCGCTCTGACAGCTTCGAGCAATCACGGCCGGCCAATGCAACGATCCCATTGTCAGGTCGTTCAAGAAGCCCCGCCGAGTGCAAAAGCGACGATTTCCCGGAACCGGAAGGACCGATCAGACCGACGACCTGTCCTGGGTAGACGTCAAGGTCGACGCCCCTAAGGACAGGTAAGTCACCGGCTTCGGTTCTATAGACTCGCTCAACCCCACGCAGGGACAGGACGGGATCACTCATAGCGAAGCGCCTCCACAGGATCGAGGCGCGAGGCCCGCCAGGCCGGCGGAAGGGTCGCGGCAATGCTCATCAGGGCCGAGAGGCCGGCAATGCCCCCTACTTCAACCCAGTCAATCTTGGCAGGGATGTGGGACAGCATGTAGACGTCAGCACTGAAGACTGCCGTTCCGGTAACCCATTCGACAAAATTCTGGATGGGGGTGATGTAGGCACAGAAAACCACGCCTAGCAGAAGTCCCGTCAGAGTTCCGGCAACGCCGATCGATGCCCCGGCCATGACGAAGATCCGGAGGATAGCCCCCTGCCCCGCCCCCATGGTCCTGAGAATGGCGATGTCACGGCCCTTGTTTTTCACAAGCATGACGAGGCTTGAGATGATGTTCAGCGTCGCAATGGCGACAATGCAGAAGAGGATCAGGCGCATCACCTTTCGCTCAACCTGCAGCGCAGTGAAATAGCTGTGGTTTTTGTCCATCCAGTCGGCAACCAGAGCTCCCGGACCGCTGGCCGATTCGACGGCCGGCTTCAGGTCTCGGGCGCGATCGGGGTCATCAACCTTGATCTCGACATAGTCGATCGAGGTGTCGCGACCAAAGAACAGCTGGGATTGCTCCAGCGGCATATAGACATAGGCCTCGTCGAACTGGCTCATGCCGACACTGAAAACACCCCCAACGATGTAGTCTTTCTCGCGGGTCGAGGTCCCGAAGGCTGTGGCGGGCCCGGTTGGCGAGATCAGCGTCAGAGCGTCTCCCGGTGCGACGCCGAGATTGGCCGCCATCCGGTCGCCGATCAGCACGATGTCGCCACCGAACTCGCCCTGACCGAAACCGGTCATTGATCCCCGCTTGATGTTGCCGGCGATCATTTTCAGACCCATGAGATCGCCGGGTGTAACCCCGCGTACGATCGCCCCCGTGACCTGTGCCGGGCCAATGACCATGGCCTGGGCTTCCACCACGGGAATGGCTTGGCTGACGCCTTTGACGGCGCGGATCTGCCGGATGATGGCATCCCGATTGGGGCCGTTGATCAAGGGTGCCTGGACATAGAGATGCCCGTTGAACCCCAGGATCCTGCCGAGCAACTCGGCCCGGAAGCCGTTCATGACGCTCATGACCGTGATCAGGGCGAAGACCGCCAGCATCATGGCGCAGAACGAGATCACCGCGATCAGGGCCACGCCGCCGTTCTTTCGCTTGGCGAGCAGATAGCGCCAGGCGACGGACCGCTCCCAGCGGCTGAACGGACCGGCGGCCCTGAGGTCAGCCATCAGGCGGCCTTGCCCTGGGTCAAACCCGCCAGAACGGACTCGAGTGATGCGGTGGACCGCTCGCCGGTCGCGCGGTTCTTGATCTCGACCACACCCTCGGCAATGCCCTTGGGACCGATGATCATCTGCCAGGGCAGACCGATCAGATCCATAGTGGCGAACTTGGCACCACCACGCGCGTCAGTGTCGTCATAGAGAACAGTCCGGCCGGCGGCCGTCAGCGCCTTGTAGGCCGTGTCACAGGCCGCATCACAGGCCGCATCGCCCTGGCGCATGTTGATGATCCCGACATCGAACGGCGCAACCGACTCCGGCCAGATGATCCCGGCAGAGTCATGGCTCGCCTCGATGATCGCGCCGAGCAGCCGCGAGACGCCTACGCCATAGGATCCCATCTGGACGGGTACATCCTTGCCGTCGGGGCCGGTGACAAGGGCCCGCATAGGCTCTGAATACTTGGTACCGAACGAGAAGATGTGGCCCACCTCAATGCCGCGCGCAGACAGGCGATCTGCCTCCGGCACCGCCGCGAAGGCTGCCTCGTCGTGCATTTCCTCTGTGGCCGCATAGAGCGCGGTGCGCTGATCGACCAGCGACTGGAGATCGCCATCCCAATCAACATCCGGGCCGGGAGCCCCCATTTCGACCAGATCCCGGTGACAGAAAACCGCACTCTCGCCGGTCTCGGCCAGGACAATGAACTCGTGGCTCAGGTCACCGCCGATCGGTCCCGTGTCGGCGCGCATCGGTACGGCCTTCAGGCCCATTCGCGAGAACAGGTTCAGGTAGGCCACGAACATCCGGTTATACGATCGGCGCGCGCCGTCGGCATCGAGATCGAAGCTGTAGGCGTCCTTCATCAGGAACTCGCGACCGCGCATCACGCCGAACCGCGGACGGCGCTCGTCCCGGAACTTCCACTGAACGTGGTAGAGGTTCTTGGGCAGATCCTTGTAGCTCTTGACGGACCCCCGGAAAATCTCGGTGATCATCTCTTCATTTGTCGGTCCGTACAGGAGCTCGCGCTCGTGACGGTCAGTAATGCGCAGCATCTCGGGGCCATAGGCGTCATAACGCCCTGACTCGCGCCACAGATCCGCCAGTTGCAGGGTCGGCATAAGGAGTTCGATGGCACCGGCCCGGTCCATCTCCTCACGAACAATCTGTTCGATACGATTCAGGACCCTGAGACCCAGAGGCAGCCAGGCATAGATGCCGGCCGCTTCCTGCCGGATCATGCCCGCGCGCAGCATCAGTTGGTGCGAAACGATCTGGGCGTCGGAAGGAGCTTCCTTCAGGACGGGCAGGAAATAGCGCGACAGGCGCATCAGGACGACGTCTCCGGGGCAATATGAGGGCTTGAGATAGCCTTTCGGCCGCCAGCTTGGCAACGCGCGCGGCAAAAAGATGACGGAGGCTGACGTGGGAGCAGAAAAGAAGGCCGCGCGAACCTCGCGCGGCCTTGCAAGTTCTTCGTCGGGGAAGACGCCACAGAAGGAGACCGGAGAAGCCAGTCTCGTAGAGCAACCGTAGGCGTCCAAACGATTGTTGGGGTCAACTCTTGCCTATGGAGGAGACCATTCATGCAATTCGCCCAAGCCTTGAGCGAACGGGGGCAAAATGATCGCCCGCCGCTCAAGGCTTGGGCAGTGCCCAGACCTAATAGCTGGCCGGAAGCGCCGGCAGGCTGATCAACTGGAAGCGAATGACCAGCCAGAGAACCGCAAACACCGCCACGGAGACCCAGGTCGTCGTAAAAAACTTGCGCTTCAAGTTCGGGTTGACCGGTGCTGCCGGATCACCGCCACCCGGCGGCTTGAGACCCATCTCGTGATAGCTTCGTGACCCCAGAGGCAGGACGACGAACAGAACTGTCCACCAGATCGTCAGAAAAATCGCAATGGCGGTGATCGGGCCCATCAGTGGTGCGCCTCCTTGGGCGTCTCCATGAGTTCGACCAGAAGGCCGCCCATGTCCTTGGGGTGAACGAAGATGATCAGGGTGCCGTGGGCGCCGATGCGGGGCTCGCCCAGCACGGTAGCGCCCTTGGCGACAAGCGCGTCGCGCGCTTCGTAGATGTTCTCAACTTCAAAGCAGATGTGGTGCTGGCCGCCCTTGGGGTTCTTGGCCAGAAAACCGTGAATGGGTGAAGACTCGCCATAGGGCTCGATCAGTTCAATCTGGCTGTTGGGCAGATTGACGAAACAGACCCAAACCCCCTGCTCCGGCATGGCCCACTTGTCCGTGACCGATGTCGCGCCCAGCAGATCGCGATACATCTTGACGGAGTCATCGATGGAAGGCGTGGCCACGCCTACATGGTTCAGCTTGCCGATCATGATCCTGCTCCCGCGCATTTCTTGTTTGCGCGAAGGCGTAACACCTGTGCTGCATTGCGAAAAGACCCGCATGCCGTGTCGATTGTACGGCACGCAGGCCTGCCGCAACGTCAGATCCGAAGAACGGTCGTCTCGACGACGGGCTTGCGCTCCCAGATCCGGAATGCCGCCTTTTTGACAGCGCGCGAAATGGCGCTCTCGATGGCTTCGTCGATCTCCTTGTCGTCTCCGCCCATCCGCTTGAAAGCGGTCTCGGCTTCTTCCGCCAGATCGTCCATCGCCTCGTCGAGCGGGTATTCATTGTCACCGGCCAGTCCAAGGCCCCGCACCTGCGGCCCCGATACGATCCGGTTCTTGCCGTCCAGCACAATGGAAACCGCGAGCATGCCGTTGAACGCTGCATGGCGCCGCTCACGGAGAGCCTGACCATTTTCCGGTGTCACGACACCACCATCCACATAGAGCCGTCCTGCCGGCACTTCATCGATGATTTCGGCGTGGCCCGGAGCAAGCCGAACCATATCGCCATTGCGCGGCGTAACGGCAAAGGGAATCTGGAGGTCTTTGGCAAAGGCGGCATGTTCGATGAGATGGCGACGCTCGCCATGGGTCGGGACAGCGATCTGCGGCCGCGCCCACTCGTACATCTGCTTGAGTTCGTCACGACAGGGGTGACCACTGACGTGAATGCCGGGCGTGTCGCGCTCGGTGTGCAGGCGCACGCCCCGGTCAGCCAGCTTGTTCTGAAGGTTGCGGATCGGAATCTCGTTCCCGGGAATGACCCGCGAACTGAACACCACATGGTCACCCTGGGAGAGCTTGACGTGCGGATGGTTGCCTTCGGCGATCCGGGACAAGGCAGCACGAGCCTCACCCTGGCTACCCGTGCAGAGAAACAGGACCTCATTTTCCGGCAGATACTTCGCCTGGTCATCGGTGATGAATGGCTCGATGTCCTGGAACAGGCCAACCGACCGGGCCGCCGCACTCATGCGATGCATCGAGCGCCCCGCGAGACAGACCTTGCGACCCGCAGCCTGGGCCGCCCGGATCACCGTGTCCATACGGGCGACGTTGGAGGCAAAACAGGCCACCGCAATCTTGCCGGTGAGGCTGGAGATCAGCCGGTTCATGGCGACGCGCACATCAGCTTCTGAGCCGGCTTCACCGTCAACAAAGACGTTGGTGCTGTCGCACACCATGGCCAGCACGCCCTCGTCGCCGAGCTTGCGGATGGCATCGATATCGGTCGCGGCCCCGAGCTGAGGCTCGGGATCGATCTTCCAGTCTCCGGTGTGCAGGATCGTCCCGAGCGGCGTCTTGATCGCCAGGCCGTTCGGCTCCGGGATCGAGTGGGTCAGGGTGATCATTTCCAGGTGGAAGGGGCCAAGGTCGAACTGGCCACCCAACGGGATCTCGGTGATGGAAACCTCGTCCAGTAGCCGCGCGTCCCGAAGCTTCTCGCGCAGCAGAAAGGCCGTAAACGGCGTGGCATAGACGGGTGCCTTCAGCCGCGGCCAGAGCCAGTGCACGGCACCCAGATGGTCTTCGTGGGCATGGGTCAGAACGATGCCGAGGATGTCATCGGCGTAGGCTTCGATAAACTCGGGATCAGGAAGGATGATCTCAACGCCGGGCGTCGTCTGGTCGCCGAACGTCACGCCCAGGTCAACGACGATCCACTTGCGATCGGTCGGCGGACCAAAACCATAGAGATTGAAGTTCATGCCGATCTCGTTGGATCCGCCCAGGGGCAGAAAAACGAGTTCGTCGTCGGGGGAAGGCTTGTCGGTAAATTTGGTCATCAGGTCTCTAAACTGGTGTTGCGGCGATGAATCTCGAGGAGACCACGAATGGTCAGATCTGGATCGAAGTGGTCGATGCTGTCGGTTGCGCCTTCGAACAGCGAAGCGACGCCGCCGGTCGCGACCACGGTCATGGTTTCAGCACGTTCGGCCTTGATGCGCGTGATCAAGCCTTCGATGAGGGCAATATAGCCCCAGAAGACGCCTGACTGCATGGCCCCGACGGTATCCTTGCCGACGACCCGCGCCGGGCGCTGGATCGCGATCCTGGGCAGCTTGGCGGCTGCCTCATGCAAGGCCTGCATGGAAAGGTTGATACCTGGGGCGATGATGCCGCCCTCAAAGGCACCGTCTGAGGCGACAATGTCAAACGTCGTTGCCGTGCCGCTGTCGATCACGATCAGCGGGCCGGGATAGACCATGCTGGCCCCGACGGCATTGACGAGGCGGTCGGCGCCGGCTTCCGAAGGCTTCTCGATCCGGACATCCACGCCGAGCTTGGCATTCTCGCCGATCACCAGCGGTTCGACATTCAGATAACGCCGCGACAGGTTGCGCAGGTTGAAAATCGACTGCGGGACGACGCTCGAGATGATGCACGCATCGATGGCCCGAAAACCCAGTCCCTGCATCGACAGGAGTTGAGACAGCCAGACGACATATTCATCAGCTGTACGGGTGCTCTCGGTCGCCGAGCGCCACTGGGCGATCCAGCTCTGGCCATCGTGGATGGCGAACATGGTGTTGGTATTGCCCTGTTCAATCGCCAGCAGCATCAGCCTGCCTCACCAAAGAAGACGTCCCCGGCAGAAATCCGCCGCACCGATCCATCAACCAGACGCAGGCGCAGCGAACCGTCGGTATCCAGGCCTTCTGCGATGCCCTCGACGGTTTCATGGCCGAGCCTGGCGACACAGGCTTCGCCGAGCCCGTAAGCCCGTTCCGTCCAGGCCTGGGCGATTGCGGGAAAGCCGACCTGCTCCCAGACGCCCTGCCACCTTGCAAAGGCATCTGCCAGGGCCTGTAGGGCGAGAGGCGGTGATGGTACCGCCGTAGCACTATGCGCCATCACCGAGGTTGCCGGACGCTCGCTTGCCGCCGGCCCCTGCACAAGGTTCACGCCGATACCGACAGCAATCCAGAGCCCGCCCAAAGCGCTGGACCCGGACTCGACGAGAATGCCACTGGCCTTCAATCCGCCGATGAGCGGGTCGTTGGGCCATTTCAATGAAACAAGATGGGCCGGAACATAGAGGTCCAGGAGATCGGCGACGGCGAGCGCCGCAACGAAGGAAACCTGGGCCGCCTCCGCAGCCGGCTTCTCCGTCCGAAACAGCAGGGTCGCGGCCAGATTACCCTGCCCGGTTTCCCAGGCTCGCCCTCGCCGGCCACGCCCCGAGGTTTGACGGAGCCCGAGCAACCAGACAGGCCCCTCCTCGCCGGCCTCGGCGCGGCGGCGCGCCTCCGCATTGGTCGAGTCGATCTCGTCAAAAATGACGACGGGCGGCCCGCTGCGGGACCGGGACTCGCCCGTCACGTCACGCGTGGCCAAAGGCCGCCGCAGCGGCCTTGGCAGCCGGGTCAAGCCAGACGAGTGCAAACAGAACCACGGGGAAAGCAAACAAGGCCGCCGCAAACCCCACCGCGCGGGCGGCGGGAGCAGGAGCATCAACGCTGCCCTTGGAGGCATCGAACCACATGCTCTTGATCAGGCGCAGATAGTAAAAGGCACCAACCACGCTGCCGACCAGGCCGAGAACCGCTGCGGTTTGCATCAGGACGTCACCCGTCCCGAGAGCGGCCTTGAAGACGTAGAACTTCGACCAGAAACCCGAGAACGGCGGCAGGCCAAGCGCGGACAGCGAGAAGGCCGTCATGGCTAGGGCGATGCCCGGGCGTTCCTTGATCAGGCCGGCAATGTCCTCAACGGTCTCCATGGGCTTGCCGTCTCGGCTGAGGGCCTGAAGGCAGGCGAAGAAACCGGTCACATCGACCATGTAGAGGATCATGAAGACCAGCATGGCGTGCAGGCCCGTCTCACCGCCGGTTGCGACACCCAGAAGGGCGTAGCCGACATTGGCGATAGAGCTATAGGCCCACAGGCGCTTGAGATTGGTCTGGGCAAGACCCGCGAAGGCCCCGACGAAAACCGAAATCAAGGCTGCGATCACCAGAACCTGACGCCACTGGCCAACCGAATCGGGGAAGGCGTCGCCCAGCACGCGGGCGAACATCATCATGGCCGCCAGCTTGGGCGCGGCGGCGAAGAAGCCCACCACCGGAGTCGGTGCGCCTTCATAGACGTCCGGCGTCCACATGTGGAACGGCGCGGCCGAGACCTTGAAGGCCAGGCCGCAGATCAGGAAGATCAGGCCAAACAGCAAGCCGACGCCATGTGTGCCGTGTGCTGCGGCAGCGATGTCGGTAAACCGGGTCGAACCGGCAAAGCCGTAGATCAATGAGCTGCCATAGAGCAGCAGGCCCGAAGACAGCGCCCCGAGGACGAAGTACTTGAGGCCGGCTTCCGAGGCCTTGGCGTCATCCCGGCGGAAGGCGGCCAGCACATAGAGCGCCAGCGACTGCAGTTCGACACCGATATAGAGGCTGATCAGGTCACCCGCCGACACCGTCACGCCCATACCGAGGGCCGCGAGGATGATCAGGACGGCATATTCAAACTTCTGGTCGCCGCGCTGGGCCAGCCAGCGATCCCCCAGCACGATACCGACCGCGCTGGAGATGAAAATTGCCACCTTGGCATAGGTCGATGCCGCGTCAGCCGAGTAGGCACCATTGAACGCATGACCGTGCGGACCAACCACGGCCGCAAAGGCTGCCGCCAGAAGGGCCAGGACGCTCGCCAGGGTGAAGGCCGGTGAAGCCTTGCCCTGGAAAGCACCCCAGACCAGCAGGGCAAGCGCTGAACCCGCGAGGATGACCTCAGGGAGAACCAGTGAAAGATTGGCGGAAAACGTCATCAGTCCCTCACCCGCCCACGGCGGCGCGCCAGGCGCCAACCAGCGCGTCGACAGACGACGCGGTCAGGTTAAACACGAAATTCGGATAGACACCCAGAACCAGGGTCGAGACGATCAGCGGGGCGAAGATCAGGATCTCGCGCTTGTCCAGATCAGTGATCGTCTTGAGTTCCGGATTGACGATCTCGCCGAACATCACCCGGCGGTACAGCGTCAGCGCATACATGGCCGACAGGATAACGCCGGATGCCGCAACGATCGCCGTCCAGGTTGAGGCCTGATAGGTCCCGGTCATGGTCAGGATCTCGCCGACGAAGCCGGATGTGCCCGGCAGGCCGACATTGCCCATGGTGAACAGCAGGAAGGTCGCCGCGTACAAGGGCATCCGGTTGGTCAGACCGCCGTAGAAGGCGATCTCGCGGGTGTGCATGCGGTCATAGACAACACCGACGCAGAGGAAGAGCGCGCCCGAGATCACCCCGTGGCTGAGCATCTGGAAGATGGCACCCTGCTCGCCCGCCGCATTGCCCGAGAAGATGCCCATCGTCACGAAGCCCATGTGGGCGACCGACGAATAGGCGATCAGCTTCTTGATGTCGGTCTGACGGAACGCGACCAGCGAGGTGTAGACGATGGCGATGGCCGACATCGCGAACACCAGCGGCTGGAACATCTCTGAGGCATTGGGGAACATCGGCAGGCTGAAGCGCATGAAGCCATAGCCGCCCATCTTCAGCAGAATACCGGCGAGGATGACCGAACCGGCCGTCGGGGCCTCAGCGTGGGCGTCGGGCAGCCAGGTATGGACCGGCCACATCGGCATCTTGACCGCGAAGCTGGCGAAGAAGGCCAGCCACAGCCAGGTTTGCAGCCACGGCGCGAACTTGAAGCTCATCAGTTCGGAGATCGAAGATGTGCCCGAGATCGAGATCATGGCCAGGATGGCGGCCAGCATCAGCACCGAGCCGAGCAGCGTGTAGAGGAAGAACTTGTAGGCGGCGTAAATCCGGCGCTTGCCGCCCCAGATCCCGATGATCAGGAACATCGGCACCAGGCCGCCTTCGAAGAACAGGTAGAAGAGGATCAGATCCAGCGCGCAGAACACGCCGATCACCAGGGTCTCCAGGACCAGGAAGGCGATCAGATATTCAACGACCCGCTTCTCGATCGAAGTCCAGCTTGCCAGGATGCAGATCGGCAGCAGGAAGGCGGTCAGCAGGACGAACAGAATCGAAATCCCGTCCACACCCATGCGGTAGTGCAGACCGGCGAACCAGGCCACGTCTTCCACGAACTGGAAGCCCGGGTTCTTGGCGTCAAACTGTGCCACCAGAAGGATGGAAAGGGCGAAGGTTACCAGAGTGGTCGCCAGGGCAATCCATTTGGCCAGAGCGTCCGTGGCGGCGCTGTCGCCCTTGATCGTACGGACCGCCAGCAGGACGGCCACGCCGACCAGGGGCGCGAAGGTGGTGAGGCTGAGAAGGCCGGTCATTAGCTCCGTCCCCCTCAACGGAATGCGTACAGGGCGAAGGTCAGCAGACCGGCAACGCCGAGCAGCATGACGAACGCATAGTGATAGACATAGCCGGTCTGGAGTTTGCCGGTCCGGCGGCCGACCTCATAGCTGACGGCGCTGACGCCGTCGGGGCCGAGGCCATCGATGATCTTCTGGTCCCCGCCCTTCCAGAACAGGTCACCCAGGAACTTCGCGGCGCGCACGAAGGTCGCATCGTACAGTTCGTCGAAGAACCACTTGTTGAAGAAGAAGACGTAGAGCGGGCCGTTACGCGCGGCGAGCTTGGCCCCCAGGCGTTCCTTGCCCTTCACCAGGTAAACCCAGATGGCGATGAACAGGCCGAGGATCGAGGCGATCAGCGGGCTCCACTTCACCCACTCGGGGACGCCGTGGGCTTCATGCAGCACGTGATTGGCCGGGGCGTTGTAGATCGCGCCGCGCCAGAACTCTTCCTGGTGATGGCCGACGAAGTACTCGACGAACACGAAGCCGGCGAGCACGGCACCGATCGAGAGAACGACCAGCGGCAGCAGCATTACCCAAGGGCTTTCGTGCGGCTTGTGGTCGTGGCCGTGGTCATCGTGCGCATGATCGTCATGGGCGGCTTGGTCGTCATGGCCGTGCGCATCGTGGCCATGAGCCGCGTCCGCGTGATGCTCGTCATGACCCCAGCGCGCCGTGCCGTTGAAGGTGAAGAAGGCCAAGCGCCACGAATAGAATGAGGTCAGGCCGGCCACCAGCAAACCGATGACGAAGGCGAACATGGCGATGCTGTTGGCACCACCGGCCGCGAAAGCCGCCTCGATGATGGTGTCCTTCGAATAGAAGCCCGCGAAGCCCAGGTGCAGCGGCGGGAAGCCGAGACCGGTAATGGCGATCGTGCCGATGGTCATGGCGATGAAGGTCACCGGCAGCAGCTTGGCCAGGGCCCCGTACTTCCGCATGTCCTGCTCGTGATGCATCCCGTGGATCACCGAGCCGGCACCCAGGAACAGCAGCGCCTTGAAGAAGGCATGGGTGAACAGGTGGAACATCGCCGCCTGATAGGCACCGATGCCGGCCGCGAAGAACATGTAGCCCAGCTGCGAGCAGGTCGAGTAGGCGATGACCCGTTTGATGTCATTCTGGGTGAGACCCACCGTGGCCGCGAAGAGCGCGGTGACGGCACCGATCACCGTGACGATGTTCTTGGCCACCGGAGCGTACTCGAACATCGGCGACAGAAGGCACAGCATGTAGACGCCGGCGGTGACCATGGTCGCTGCGTGGATCAGGGCCGAGACCGGGGTCGGGCCTTCCATGGCGTCCGGAAGCCAGGTGTGCAGGAAGAACTGCGCCGACTTGCCCATCGCGCCGATGAACAGCAGGAAGCAGGCGATGTCCATCAGCGGGAAGGTGTGACCGGCAAACTCCCAGGTGCGACCGGCGTTGGCGGCGATCTGTGGGAAGAGTTCAGCGAACTGGATCGTGCCGAACGCCCAGTAGGTGGTCATGATCCCGAGGGCGAAACCGAAGTAGCCGACCCGGTTGACCACGAAGGCCTTGATCGCGGCCGCGCTGGCAGACGGCTTCTTGAACCAGAAGCCGATCAGCAGGTACGAGGCCAGGCCCACGCCTTCCCAGCCGAAGAACAGCTGCATGAAGTCGGCGGCGGTGACCAGCGAGAGCATGGCGAAGGTGAACAGCGACAGGTACGCAAAGAAGCGCGGTTTGCTGTCGTCCTCGGCCATGTAGCCCCAGGAATAGATGTGCACGAGGGCTGAGACCGTCGTCACCACGATCAGCATCACCGCCGACAGGGCATCGATCCGGATCGACCAGTTGGCCTGAAAGTCGCCGATGCTGATGAACGGAAGCAGGTGGACAGTGAAGGCCTCCATATGCCCCCAGGTCCATTGGCTAAAGGTGTACCAGGAGAGCGCACAGGCCAGGACAAGGGCACCGGTGGTCACAGCCTGCGAGGCAACATCGCCGATACGGCGCCCGAACAGGCCGGCCACCAGCGCGGCGACCAGGGGCGCAAAGAGGATAATGGTGACTATCGTCTGCATGACGTCGCTTAGCCCTTCATCATGCTGGCGTCGTCCACCGCGATATCACCGCGGTTTCGGAAGAAGGTGACGAGAATGGCCAGACCGACAGCCGCCTCGGCGGCGGCAACGGTCAGCACGAACATCGCAAAGATCTGCCCGACCACATCGTGGAGATAGGCCGAAAATGCGACGAGGTTGATGTTCACCGCCAGCAGGATCAACTCGATCGACATCAGGATGACGATGATGTTCTTGCGGTTCACGAAGATCCCGAAGACCCCGATGGTGAACAGGATCGCGGCGACGATGAGATAGTGCGACAGGCCGATCATTCGGAGATCCCCTCACCCGGCTTGATCTGGACCAGTTCCATCCCGGTCTTGGGCGAACGGGCAACTTGCTTGCCGATGTCCTGGCGACGAACGCCCGGCTTGTGGCGCAGGGTCAGCACGATGGCCCCGATCATGGCGACCAGCAGGACCAGACCGGCCATCTGGAAGAAGAAGACGTAGTCCGTGTAGAGCACGCGACCGATCGCTTCGGTGTTGCTGATCCCCTCGGGCGAGGCCATCGGCGTGGCGTTCTTGCCGGCGGCTCCGTTGGTGGCGACCGTGGCCGCAACGAAGATCATCTCCAGCGTCAGCACACCCGCCACCAGACCGCCGACCGGCAGGTACTGGGCAAAGCCCTTACGAAGCGCCTCGAAGTCGATGTCGAGCATCATGACCACGAACAGGAACAGCACCGCGACTGCGCCGACGTAGACGACGATCAGCAGCATCGCCAGGAACTCCGCGCCCAGCAGGACGAAAAGGCCGGCGGCCGAGAAGAAGGCGGTGATCAGGAAGAGCACCGAGTGCACGGGGTTTCGCGCCGAGACGACGAGAAGACCCGCCGCAAGCGTCACAAAAGCCAGCAAATAGAAAGCGATCGCCTGCAAGGCTGCTCCCCTGAAATCTACGTTCACGACGACGGCGCCAACCGGCGCATCGCCCCCTTCGGATTCGCGTCCCGTCCTTAACGGTAAGGCGCGTCCAACTCCAGATTCTTCGCGATCAGACGTTCCCAGCGGTCGCCATTATCGAGAAGCCGTTCCTTGTCGTAATAAAGCTCTTCGCGGGTTTCGGTCGCGAACTCGGTGTTCGGACCTTCCACGATGGCATCGACCGGGCAGGCCTCCTGGCACAGACCGCAATAGATGCACTTGACCATGTCGATGTCGTAACGGGTCGTCCGGCGGCTGCCGTCCTCGCGCGGCTCGGCCTCGATCGTGATGGCCTGGGCCGGACAGATGGCTTCGCAGAGCTTGCAGGCGATGCAGCGCTCTTCGCCCGACGGATAGCGACGCAGGGCGTGCTCGCCGCGGAACCGCGGCGACTGCGGGTTGCGCTCGTTCGGATAGATCACGGTCTTCTTGGGCGCGATCATGTACTTCATCGCCAGCCCGAAGGCCCCCGCGAAGTCGAGAAGGGCCGCGCCCTTGACCGCCTGTGTGATGCGCTGGAACACCAGAGCTCTCCTAACACTTTTCTTTAGGGAAGGGACGAACGTCCCTCCCCTGATCTTGCTGCTGCCGACGCACAGACTGCTCCAGGACGCATTTCCGGATCTCGTCGTCAGCCTTGCGGCGCGCCTCGACCTGCTCCTCGAGCGACCGCTGCGGCGGCCTCGACAGTCCCGTTCCCCAGGTCGTGCAGCCTGCCAGAAGGCAGAGCGCTACAATCCCCAGGGCCGCCCGCTTCATTTGCCGTTCCGGGAAATGACGCAGGTGTAGTTGGAAAGCTGGGCGGGATCTCCCCCGTCCTGCTTCGCTTGCAGAGTTCCGCCATCGGCCTTGCACTTGTCGCCGGCCCGGCGGAGTTCGTCATAGTTCACGATGCCGCGGCCCAGCGAATAGGACCGCCCCGTCGGCGCGTCCGCAGCGGCGCAGGCCGCCAGCGACGAGACCGACAAAGCTGTCAGGGCAAGGGCGGCCATCAGTTTCATCAGGCCCCCGGACCGAACACGCGCCAGGCAGCGACCAGGGCGACCAGCACCAGCGAGGTGGGCAGGAAGACCTTCCAGCCCAGACGCATCAGCTGGTCGTAGCGGTAGCGGGGCACGATGGCCTTCGCCATGGCGATCATGAAGAACCAGAAGCAGATCTTGGCGAAGAACACGATCGCCAGGAGGAGGTTGGCCCAGAAGGTCGGCCAGGTCTTCAGGAAGTCGATCGGGAAGCCCGGGTTCCAGCCGCCGAAGAACAGGACACTGATCATCGCGCACATCAGGACGATGTTGGAATACTCAGCGACCATGAACAGCAGGTACGGGGTCGAGCTGTACTCGACCTGATAGCCGGCCACGAGTTCGGATTCCGCTTCCGGCAGGTCGAACGGCGGGCGGTTCGTCTCGGCCAGGGCCGAGATGTAGAACATGCCCATGGCGATCACCATGACCGGCAGCAGGACGATATTCTTGAGGCCGCCACCGAAGACATTCCAGTTCCAGAACCATCCGGACTGCGCCTCGACGATTGTCGACAGGTTCATCGAGCCGGCCAGCAGGATCACCGTGATGATGATCAGGCCGATCGAGACCTCATAGGACACCATCTGCGCCGCCGAGCGCAGGGCGCCCAGGAACGGGTACTTCGAGTTCGAAGCCCAGCCGCCCATGATGATGCCGTAGACGCCGAGCGAGCTCATCGCCAGCAGATACAGGATGCCGACATTGATGTTCGACACCACCCAGCCCGGCGCGAACGGCACGGCCGCCCAGCCGACAAAGGCCAGGATCAGGCTGAGCAGCGGCGCGAGAATGAAAACCACCTTGTCGGCACCGGCCGGGATGATGATTTCCTTCAGCACGAACTTGAAGAAGTCGGCAAAGGACTGAAGCAGACCGAACGGCCCCACGACGTTGGGGCCCTTGCGCATCTGGACACCGGCCCAGATCTTCCGGTCGGCCAGCAGCAGGAAGGCCAGGCTGAGCAGCACCCAGATCACGACCAGCAGGATCCCGCCGGTGGTCAGCAGGGTCCAGGTCACCGCGGGGTTGGAGAAGAACTCGCTCATCGGCCTACTCCGCCGCGATCTTGGCAGCGCCGGACACCACAGCCGCACATTCGGCCATGGTCACGCTGGCGCGCGCGACGGGATTGGTCAGGTGGAAGGCCTTCACCGAACTCTCGAACGGAGCATCCGACAGTTCGCCCGCGCCGCCGACAGACGCCACGTCGAACACGGTCGGGATCGAGCCCGGCGCGAAGTCGATCTGGCCGAAGGTCGGATGGTCGGCAAACAGTTTGGCCCGCAGTTGGTCCAGGCTGTCATACGGCAGTTTGTGACCGAGAATTTCGGAAAGGGCTCGCAGGATCGACCAGTCTTCCTTGGCCTCGCCCTTCGGGAATACGGCCCGCTCACCCATCTGAACCCGGCCCTCGGTATTCACATAGAGGCCGTTCTTTTCGGTATAAGCCGCGCCCGGCAGGATCACGTCGGCCTTATGGGCCCCGTTGTCGCCGTGGGTGCCCAGATAGATCTTGAAGGCATCCGACGCGGCAGTTTCGCACTCGTCGGCCCCCAGCAGGAACAGGACGTCCAGCGCGCCGGGCTTCAGCATCTGACCGGCCGTCAGACCGCCCTCGCCCGGCAGGAAGCCCAGGTCCAGCCCGGCAACGCGCGCAGCGGCCGTATGCAGGACGTTCCAGCCGTTCCAGCCGTCGCGGACAATCTTGAACGCCTTGGCGACCGCGCCGGCGGCCTTCAGTACAGCCGCGCCGTCAGCCCGGGTCAGGGCCCCCTGGCCTAGGATGATGGCCGGGCGCTCGGCATTCTTCAGGGCGGTGGCAAAGTCAGACTTGCTCTTGGCCAGGCCCGTCAGGGTTTTGGCACCTGCACCCAGGTAGTCGTATTCGTAGGTCAGGTCGCCCTGCTCGCCGATCACGCCGACGCGCAGCTTGCCCGCGATCCACTGCTTGCGCAGGCGGGTGTTGAGCACCGGGGCTTCGATCCTGGGATTGGTCCCGACCAGCAGGATGACGTCGGCATTCTCGATGCCGGCGATGGTCGAGTTGAACAGCCAGCTTTCGCGGGCCCCCTCGCCCAGCGCCACACCGTCCTGGCGGGCGTCGAGGTTCTTCACGCCGAGAGCGCTGAAGAGATCCTTGGTCGCTTTCAGGCTTTCGGCGTCCTGCAGATCGCCGGCGATAACACCGATGCGGTCCGGTGACGCGGCCTTGATCTTTTCAGCCACGGCCGAGAAGGCCTCGGCCCAGGTGGCCGGCTGCAGCTTGCCGCCGACGCGCACATAGGGACGGTCGAGACGCTGCCGTTGCAGGCCGTCGACGGCGTAGCGCGTCTTGTCCGAGATCCACTCTTCGTTGACGTCTTCGTTGACGCGCGGCAGCACCCGGAGGACGGCGGCGGCGCGGCTGTCGACGCGGATGGCCGAGCCCAGCGCGTCCATGACGTCGATGCTCTCGGTCTTCTTCAGTTCCCAGGGCCGGGCCTCGAAGGCGTAGGGCTTGGAGGTCAGGGCACCGACCGGGCAGAGATCGATCACATTGGCCGACAGTTCCGACGTCACTGCTGCGCCCAGATAGGTCGTAATTTCAACGTCTTCGCCGCGCGAGATCAGACCGATTTCCGGCGAGCCGGCGACTTCGGTGATGAAGCGGACGCAGCGCGTGCACTGAATGCAGCGCGTCATCACCGTCTTGATGAGCGGGCCCATTGCCTTTTCTTCAACGGCGCGCTTGTTCTCTTCGTAACGGCTGTCGTCGCGGCCATAGCCCATGGCCTGGTCCTGCAGGTCGCACTCGCCGCCCTGGTCGCAGATCGGGCAATCCAGCGGATGGTTGATGAGCAGGAACTCCATCACCCCTTCGCGGGCCTTCTTGACCATCGGGGTCTTGGTGAAGATCTCCTGGCCCTCGGCGGCCGGCAGGGCGCATGACGCCTGCGGCTTGGGCGGGCCGGGCTTCACCTCAACCAGGCACATGCGGCAGTTGCCGGCGATGCTCAGGCGCTCATGATAGCAGAAGCGCGGGATCTCTTCCCCGGCCAGTTCCGCAACCTGCAGAACCGTCATGCCGGGCTCGAACTCGACCTCGACGCCGTTAACCTTGGCGATAGCCATGCTTGTTACTCCGCCGCGATCAGCTTGGCGCCCTGCACGTGCAGGCGACCGCTACGATAGGATGCAATCCGGTCCTCCACCTCGTGGCGGAAGTGACGGAACAGGCCCTGGATCGGCCAGGCGGCCGCGTCTCCGAGGGCGCAGATGGTGTGACCTTCAACCTGGGTCGTGACGTCCAGCAGGGTGTCGATCTCTTTCGGATCGGCCTCGCCGGTGACCATGCGCTCCATGACCCGCCACATCCAGCCGGTGCCTTCGCGGCACGGCGTGCACTGGCCGCAGCTTTCGTGCTTGTAGAAGTAGCTCAGGCGCGCAATGGCGCGGACCAGATCGGTGTCCTTGTCCATGACGATGACGGCCGCGGTTCCGAGGCCCGAGCGTAGGGCGCGCAGGGCGTCGAAGTCCATCGGCAGGTCTTCGCACTGTTCAGCCGGGATCATCGGCACGGACGAGCCGCCCGGGATCACTGCCTTCAGATTGCCCCAGCCCCCCCGGATGCCACCGCAGTGATCTTCGATCAGTTGGCGGAAGGGGATGCTCATCGCCTCTTCGACGTTGCAGGGCGTGTTCACGTGGCCGCTGACGCAGAAGAGCTTGGTCCCGGTGTTGTTGGGACGACCAAAGCCCGCAAACCACGAGGCCCCGCGACGCAGGATCGTCCCGGCGACGGCGATGCTCTCGACGTTGTTGACTGTGGTGGGCATGCCGTAGAGGCCTGCACCGGCCGGGAACGGCGGCTTCAGGCGCGGCTGGCCCTTTTTGCCTTCAAGGCTTTCCAGCAGGGCGGTCTCTTCGCCGCAGATATAGGCCCCGGCACCATGGTGGACGTAGAGGTCGAAGTCCCAGCCGTGGATGTTGTTCTTGCCGATCAGCTTGGCCTCGTAGGCCTGCTTGATCGCCGCTTCGAGCACTTCGCGCTCACGGACATATTCGCCGCGGATGTAGATGTAGCAGGCGTGGGCCAGCATGGCGCGCGAGGCGATCAGGCAGCCCTCGATCAGGAGGTGGGGATCATGCCGCATGATCTCCCGGTCCTTGCAGGTGCCCGGCTCGGATTCGTCGGCGTTGACGACCAGATAGTGCGGACGACCGTCCTTCACTTCCTTGGGCATGAACGACCACTTCAGGCCGGTGCCGAAGCCCGCCCCGCCCCGGCCACGCAGGCCGGAGTTCTTCATGTTGTCGATGATCCAGTCGCGCCCGGCGTCCAGGATGTCCTTGGTGCCATTCCAGCAGCCGCGCTTCTTCGCGCCCTCGAGGCCCCAGTCGTGGAGGCCATAGAGGTTGGTGAAGATGCGGTCCTTGTCTTCGAGGATACCGACCATGACTCAGCTTTGCGGATCGAATGGATGGGCGCGCACATAGCGCGTCCGACGAAGGATGACATAGGCGAAAAGCAGCCAGCCCGCCGCAATCGTCACAAGACCTGCGACAACGGCCCAATCAGGGGCCCCAGAGACCATACGGCCCCAGATGAGGAGCAAGGCCCCCAGCAGGCAGGCGACGAAACCGACGCTCCGTTCCCGGCGACCGAGCGCCCGAATCGAGTCGGCATAGGCTGCTTTTTTCAGGTTGAGGGCACTGTCGTCGATCATGACGCCGTCCCCTCCTCGGTCTTGACCGCGCGCATCCAGCCCAGGACGAACCAGATTTGCGCAGCGAGCCCCGCCGCCACGAGCAGCAGAAACGCCGGCAACAGCCAGCCGATTCCAAAGCTCACATGGCCGACGATCGCCGCCCCGGCCAGCACGAAGCAGACCGCGTCGATGGCGAGCATCGTGGTCAGGCGCTTCTTCTGGAGGACGGCATCGGTAGACATCAGGCGGCTGGCTCCGCCTTCGGGGCCTTTTTGGGCTTCTCCGGCAGGTTGGGAATCTTGATCTTCTTGGCCAGCGAGCCGTCATACAGCTTGGGATCGGTCAGGGTCTGGATCGAGTCCTTCGGCTCAGACGCCTTGCGGCCGATATAGCTGCCCGGCTGCGGCGACTTGCCGGCGGCGAAGTCGTCGAGGATCTGGGCCAGGCTCTCCGGCGTCAGGTCTTCGTAGTAGTAGTCATTGATCGCCGCCATCGGGGCGTTGCAGCAGGCCCCGAGGCACTCGACCTCTTCCCAGCTGAATTTACCGTCAGCCGAGACATGATGGGCTTCGCCAATCTTGGCCTTCAGGACCGCGCGGAGGTCGAGCGCGCCGCGCAGCTGGCAGGGCGTGGTGCCGCAGAGCTGGACGAAGGCGACCTTGCCGACCGGCTGCAGCTGGAACATCACGTAGAAGGTCGCCACTTCCAGAACCCGGATGACGGGCATCTGAAGCTGTCTGGCGATCTCCTGGATGGCGGGCTCGGAAATCCAGCCCTCCTGCTTCTGGGCCAACCAGAGCATGGGGATCACGGCCGATTGCTTGCGCTCGGCGGGGTATTTGGCTTTCCACCAGTCGGCCTTGGCCTGGCTTTCAGCCGAGAAGGCGAAGCTGGCGGGCTGTTCCTTGGCGAGACGACGAACGGACATGCGTCAGGCTTTCACGAAATCAACGCGGGCGATCTTGTCGCCGGCGAAGGTGTAGATGGCGGCGACCTCGAAAGGCACCGCGTCGGGCGAACGGAAAACCCGCTCATGGTCGATGACCCGGTTGCCGATCTCCACGCGGCCCACGAGCTCGGCGCGGTTCTGCGGAAACTGGGCGAACAGGCCGACATGGCGCTCGCGGAACGCCGCCACGCCATGCAGGTTCGGCTCTGCATTGAGCTCGGCAACGACCATGTCGTCCGCAAAGCAACGGCACAGGCCGTCGAGGTCCTGGGCGTTATAGGCGTCGAGCTGGGCTTGGGCGACAGCGGCCAGGCTCACCGGTCAATCTCCCCGAACACGATGTCCAGCGAGCCGAGGATGGCCGAAACATCAGCCAACTGGTGGCCGCGGTTCATCCAGTCCATCGCCGCCAGGTGCGGGAAGCCCGGCGCGCGGATCTTGCAGCGATAGGGCTTGTTGGTGCCGTCCGAGACCACGAATACGCCGAACTCGCCCTTGGGGGCTTCGACGCAGGCATAGACCTCGCCGGCCGGGGTCCGGAAGCCCTCGGTATAGAGCTTGAAGTGATGGATCAGGGCTTCCATCGAGCGCTTCATCTCGGCGCGACGCGGCGGGCTGACCTTGTTGTCCTCGGTCATCACCGGGCCGGGCGTCTTGCGAAGCATCTCGCAGGCCTGGCGGATGATCTTGGTCGACTCGCGCATCTCCTGCATGCGGCAGAGATAGCGATCATAGCAGTCGCCATTCTTGCCCAGCGGGATGTCGAACTCGAACTCGTTGTAGCACTCGTACGGCTGGTTGCGACGCAGGTCCCAGGCGATGCCCGAGCCGCGCACCATCACGCCCGAGAAGCCCCACTCGATGGCCTCCTCGCGCGTCACCACGCCGATATCGACGTTGCGCTGCTTGAAGATGCGGTTGTCGGTGATCAGGCCTTCGATGTCGTCGCAGATCTTCGGGAAGGCTTTGGCCCACGTGTCGATGTCTTCGATCAGCTGCGGCGGCAGGTCCTGGTGGACGCCGCCCGGCCGGAAGTAGTTGGAGTGCAGACGAGCGCCGCAAGCACGCTCGTAGAACACCATCAGCTTCTCGCGCTCTTCAAAGCCCCAAAGCGGCGGCGTCAGGGCCCCGACGTCCATGGCCTGGGTCGTCACGTTCAGCAGGTGGTTCAGAACCCGGCCGATTTCCGAATAGAGCACCCGGATCAGCGAACCGCGCTTGGGCACATCAACGCCGAGCAGCTTCTCGATGGCCAGGCAGAAGGCATGCTCCTGGTTCATCGGTGCCACATAGTCGAGGCGGTCGAAGTACGGGATGTTCTGGAGGTAGGTGCGGGCCTCCATCAGCTTCTCGGTGCCGCGATGCAGCAGGCCGATATGGGGATCGACGCGCTCGACGATTTCGCCGTCGAGCTCCAGCACCAGACGCAGCACGCCGTGCGCGGCCGGATGCTGCGGGCCGAAATTGATGTTGAACTTGCGAACCGGGGTTTCCGGGATCGCGGGCACGATGGAAGCGTCGTCAGCCATCACTTGGCCTCCGCTTTTTCGTCGCCCGGCAGGGCGTACTTGGCCCCCTCCCAGGGGGAGAGGAAATCAAAGGCCCGGAACTCGGTGATCTTCACCGGCTCATAGACCACGCGCTTGAGCTCGTCGTCGTAGCGAACCTCGACATAGCCCGTCATCGGGAAGTCCTTGCGCAGCGGATGACCGTGGAAGCCATAGTCGGTCAGGATCCTGCGCAGGTCCGGGTGGCCGTCGAAGAAGATGCCGTACATGTCGAACGCCTCGCGCTCGAACCAGTTGGCAACCTCGAACACCGGCGTGATCGACGGAACCGGCGTTTCCTCATCGGTCGAGACCTTGAGGCGGATGCGATGGTTCTTCACCAGGGACAGCAGGTGATAGACCACGTCAAACCGAGCAGCGCGCTCGGGATAGTCCACACCGGTCAGGTCGATCAGCTGGTGGAACCGGCAGGCGGCGTCGTCGCGCAGAAAACGCAGGGTGTCGCAGATCGTCGCGGCGCGCGCCACGATGGTCAGCTCGCCAAACGCCACCGAGTGGCCCAGCACACCGGGCGCGCGAGCGACAACGTCCTGGCCGAGAAGTTCAAGAGCTTCGCTCATCGCTCGATGGTCCCCGTGCGACGGATCTTTTTCTGCAGCTGCAGCACGCCATAGACCAGGGCTTCTGCGGTCGGCGGACAGCCCGGCACATAGATGTCGACCGGAACGACCCGATCGCAGCCACGGACCACGCTGTAGCTGTAATAGTAATAGCCACCGCCATTGGCGCAGCTGCCCATCGAGATCACGTAGCGCGGCTCGGGCATCTGGTCGTAGACCTTGCGCAGCGCCGGAGCCATCTTGTTGGTCAGGGTACCGGCCACGATCATTACGTCACTCTGGCGCGGGCTGGCGCGCGGCGCGAAGCCATAGCGCTCCAGGTCATAACGCGGCATCGACGCCTGCATCATTTCCACGGCGCAGCAGGCCAGGCCGAACGTCATCCACATCAGCGAGCCGGTACGGGCCCAGGTGATCAGGTCGTCGGCAGCTGCCGTCACAAAGCCCTTGTCGGCCAGTTGGCCGGACACGCCGTCGAAGAACGGGTCATGGAGCTTGGGATCATAGCCTTGCACCGTCGAGCGGCCGGCCGAACCGGCCGGAACCAGCGGCGAGCTATTGGCGGGAACGATCACTCCCATTCGAGGGCGCCCTTCTTCCATTCATAGATGAAGCCGACGGTCAGAACGCCCAGGAAGGACATCATCGACCAGAAGGCAAAAGCGGCCGCCTCATGGGGCAGCTTCATCAAGCTGACGGCCCAGGGAAACAGGAACGCCACTTCCAGATCGAAAATAATGAAAAGGATCGAGACCAGGTAAAACCGGACGTCGAACTTCATGCGCGCATCATCGAAAGCGTTGAAGCCGCATTCGTAAGCGGACAGCTTTTCAGGGTCCGGTGCCCTGGGCGCAAGCACCGCAGCGGCCAGAAGGAAGGCGGATCCGATGACCGTCGCGATCCCGAGAAAGATCACGATCGGCAGGTACTGGAGGAGGAAGGCGTTCATGACAGCCCTTGGCTTGAATCGAGCGGGTTGTAGCCCATGCCCGCCCACGCTTCAAACACCTGCGACACATTGATAAACGGTCGCAACTGCGGCTCTTCCACAGCTTCGGACACATGGGCGTTGACACGAGTCCATGACCGACATATCAGACGCGCCTCGCCGAAGGGCGGGTCGCACTTTCGCTTCGGCGAAGGCTCAATGCGGATGTAGCTCAGTTGGTTAGAGCGCCGGCCTGTCACGCCGGAGGTCGCGGGTTCAAGTCCCGTCATTCGCGCCACTTTCGGGTGGTCGTGCTTCCCTTCTCTTCCGGTGTTCAAGGACGACCGTTGTGTTTCGGCACACGATGCGGATGTAGCTCAGTTGGTTAGAGCGCCGGCCTGTCACGCCGGAGGTCGCGGGTTCAAGTCCCGTCATTCGCGCCACGGTCCCTTTTCTCCAAGAAATTGCACCATTCCGGATGCTTCAGGCGTATCGAATGCCGTGGCCTTGAGCCCGCTTGCCCGCGACACGATGTAGCATCCATGCCCCCAGCGCCCTCTCCGATCTTTTCCGTCCTCGATCTATCCCCCGTCCCCATGGGGTCGACGGTCGGTGACGCCCTGCGCAACAGTCTCGACCTTGCCCGACACGCCGAGCGGCTCGGCTACCATCGCTACTGGCTGGCCGAACATCACAACATGCCGGGAATCGCCAGTGCGGCGACGGCTGTGGCCATCGGACATGTCGCGGCAGGAACCTCGACCATCCGGGTCGGGTCAGGCGGCATCATGCTTCCGAATCATGCGCCGTTGATGGTTGCAGAGGCATTCGGGACTCTGGCCGCACTCTTTCCGAATCGCATCGACCTCGGCGTCGGCCGGGCGCCCGGAACCGATCAGGCCACGATGCGGGCCCTGAGGCGCTACATGGGCGCGGTTGATTCGTTCGCCCAGGACGTCGTCGAGCTTCAGGCCTGGTTCCGGCCAGCTGAGCCAGACCAGGCGGTCCGCGCGGTTCCGGGCGAAGGTCAGGACGTTGCGATCTGGATCCTTGGGTCGAGTACCTATGGTGCCCAGCTGGCCGCGGCCCTCGGCCTGCCATTTGCCTTTGCCGCCCATTTTGCCCCGGACCACCTCCTGGACGCGTCCACACTCTACCGGCGACACTTCAAACCGTCGGAGACCTGTGCCGAGCCCTATTTCATGGTCTGTATCGGAGCCTGCGTAGCCGACTCGGATGAAGAGGCGGCCCGACTTGCCACGTCGACTCAGCAGCAGTTTCTGGCCCTGAGGCGAGGCAATCCGGGCCTGCTGCCGCCGCCGGTGGATGATATCGCGGCGGTCGCATCGCCGGGCGAGCTTGAAGGGCTCAGACACACCCTGCGCTATGCCGCCGTCGGATCGCGGAACACCGTCAGGACAAAGATCGAATCGGTGATCAAGCTGACCTCTGCCAACGAGGTCATGGTCGCATCTCAGATCCATGACCACGCTGCGCGTTGCCGAAGCTATGAGTTGCTCGCTGAGGTTCGATCAAGCCTCGGGGCCGAGGCCTAGCCCGGTAACCTCAGTGGGGTACGGCCCTGGGGTTTGGATCCGAAAACGCTCCATGGCCCGTCAGCTTACCGTAGATGTCACACAGTCGGCTGAAAACCGTGTCCCACCCATGTCGGCTGACTGCGCGCTGACGCGCTGCCCGCCCGAGGACATCCGCGCCGCGGGCAAAGACCGAGTCGATGGCCTCAGCAAAAAGCGCTGGCTCCGACCGCTGGGCCAGCTGGCCTACCGTATCGTCGACGGACTCGGCCACTCCGCCTGAGGCGACACCAATGACCGGCAAGCCACAGGCCATCGCCTCAAGCACAACCAGACCGAAGGGCTCACTATCGTTGGCATGCACAAAGGCGTCGCAGCTGGCGAGCATCGCGCCCAGCGACACGGGGTCCCGGATGTAGTCCAGACAGACCACCCGATCACTGGCCGGTGCGGCGGCCCCGGCCCCGACCAATAGCAGAATGTAAGGATCTCCCAGCCGCTCAACGGCCTCGACCAGGACATCAAGACGCTTCTCCCGGGCTGGACGGCCCGCAAAGACCAGGATCCTGTGGCGGGTAGAGAGCCCGAGGCGCGCTCTGAGACCCGCAGGATCTCCCCGACCAGGATGGAACATCGCGATATCGACGCCGAGGGGTAATCCAATCGCCTTGGGAACCCCCGCTTCCATCAGCCGCTGAGCGATAAACTGACTGGGTGCGACGGCCTGATCGAACTGGCCATAGATAGCTGCCCAGCGCTTCTGCACCGGCTTCTCGGCCCATTCTCCAATATGCAGGGCCGCCAGTGCACCGAGGTCCGTATGGCAGAAGCCAACAACCGGAATGCCGAGGGCATCGCCGGCCCTCAGGGCCGCAAGTCCCGGGGTATAGGGATCCCCGGCCTCTATGATATCGGGCCGCTGACGGACAAGACGTTCCATCCAGGCCTGCTTCACGACAGGCCAGCGGTAGCCGTCGCCAAAGGGGAGCGGGGCCGCATAGATCGAAACCTTGCCCTCCCCGTCATAGGCATCACGGGCCCCGGGAACGACAAGCGTATGCTGAACCTCAGGGCGATTGGACCGTAGCCAGCTGCGTTTGCTGTTGAGATATCGCCGCACACCCCCACTGCGCGGGGCGTAGAGCATGGTCGTGTCGACGAGGCGGACAGCGGATCGCGGCAAAGCCCGGATTGGCGGGGAAGCGCCAGCCTTTTCGGGAGAGCTATCCCGCCTGTAGTCCGTCATACCGAATCCCTATCGAAGCGCCGGGCCACATCATTCGACCTCGGATCGATAAAGGTTTCGCGACAGTTAGAGTTCCCTTGCCGGCACCGGGCCAGAACAGGCATGGCAAGGGCCACCCGGAACGCGTAAGTCGGAAGCAGAAGCGGCGGGGTCTGGATGGCGCGTTTTCTGTTCACAACATGGGAAGGCGGCGGACACGTCCAGCCACTGCTTCTGGCGGCCCGTGAAGCCATGCTTGAGGGCCACGAGGTCCTCGTGGTGAGCGACCTCTGCAACGAACCGGACGCAGGCTTCGTCGAGGTTCCGTTCCGCCCCTGGACCCGTGCCCCCAGCCAGACCGGCAAGAGCCGCGAGGACGACCGGCTGAAAGATCACGAGGCCGATAACCCTCTGGACATCATCCATCGGCTTCTGGACCGGGTGATGACGGGCCCTGCCCTTGCCTACGCGCTTGATGCGCTGGAGGTGATCGACACCTTCAAACCTGATGTGGTCATCAGCCAGGAACTCCTGTTTGGCGCGATGGTGGCGGCAGAGGCCCGATGCCTTCCGCTGGCGGTGTTCGCGGCCAATATCTGGTCGCTCCCGACCCTCGAAGGCGTCCCGCCCTTCGGCGCGGGAATGCAGCCAGCGAGCAGCGATGAGGAGCGGACCATGCACAGCATGGTCACCCAGATGAGCCGCGGCTTCTTTCAGGCCGGACTGCCGGCGCTCAATGCGGCCAGAGAGGCCCTTGAGCTTGCACCTCTCGTCGACCTGTTCGAACAGGTCGGCTATGCGGCACGCGTTCTTCTGGCGACCAGCCAGGCTTTCGATTTTGCACCCGACGTCCTTCCCGAGCCCTTTGCCTATGCTGGACCCTACATGTCGGATCCGGCCTGGGCTCCCCGGCTATCTGCCCCTGATGGCGATGCCCCGCTTGTGCTGGTCTCCTTCTCGAGCCTCTACCAGGCTCAGGAAGGCGTTCTCGGTCGAGTCATCGAGGCTCTTGGACGGCTCCCGGTGAGGGCTGTTGTGACGACGGGACCGACCCTGTCTCCAGATGAATTCAAAGCTCCGCAGAACGTCACGATCGTTAGGGCGGCGGCCCACTCGGACCTCCTGCCTGTGGCTGCGCTGTTCATTACCCATGCCGGCCACGGATCGACCCTTCGCCCCCTGCTGGCCGGCGTTCCGTTGCTGTGCCTTCCAATCGGACGCGACCAGCACGACAACGCAACAAGGGTCACCAGTCGTGGAGCGGGCCTGGTACGCTCGGCTCAAGCCAGTGTTGATGAGCTTGTCGTTGTGATCACGACGCTACTGGACGACCCGGTGTTCCGGGAACAGGCCGTTAGCCTCGGCCGCCTTGTCCAGGCCGATTTCGCCAACCGCCGTGCAACGCGGCTCATAGAGACCCTGCTCTGATCGCAGACTGTCGGGGGTCTTCAACCTACCGGACAAGGGCCGGTCAGAACTTTCTGGTGGGCGGTGAGGGGATCGAACCCCCGACCCTCTCGGTGTAAACGAGACGCTCTACCGCTGAGCTAACCGCCCCCCAAATGCGTCGGGCCTTCTAGCCTCCGGGACCGGAAGGCGAAAGCCGGAAAATAAAAAAGGGCGAGCGCACCACCCGGTGCCCCGCCCCTCTCCTGCCCTTCGGAAAGGCTTAGCTGTTGAGGCTGGTCTTCAAACCTTCGCCGACCTGAAACCGGGCGGTCTTCGAGGCCGGACGGTTCACCGTCTCGCCGGTCCGAGGATTACGAGCGGTTCCCGCTGCGCGTGCGACGGCCTTGAATGTGCCAAAGCCCACAAGCCGAACGTCTTCACCAGCCTTGAGGGACTCGGTGACCGATTCAACGAAGGCTTCCAGAGCGTCCTTGGCCTGATTTTTATTGATGCCCGCCTTTTCGGCGATGGCCGTCACGAGTTCGGCTTTTGTGGTCATGTTTTTCTCCCAGCCCTAAAGCGGCGGCGTCTTGTAAAAGCCGACACCGCTTCGCTTGCTGCCGATTATGGCCGCAGAAAAAGTCCCGTCAAACGAAGGCGACGCGGGAATGACCCGCGCCGCCCAACTTATCGACAGTAACTTACGCTCAATGGGTGAGAATCGCGTCTGCGTCGCCGTCATCAACCTTCGCAGCTGCAGCAATTGGCTCGTCAGCCTCGCTCCATTCGATCGGCGTCAGCGGACCGGTCAAGGCATGCTTCAGAACCTCATCGGCCGTGGAAACAGGGATGATCTCTAGGCCGTCCTTCACAGACTGAGGTACGTCAACGAGATCCTTCTCGTTCTCCTGCGGGATCAGGACGGTTTTTACACCCGAGCGCAGGGCCGCCAGGAGCTTTTCCTTGAGGCCTCCGATGGCCGTGACCCGGCCCCGCAGGGTGATTTCGCCGGTCATGGCGATATCCTTGCGGATCGGAATCCCGGTCAGGACGGACACCATGGCCACCGCCATGGCCGCCCCGGCGGACGGGCCATCCTTGGGCGTTGCGCCGTCCGGAACGTGGATGTGGACATCGGTCTTTTCAAAGACCGGCGGCTTGATCCCGAAATGCAGGGCGCGTGACCGGACATAGGACTGAGCGGCGGAGATCGACTCCTTCATCACGTCCTTGAGGTTGCCCGTGACCGTCATGCGGCCCTTGCCCGGCATCTTCACGGCTTCGATGGTGAGGATATCGCCACCGAACTCCGTCCAGGCCAGACCCGTCACGATCCCGACCTGGTCGACCTCGTCAGTCTCGCCATAGCGGTACTTCTTGACGCCGGCGTACTTGGCGAGCCGCTCGTCATCAATCGTGATCGAGGTGATCTGTTCCCGACCGAGGTCGCGCACGGCCTTGCGAGCGAGCTTGCCCAACTCGCGCTCAAGCGAGCGGACGCCGGCTTCCCGCGTGTAGTAGCGGATAAGGTCGCGGATCGCCTTTTCGGGCACAAAGAACTCGGACTCCTTCAGTCCGTGATCCTTGATCAGCTTGGGCAGGACATGACGCGTGGCGATTTCAAGCTTCTCATCCTCGGTGTAGCCGGCGATGCGAATGATCTCCATGCGATCCAGCAGGGGCTGGGGCATGTTGAGGCTGTTGGCCGTCGTGACGAACATCACCTGTGAGAGATCGTAGTCGACCTCGAGATAGTGGTCGCCGAAGGTCGAGTTCTGCGCCGGATCAAGCACTTCCAGCAGGGCCGAGGCCGGATCGCCGCGATAGTCACTGCCCATCTTGTCGATTTCGTCGAGCAGGACGAAGGCATTGGTCGTCTTGGCCTTCTTCATTGACTGAATGACCTTGCCGGGCATCGAGCCGATATAGGTGCGGCGATGACCACGGATTTCAGCTTCGTCCCGAACCCCGCCGAGGCTCATCCGCACGAACTCTCGGCCTGTCGCCTTGGCGAGCGACTTGCCCAGTGAGGTCTTGCCGACGCCGGGCGGGCCGACGAGGCAGAGGATCGGCCCCTTGAGCGAGTTGGTTCGGGCCTGAACCGCCAGGTACTCGAGAATCCGCTCCTTGACCTTCTCAAGCCCGTAGTGGTCGGCATCGAGAATGTTCTCGGCTTCGGTCAGATCGATCTTCTTGGTCTTGGCCTTCCCCCAGGGGATCGACAGCATCCAGTCCAGATAGTTGCGAACGACCGTGCTCTCGGCTGACATCGGGCTCATGTTGCGCAGCTTCTTCAGCTCGCCCTCAGCCTTGGTCCGGGCCTCCTTCGAAAGCCGGGTCTTTTTGATGCGCTTTTCGAGGTCGATCAGTTCGTCGCGCTGGTCATCCGGATCACCGAGCTCGCGCTGGATCGCCTTCATCTGCTCGTTGAGATAGTACTCGCGCTGGGTCTTCTCCATCTGGCGCTTCACGCGCGATCGGATCTTCTTCTCGACCTGCAGGACGCTGATCTCGCCCTCCATCAGCGCGAAGACCTTCTCCAGGCGCTTCACGATATCGAAGATTTCCAGCAGGTGCTGTTTGTCGCCGATCTTGACCGAAAGGTGCGCCGCAATGCTGTCGGCAAGCTTGCCGGGCTCGGCAATCTGCGGGATCGATGCGAGGGCCTCGGGCGGGACCTTCTTGTTCAGTTTGACGTAGTTCTCGAACTGCTCAACGACGGCGCGCGACAGGGCTTCAGCCTCGGGACCGACGCCTTCGTCTTCGCTGACTTCGCCGATCTGCGCCTCGTAGAACGACTCCTGGTCGGTAAAGCGAATGACCGCAGCCCGCGCCTTGCCCTCAACGAGCACTTTCACCGTGCCGTCAGGAAGCTTCAGGAGCTGCAAGACCGTCGCCAGTACCCCGACGTCATAGATGTCGCCCGGTGAGGGGTCGTCATCCGCTGAATTCTTCTGGGTCACCAACAGGATCTGCTTGTCGCCGCGCATGACCTCCTCGAGGGCGCGAACAGACTTGTCCCGACCGACAAACAACGGAACCACCATGTGCGGGAACACAACAATATCCCGCAGGGGCAGAACAGGAAGCGTACGAATCTCAGACATGATGCTTTCTACTCCTGACCGGCGCGGAAATTTCGCGCTCGGCCATGCGGGTCGCCGTCACGCCAGACGATGCGCCTGAGTCGTGCGACCCGTCCGCCCGGGACTGGGCGAATGCTCGCTATTTATGTGGACGTTTCTTGACGATCTTCAAGGATCACCCGCGCTTAGCGACCAGAGGTCGCGGCACCGGTAGAAACACGTGACCAGCAAAATCCCAGAAGAGGGCGCGCCATCCGGCGACGCGCTGCCCACGCAGGCGCAATGCAGGTCGGGGCCCCGCCCCGGGAAGGCCAAAGCCCCCGGAGCGGGATCCCGGGGTTAGGCCGAAGCCGCCCCGCCCTTCTTTTCGGCATAGATCAACAGGGGCTGAGCCCGGCCTTCAACGACTTCAGCGTTCACAACCACTTCTTCGACGCCTTCGTAGTTGGGAAGTTCGAACATGGTCTCGAGCAGAATGCCTTCCATGATCGACCGCAGGCCACGAGCGCCGGTCTTGCGCGCGATGGCCTTGGTCGCCACCCCGTGGAGCGCGTCCTCGGTGAAGGTCAGACCAATGTTCTCCATCTCGAACAGGCGCTGGTACTGCTTGACGAAGGCGTTCTTCGGCTCGGTCAGGATCTTCACCAGGGCGGCCTCGTCGAGGTCTTCCAGGGTCGCGATCACCGGCAAGCGGCCAATGAATTCCGGGATCAGGCCAAAGCGCTGCAGGTCATCCGGCTCAACGTTGCGCAGGATCTCGCCCGTGCGACGCTCTTCCGGATCGGCCACCTTGGCGCCGAAGCCGATCGACTTGCCCTGGCCGCGCGCCGAAATGATGCGCTCCAGACCTGCGAAGGCCCCGCCGCAGATGAACAGGATGTTCGTCGTGTCGACCTGCAGGAACTCCTGCTGCGGATGCTTGCGGCCACCCTGCGGCGGAACGGACGCCACGGTCCCTTCCATGATCTTCAGCAGGGCCTGCTGCACGCCCTCGCCCGAAACATCGCGGGTGATCGACGGGTTGTCCGACTTGCGGCTGATCTTGTCGATTTCATCGATGTAGACGATGCCGCGCTGGGCCCGCTCGACATTGTAGTCGGCAGCCTGGAGCAGCTTCAGCACGATATTCTCGACGTCCTCACCGACATAACCGGCCTCGGTCAGGGTGGTGGCGTCCGCCATCGTGAAGGGCACATCGATGATTCGGGCGAGAGTCTGAGCCAGCAGCGTCTTGCCCGTACCGGTCGGACCGACCAGCAGGATGTTGGACTTCGCCAGTTCGACGTCGTTGTTCTTGGAGGCGTGGTTCAGGCGCTTGTAGTGATTGTGCACCGCGACCGCGAGCACCTTCTTGGCGTGCCCTTGCCCAATAACGTAATCGTCCAGGACTTCGCAGATCTCGCGAGGTGTCGGCACACCATCCTTCGACTTAACAAAGGCGATCTTGTGCTCTTCGCGGATGATGTCCATGCAGAGCTCGACGCATTCATCACAAATGAACACCGTCGGTCCCGCGATGAGCTTACGCACCTCATGCTGGCTCTTTCCGCAGAAAGAACAATACAGAGTGCTCTTGGTATCGCCGCTCGCGGCTTTCGTCATGGTCGCTTCTCACGCTATGGCGGCACCAGCTACTGCCGTGCCGCCCGCTCCTGGCTCACACACTGCCGCCGAGCGGACAGCCTACAGGCCGGGAGTTGTCTAATCCTTGACATTCCCCGATCCCGCCGCAGTTCACAAGCCTTGCCGCCGTATTCAGGCACGGGACTCACGAAAGCAGCGTGCGGTGCCCGTGCCTTCTATCCTAAATTGGGGCTTATGGGTTAAGGCGCAACCGCTCGCACGCTCGGTGAAGACCGGGATGCCGGAAGACTTTAGAGGCCGACCGGGAATCGTGGTCGAACACCCGCTGATTAAACAAGGCGCGCCCGGCGGGCGCGGAAACGAATGGCGAAGCGCACATTGATGGCCAAGGGCCTGACGGCATCGAAACCGATGACCGGTGACATGCTGGATGCGCCTGCCCTCGTCGCCTTTGATTTTGACGGGACCCTGACGGCCCGCGACAGCTTCAACGCCTTCCTTCGCTGGCGCGCAGGCCCTACCCGCTGGGCCATCGGCCTGATCAAGCTGTCGCCGGCCCTGATCGCCTATGCATTCAATCGCAATCGCGGGAAGCTCAAGGCTGCGGCTGTCCGGGAGTTCCTCAGGGGCGTCAGCCTCAGTCGCCTGGAAGCGGACGCCAGGAGCTTTGCCGAAATTCATGCGCTCTCGCTGTTCCGGCCGGACGCGATCGCGGCCTGGCGTCAGTGGCGGGCCAGGGGCGCAAAGCTGGTGATCGTCACGGCGTCCCCTGAAATCACCGTGGCACCCTTTGCCCGCGGCCTCGGTGCAGACATGCTGATCGGGACACGCCTGGCCCTGGACCTCAACGACCGGGTCATCGGTGCCCTCTCCGGCCCCAATTGCCGGGCCAAGGAGAAGGTCGTCCGTCTGAAGGAAGTGTTCGGCGAGGACGTTCGCCTGGATGCTGCCTATGGCGACACGTCCGGGGATACCGAAATGCTGGCCATCGCCGACGAGCGTGGCTATCGCGTCTTCCGCGGCAAGCCTTGACGCCGGCAGCCTTCGCCTCGCCGAAAGCTGCCGACCCCACGAAAAAGCCGCCCCCCGAGTTCAGGGAGCGGCTTGGATCATCGCGTCGTTGCGCCGATGCCTATTCGGCGATATCGGGACCGTCGCGGCTTTCATTGATGTGGTCGATCAGACCCCAGGCCTTGGCTTCTTCCGCGCTCATGAAATGGTCGCGGTCCAGCGTGCGCTCAACCTCTTCGTAGGTGCGACCGCAATGCTTGACGTAGATCTCGTTCAAGCGGCGCTTGGTCTTGATGATGTCTTCAGCGTGGCGCTCGATATCCGAGGCCTGGCCGCGGAAGCCGCCGGACGGCTGGTGGACCATGACCCGCGAATTGGGAAGCGAGATGCGATGGCCAGCGGCACCGGCGCAAAGCAGCAGGCTGCCCATCGAAGCGGCCATGCCCATGCAAACCGTCGAAACCGGGCTCTTGATGTATTGCATGGTGTCGTAGATCGCGAGGCCCGCCGTGACGACGCCGCCCGGCGAGTTGATGTACATGGCGATTTCCTTCTTGGGGTTCTCGGACTCCAGGAAGAGAAGCTGAGCGCAGATCAGGCTGGCCATGCCGTCCTCGACTGGACCGGTCAGGAAGATGATCCGCTCCTTCAGAAGACGCGAGAAAATGTCGAACGCACGCTCGCCGCGGCTGGTCTGTTCAACCACCATCGGCACGAGGTTCATCGCCGTCGCCATCGGATCATACATAGGGTTCGCCCTTTTTCGCGTTTTGGGGCCGTGCGAATCGGACCTCGCGCGGCGTCGCCAACGCATATCGCGTGGGGCTTAACAGGTTGCAAGGAGGCGGACCCCGACCGCACATAAAGAAAAAGGGCGCAGCCCTTGCAAGCTGCGCCCCCTGTTCGTCTCGGTTCGACGGATCAGCCGCCGTAGCCTTCCGGCAGATCGTCTTCTTCCAGGAGCTCTTCCTTGGAGACTTCCTTTTCCTCGATCTTGGCCTTGCCGAAGATCAGGTCGACGACCTTGTCCTCATAGATCGGAGCCCGCAGAGCGGCCTGCAGGTCGCTGCGCTGGCGGTACATGTCGAACACCTGCTGGGCCTGGGCCCCATGCTGGCGGGCTTCGCGCATGATCGCGTCAGTCAGCTCCTGATCGGTCACCGCAACTTCGTTCTTGCGACCGATCTCGGCCAGAACCAGGCCGAGGCGCACGCGACGCTCGGCGATCTTGCGGTACTCGCCCTTCAGCTGGTCTTCCGACTTGTCGGCATCTTCCGGCGGCAGGCCGCCCTGGGCCTTGTCGGCCTGGACCTGCTGCCAGATGCCACCAAACTCGGCGTCTACCATGCGCGGGGGCAGCGGGAAGTCGTGCTGGGTATCCAGAACGTCCAGCAGGGCCCGCTTCAGCTTGAAACGCGACGAGTTGTCGTACCGGCCCGACAGGTTGGACTTCAGCAGGTCCTTGAGGGCGGCGAGGTCGGAGAGGCCCAGACGCTTGGCCAGTTCGTCATCGGCCTCGGCGTCAACCGGAGCGCGGACTTCCGTGACCTTGGTCGCGAACTCGGCAGCCTTACCGGCAAGATCCTTGGCCTGGTAATCTTCCGGGAAAGTCACCTTCACAGTGACTTCGTCGCCCGGCTTGCCACCGACGAGTTGTTCCTCGAAGCCGGGGATGAACTGACCCGAACCCAGAACCAGTTCAGCACCTTCGGCCTTGCCGCCCGCGAACTCGACGCAGTCAACCGTACCGACAAAATCGATGAGCAGTTGATCGCCGTCCTTGGCCTTCAGGCTCTTGCCCTTGCGGGGCTCATAGGTCCGGGCCTGCTTGGCGAGTTCGGCCAGGGCCTCGTCGACCTCGGCTTCGCTCACCTTGTAGACCGGCTTGGTGAGGGCGATGGTCGCAGGGTCGATCGGCTCGAAGTCAGGCATGACTTCAACGGCCAGTTCGAACGCGAGGTCTTCGCCACCGGCAATGACCTTTTCCATGTCCGACGAGGGCTTCAGGTCGGGCTGGCCGGCGGGGCGCAGCTTGTTGTCGTCAAGCACCTTCTGGGTGGTCTCATTGAGCGCCTGCTCAACGACTTCGCCCATCAGCGCCTTGCCGTACAGGCGACGAACGTGGGCCGCAGGGACCTTGCCGGGGCGGAAGCCCTTGACGTTCATTTGCGGTGCGACTTCGGCGATCCGCGCTTCAAGGCGCGTCGCCAGCTCAGCGGCCGGAACCGTCACTCCAAAAACGCGGCTCAGGCCTTCGCCCGACTTTTCAACGATCTGCATCGACATTGTCATATTCTCGAACCTGCGACGACACGCGTCGGGGGTTCGCCCTGGGGTCCAAAACATCGACGCCGCCCGCGTGGCCCGGGGCGGCGAAAGAGCGCTCTTATGTCACGACGTGCGCAAGCATCCAAGAGCACCGGCGGCAAAAGTCACACCCGCCATTTCAGGTCAGGAGCAGCCTTTGAATTTGGTGCGGATGAGAGGACTCGAACCTCCACACCTCTCGGTGCCAGAACCTAAATCTGGTGCGTCTACCAGTTTCGCCACATCCGCGTGGACGGAGGGCTTACGGATTTCATGCCCCCTGTGCAAGTGCAGGCCTGACGCTCACGCAAACCGGTCAGCGTAAAGCCGCCCCAGGACGGAAGGCACCAGGCCCGGCAGGTCCTCTGAGATTAGGCCGGGCCCAAAGGACGCTCCGCACTCGGCATGAATCCAGGCCCCGGCACAGGCGGCCTCGAAGCTGTCCATGCCCTGGGCGATCAAGCCGCCGATAAAGCCCGCCAGAACGTCCCCGGAACCCGCGGTCGCCAGCCAGGGGACCGCGTTGAGCGAGACGGCCGCGCGCCCGTCCGGGGCTGCAACAACGGTATCTGGCCCCTTCAGGAGCACAACCGCTCCGGCTCTCTGCGCCGCTTCGCGGGCCGCCGTGATCCGCTCGGGAACCTGACCCAGCAGCCCGGGGAAGATCCGCTCGAACTCGCCGGCGTGGGGTGTAAGGACATCGTCCCGGTCGAGGGCCGAGAACAGCAGATCGGGGTCGTGCCGGAAGCTCGTCAAAGCATCGGCATCAACCACGAGCGCCGCGCCGGTCCGTGCGATAGCAAAGAGATGTCGAACAGTCCCCTCCCCGATCCCGGCTGCAGGACCGATCACGACCGCATCGGCGGCCTCGGCGGATGCTTCCAGGTCGGTTTCACCTTCGAACGCCTCCAGCATGATCGCCTCCAGATGGGCGGCGTTCACGCCGAGGGCCGCCGGCGGCGACAGAAGGGTGACTACGCCCGCACCGATCCGAAGCCCCGCGCGGGCCGCAAGCCTGGCCGCACCGGTCCGCCAGGCATCCCCGCTGATCACTTTCAACCGCCCCCGCCGAAACTTGTGGGCATCTACAGCTGGCCAGGGAAAGCGAATGGACCAGAGCGCTGGCGTGTTCTCCATAAGCCCCACCGACCCGGGGACGGATCCCAGCCCCATATCCGAAACGACGACCTCTCCACAAAATGCGCGACCCGCCGCAAGCGCGTGGGCGGGCTTCCTGCGATGGAAAGTCACCGTCAACTCTGCCTTGAACACGGCATCCCCAAGCGGTTTGCCGCGGTCTCCGGACAAGCCGCTTGGAACATCGATGGCAATGATCGACACGTTCCACTCCATGGCCAGTTTCGCCAGACGAGCGACATCCCCTTCAAGAGGGCGGGTCAGACCCGCTCCGAGAAGGGCATCGACATAGAGGGCTTCCGGCAAGGCCTCAAACCGAAGAGGCCCAACCTCGCCTGTCCACAACCGAGCCACCGCTTGCGCCGCCTCGGTTACGGGCGAAGCGGCGACCTCTACCCGGACCGGCCAGCCAAGCGCGGCAAGGTGGCGGGCGACGACATAGCCATCGCCGCCGTTGTTTCCGGGGCCACACCAGACCACAACGGGCCGCAGCCTGTAGCGGGAGACAATCGCCTGGACGACCGCTGCCCCCGCGCGCTCCATCAACCTGACGACGGAGGTCCCGCCTGCCACCGCGGCCCGGTCCACATCGGCCATCTGAGCCACAGTCAGGATCTCGTGTGCCACTGCCACGCCCTCCCTTAGAGGACCTGGCTGTCGGATTCACGCCCCAGGGTCTCGAGGCGCAGATGGCCGGCCTGAACCTCAAACCGCGTTATGGAGCAGTGGTCCGGGCGAAAGACCGCAACCTCTTCCCGACCTGTCGCGATCGCGACAGCGGCATTCAGCACAACAAAATGGCTAAAGACGGCCGCACCGGGATAGTCGGTCAGGGCAACCTCGACGGACTGTGCCCAGGCACGATAGTCGAGGTCGCCCTCAACCGCTTGCCACTGTCCACCGAACGCCCTGCGCAGCCAGGTGGGCCGATCAGCAGCGGACATCCCGACCGGCGTCGGGATTTCGCCGACGCGGGGGTCAATAATGATGTCGACATCCAAGGCTTCGGCAAGCGGCTCGGCCGTCTCCCGGCAACGGCGGAGCGGAGAAGACACCACGCGGGTCGGACGCTCCTCCGCCGGTAGGGCCAGAAACTGCGCGGCGACAGCCTCAGCCTGCGCCCGGCCAGCCGGATCAAGCCCGGGATCCTGATCCGCATCGCCCCAACTGGAGGCCGGACGACCATGCCGAATGACGCTGACGAGGTTCATTGCGAGGCGATCCTTCTGAACAACCGAAGACCAGTGCTGTTGGACATTGCGGGTCAATGCCACTGTGCGAGGCAGTCCAGGCCTTGATCTGACCAAACGGGGCAAGCCGTCATGCGAAAACCCAGCTTAACGGCCAAATCTCAAAAGCGAATGCCGCGCCGGCGGATACTACGGCAAGATCCATCCCGCTTCCGGGCGCCGCACGAAGGCAAATTTCGCCATAATCTTCAGCAGCCCCTGGTGCCTTCGCCCTGGAAACGCCGATCTGCCTGCAGGCACAGTGGTCAATCCTGCGATGATCCGCAGCAAAACCACCCCGCAGCACCACGCTGAAACGCACGTTTCGCGCAATCTGGCCGTCGGAACCCCGTACCTTCCTTGCTTTTGCTGTCGAAACGCAATTTGCTCAATCTGCGATCAAACGTTGCACAAGATTCGGACAGACTGCCGGGTGGCAGCCGACAGTTCACTTTTCCTTAGAGCCCGTGCTTGCGGCGCTTGCCCCCGTCATGATCGGTGCCCGTCAATCAAGGACGCCAACCGTCGGCGTTCCCGGAATTTGAACCGATGAAGAAGATTGAAGCCATCATCAAGCCGTTCAAGCTCGATGAGGTCAAAGAGGCCCTGCAGGACATGGGTGTCCAGGGCATGACGGTGCTCGAGGCCAAGGGCTACGGTCGCCAGAAGGGCCATACAGAACTCTATCGTGGCGCTGAGTACGTCGTGGACTTCCTCCCGAAAATCAAGGTTGAGGTCGTTGTCGAGGACAGCCAGCTGGAACTTGCCCTGGAGGCCATCACCCGAGCGGCCCGCACGGGTCGCATCGGCGATGGCAAGATTTTCGTGTCGGATATTGCGGAAGTCATCCGCATCCGGACCGGAGAAAGCGGTCCCGCTGCCGTCTAGGCAGAGACCGTAAAACACATTCGAGGCTCAAGAAGGGGATACGGAATGAGCACCGCCAAGGAAATCCTGGACCTGATCAAGGAAAAGGACGTCAAGTATGTCGACGTCCGTTTCACCGACGTTCGCGGCAAGATGCAGCACGTCACCTTCGATATCGACCTCGTCGATGACGACTTCCTCAATGACGGCACGATGTTCGACGGTTCGTCGATCGCCGGCTGGAAGGCCATCAACGAGTCGGACATGAAGCTCCGCCCGGATCTGTCGACCGCGATCATCGACCCCTTCTATCAGCAGACCACGCTGGCCCTGTTCTGCGACGTCGTGAACCCCGACTCGGGCACGCCCTACAACCGCGACCCCCGCTCGATCGCCAAGGCCGCCCTGGCCTATGTGAAGGCCTCCGGGATCGGCGACACCGTGTTCTTCGGTCCGGAAGCAGAATTCTTCATCTTCGACGACGTGAAGTGGAACACGGCTCCCAACGATACGAGCTATTCGTTCGACTCGATCGAGCTGCCCGGCAACTCCGCCAAGACCTATGCCGAAGGCAATATGGGTCACCGTCCGGGCCCGAAGGGTGGCTACTTTCCGGTCAACCCGATCGACTCGGCCCAGGACCTGCGCGGCGAAATGCTGGCCGTCATGGGCGAGCTGGGCATGAAGCCGGAAAAGCATCACCACGAAGTGGCACCGGCCCAGCACGAACTCGGCCTGAAGTTCGACACCATGGTGACGATGGCCGACCGTCTGCAACTCTACAAGTACGTGATCCACAACGTGGCTCACGCCTACGGCAAGACGGCCACCTTCATGGCGAAGCCGATGTTCGGCGACAACGGTTCGGGCATGCACGTGCACCAGTCGATCTGGGGTGACGGCAAGCCGCTCTTCGCTGGTGACAAGTATGCCGGGCTGTCGGACATGTGCCTGTGGTATATCGGCGGCATCATCAAGCACGCCAAGGCGATCAACGCGTTCTCGAACTCTACGACGAACTCGTACAAGCGCCTCGTGCCCGGATACGAAGCCCCGGTGAAGCTGGCCTATTCGGCCCGTAACCGCTCGGCCTCGATCCGCATTCCGCACGTCGACTCGCCGAAGGCCAAGCGCCTGGAAGCCCGCTTCCCCGACCCGATGGGCAACCCCTATCTGACCTTCGTCGCCCTGCTGATGGCCGGCCTGGACGGCATCAACAACAAGATCGATCCGGGCGCGCCCGCCGACAAGAACCTCTATGACCTGCCCCCGCGCGAGCAGAAGAAGATCCCGGAAGTCTGCGGTTCGCTCCGCGAGGCTCTCGAGAACCTCGACAAGGACCGCGCCTTCCTGAAGGCCGGCGGCGTCATGGATGACGACTTCATCGACAGCTACATCGAGCTGAAGATGGAAGAGGTCATGCGTCTGCAACTGCATCCGCACCCGGTCGAGTTCGAGATGTACTACAAGTGCTAGTCTGAGCTCCCTCAGAGTCAGCGAGAAGGGCCGGAGAGCAATCTCCGGCCCTTTTTCTTTGTAGAATCATGGGGCCTCTCGCCCCCGTCACTCGGGAATGACTTCTTACTTAAGTGGCGCCGACTGAGCAAAATTGTCGCAACGGGGCAACATAACCGTCGCAATCGGCGGGATGGCGCGGAAATCGGCCCCTCGGCGATATCCCAAGCCAGCCAACTTCGCTTATTCGCAGCACCACCAAGGCCGTGTGAACGCCCCGCAAGTGGCAGCGACATCCGGCTCGGCCTCAGCAGCAGGATCTCTCCATGCATCAGCCTAACCGCACCCTCCGTCGCGCCCTCAGCGTCACCTGTGGCACCGCCGCGCTTTGCGCCGCCATCGCAGCCGCGCCTGCGGCCATGGCCCAGGACACCGTCAGTGAAGTGATCATCACTGCCCAGAAGCGCAGCGAAAACCTCCAGGACGTGCCGGTCTCCGTGGCCGCCCTCTCCGGCGAGGCCCTGCAATCGACCTTTGCCGCCGGTGAAGACATCCTGGCCATGTCGGGCAAGGCTCCGGGTCTCTATGCCGAGTCGTCCAACGGCCGCGTCGCGCCCCGCTTCTACATCCGGAGCCTCGGCAACAGCGATTTCGATCTGGCCGCCTCGCAACCCGTTTCAATCATCCAGGACGAAGTCGTTCTGGAAAACGTCGTGCTGAAGAGCTCACCGATCTATGACCTCGAACAGGTCGAAGTCCTGCGCGGCCCGCAAGGAACCCTGTTCGGCCGCAACACCACGGCCGGCATCGTGAAGTTCGACACGGTCAAGCCGAGCGAAGAGTTCAAGGCCCGTGCAGCCGCCACCTATGGCAGCTTCAACACCATGACCTTCGATGGCGGCGTCGGCGGCGCCCTGGTCCCCGGCAAGGTTTCGGCCCGTGCCTCGCTGCTGGTTCAGCACCGCGACAACTGGATCAACAACGCCTTCACGAAGCAGAATGACGCCCTTGGCGGCTTTGATGAAAAGGCTGCACGCCTGCAGGTCCTGTTCACGCCGACCGAAAAGCTGAGCGCCCTGTTCAACATCCACGGTCGCGATCTGGAAGGCACCGCTGCGGTCTTCCGCGCCAACATCCTGACCAAGGGTTCCAACCGGCTGAACCGCAATTATGACCGCAAGACGGTCTATTTCGACGGCGGTGCCAACAACCCGCAGGCCTATGACGGCTGGGGTGCCTCGGCCAAGGTCGACTACGACTTCGGTGCCGCGACCCTGACCTCGATCACCGCCCACGAAAGCACCGACGGCTCCAGCCGCGGCGACATCGACGGTGGCAACATGGTCACCGGTCCGGGCTTCATCCCGTTCCCGTCGGACACCACGGACGGCATCAAGCAGCTTGACCAGTTCACCCAGGAAATCCGCCTGGCCAGCAACGCCGATGGCCCGCTGAGCTGGCAGGTCGGAGCCTTCTATTTCGACACCAGCTATCAGATCCGCACCGACCCGGGCTTCGCGCCGGCCACCACGCTCGAGCAGAGCAACCAGGCTTGGGCCATCTTCGGACAGGCCTCGTACAAGGCGACTGACGCCCTGACCCTGACGGGTGGCCTGCGCTACACCAGCGACGAAAAGGACCTCAAGGTCATTTCGGGCCCGAACAAGGCCGCGCCGGTTTCGGTCTCGGACGAACAGGTCAGCTGGGACCTGAGCGCCTTCTACGCGCTCAATGATGACGTCAGCGTCTACGGTAAAGTGGCCTCGGGCTTCCGTGGCCCGTCGATCCAGGGCCGTGACATCGCCTTCTTCTCGCCGGCCTCGGCCGCGAAGTCGGAAACGATCATGTCCTACGAACTGGGCCTGAAGAGCGAACTGCTCGATCGCCGGGTTCGCCTGAACGGTGCGGTCTTCACCTACACGATCGACGACCCGCAGTTCAGCGCCGTCGGCGGTGGCTCCAACTCGAACCGCCTGATCAATGCCAAGAAGGGCGAGGCCTACGGCCTCGAGGTGGACGGCGAATTTGTGGTCAATGAGAACCTGACCCTCACCGGCGGCTACAGCCTGAACAAGACGAAGATCAAGGACAGCACCCTGGCGGTCGCCGGCTGCGCCCAGTGCACCCTGACCGACCCGCTGAACGGCACCGGCAAGGCCCTGGTCAACGGCAACCCGTTCCCGAATGCCCCGGAATACACCCTGGACTTCACGGCCCGCTACGCTGTGCCGTTCGGCACGGACGGCGAACTGTTCGCCTTCACGGACTGGAAGAAGCAGGGCCTGACCAACTTCTTCCTCTATGAATCGAAGGAGTTCTACAGCAAGGGCGACTTCGAAGGCGGCCTGAAGCTCGGCTACGCAAAGCTGGACGGTGCCTGGGAAGCGGCCCTGTTCGCGCGCAACATCACCGACGAGGACAACCTCAAGGGCGCGATCGACTTCAACAACAACACCGGCTTCGTCAACGAGCCGCGCGTGATCGGCGTCTCGCTGAACGTGAAGATGTAACAGACCCTCCAGGGTTTGAATGACGGAAGGGCCGTGGCGCAATCCACGGCCCTTTTTCATGCCGGCGTCGGGAGAGACATTTTCCCGGACAGGTCAATCCAGGGTGTTGTTTCGCTTGCCGGACGCCGGTTTTTCGTCTGTCCTTCCCGCCTCTTCGAGAGTCGGGGTTTTTCATGACAGGATGGCGTTACACGGCTGCGGCCGTCGGCGTGCTCGCGCTGGGGCTCACCGCCTGCGCGACGACAACGGGCACAGGCAGCAAGCCCGGCGCGGCAGCCGCCGCCAAGCCCGTTGAAAAGGTCGAGGCCAAGCCTTTGCCCAAGGGCCTGGACGGTGCAGCGTCCACGGGCTTCCCGTCGACCTATGCCCCCCTGCCCTCACGCCCGACCGCCTTTGTCGGCGCAACGATCCTGACGGCTACGGGCCAGCAGATCGATAACGGCGTCGTCGTGGTGTCCGGCGGCAAGATCACGGCGATCGGCGGTCCCGGCACGGCAGTGCCCGCAGACACCGCTGTCGTCGACGCCAAGGGCAAGTGGATCACGCCCGGGATTATCGACGCCCACAGCCATCTGGGGGTCTATCCGTCGCCCGGCGTCTCCGCCCGGTCGGACGGCAATGAAGCCACCGATCCCAACACCGCCCAGGTCTGGTCCGAGCATTCGGTCTGGCCGCAGGATCCGGGCTTCAACCGGGCCCGGGCCGGCGGCGTGACCACGCTCCAGATCCTGCCGGGGTCGGCCAACCTGTTCGGCGGGCGCTCGGTGACCCTGAAGAACGTGCCGTCCCTGACCATGCAGGGCATGAAGTTCCCCGGCGCGCCCTACGGCCTGAAGATGGCCTGCGGCGAGAACCCCAAGCGCGTCTATGGCGGCAAGGGTCGCTCCCCATCGACCGCGATGGGCAACGTCGCCGGCTTCCGCAAGGCCTGGATCGACGCCGCCGACTACACCCGCAAGTGGGACGATTATCGCGCCAAGGTCCAGAAGGGCGAAAAGGCTGATGCCCCCAAGCGCGACCTGCAGCTCGATACGCTGAGCGGCGTGCTGAAGGGCGAGATCCTGGTGCAGAACCACTGCTACCGGGCCGACGAAGAAGCCGTGATGATCGATATCGCCCGGGAGTTTGGCTACAAGATCACCATGTTCCACCACGCCATCGAGTCCTACAAGATTGGGGCCCTGCTGGCGAAGGAAGACATCTGCTCGGCCACCTGGGCCTCGTGGACCGGCTTCAAGATGGAGAGCCTGGACGGCATTGACGCCAATGCCGCGCTGCTCTGGAAGGCCGGGGCCTGCGTGGTCATCCACTCCGATGACCCGATCATGACCCAGCGCCTGAACCAGGAAGCCGCCATCGCCATGACCGCCGGAAACAGGCTCGGCTACGGGATCAGCCGGGCCGAGGCGATCAAGTGGATCACCGCCAACCCGGCCAAGGCCATGGGGATCGGCGACAAGACCGGCTCGATCGAACCCGGCAAGGCGGCCGACCTCGTGCTCTGGAGCCGCGACCCGTTCAGCGTCTACGCCCAGGCCGAGCAGGTCTATGTGGACGGGGCCCTGACCTATGACCGTCATGATCCGAAGTACCAGCCCAAGTCCGACTTCGAGCTTGGCCAAACCGGCCAGGGAGCGTTCAACTGATGATCCGGTCCTTCCTTCTCGCAGGCGTCGCCTGCGCCGCCCTCGCGGCTCCGGCCATGGCCCAGACCATCGCCATTACCAATGCCCGCATCGAGCCGGTCAGCGGCCCGGCCATCCCGTCGGGCACCATCGTCCTCAAGGACGGCAAGATCGCAGCCCTCGGGGCCGGGATCGCGCCTCCGGCCGGCGCTACGGTGATCGACGCCAAGGGCGGGGTGGTCACGCCCGGCCTGATCGCGCCCTCGTCCAACCTGACGGCGTCTGAAATCAGCGGTGTCCGCGAGACCCGCGACGACGGCACCGGCTCGGCCCTGTCGGCCGCATTCGACATTGCCTACAGCGTCAATCCGGCCTCGGCGATGATCGGACTGGCCCGCGACGGCGGCATTACCGCCTCGGCCGTGACGCCCGTCCTCTCGGGGGCTGGCGGCGGCGCGCACGAGCATGCCGACGACGGTGTGGTCGAGGACATGACGGCCGGAGCCGCCGGCGCGGGCGACCCGCCGCTGTTCGGCGGTCAAGCGGCCTTCGTCCGTCTGCAGGCCGGTGATACGGATCTGGTCGAAGGCTCCAGACTGGCCGTCACGGTGTCGCTGGGCGAATCCGGAGCCCGCGCGGCGGGCGGTTCGCGCGGGGCCTCGATCGTGCTGATCAAGTCGGCCCTTGAAGATGCCCGCGCCTTTGCCCGCAACCGCGCGGCTTTCGAGCAGGGCGCGACCCGCGAGTTCGGTCTCTCGCGCCTCGACCTGACGGCCCTGGTTCCGGTCGTGCAGGGCAAGACCCCGCTGCTGGTTCGCGTTCACCGCGCCTCCGACATCCGCCTGGCCCTCAAGCTGGCGGCTGACGAGAAGATCCGGATCATCCTCGAAGGGGCCGAGGAAGGCTGGGTCGTGGCCCCGGAGATCGCCAAGGCCGGCGTTCCCGTCATCCTCGACTCGCAGGCCGACCTGCCCGAGAGCTTCGAGACGATCGGCTCGCGGCTCGACAATGCCGCCCGCCTGCATGCGGCCGGCGTGACCGTGGCGATCAATGGCTCGCGTGACTTCAACAACCTGCGCCAGGAGCGGCTGAATGCCGGTCTGGCTGTCGCCAATGGCCTGCCCTATGCGGCGGGGCTTGCCTCGGTGACCCTGGCTCCCGCGAAAATCTGGGGACAGGCCGACCGGATCGGCTCGCTGGAGGTCGGCAAGACCGCCGATGTGGTGCTGTGGACCGGCGATCCGCTGGAAACCACCAGCTGGGCCGACAAGGTGTTCATCGGCGGGGTCGAACAGCCGCGCGACAGCCGCCAGACCCAGTTGCGCGACCGCTATGCCGCGCCGGACAACGGCCTGCCGCCGGCCTATCGCTAGGGCCGGGCCTTTGCGCCCTCCGGATGCATCGCGTTCGGAGGGTGCAGATCGCACTGCTCCCCAGCTTTCCCTGATGACGCGGCGATACGCCTCTTTTCAGCGACCGGTCTGAAGCCCATACGGAGCTTCCCACCGAATCGACGCATGTTCCCGTAATGTCCACTAAAGACGACTCCGACTCCCTGTTCCCGCTGTTCGGCGACGCGGAACCCACCAAGGCTCCGCCGGCGTCGCCTCCGGTTCCCGAACCGCGCCCGGTGCCTGCTCCGGCTGCCGCCGCGCCCGCTGCGCCCGCTGCGCCGTCGTCTTCAGGGACGTATGACGCCAGTTCGATCGAAGTCCTTGAGGGCCTCGAACCCGTCCGGATGCGGCCGGGCATGTACATCGGCGGCACCGACGAGCGGGCCATGCACCATCTGTTCGCCGAGGTGCTGGACAACTCGATGGACGAGGCCGTGGCCGGCTTCGCCAAGACCATTGAAGTCAGGCTCGACGCCGAGGGCTTCCTTTCGGTCCGGGACGACGGCCGGGGCATGCCGGTCGATCCGCACCCCAAGCATCCGGGCAAGTCGGCCCTGGAAGTGATCATGACCGTCCTGCACGCCGGCGGGAAATTCAGCGGCAAGGCCTATGAGACCTCTGGCGGCCTGCACGGGGTCGGGGCCTCGGTGGTCAACGCCCTGTCGGAACTGGTCGAGGTCACGGTCTGGCGCGACGGGTTCGAGCACCTGCAGGTGTTCTCGCGCGGCAAGCCTCTGGGTCCGGTCGAGAAGATCGGTTCCAGCCGCAAGCGCGGCACCATGGTGCGCTTCAAGCCTGACGACCAGATCTTCGGTGAGGGCTGCGGCTTCAAGCCGGCCCGCCTCTACCGTATGGCCCGTTCCAAGGCCTATCTGTTCCGGGGCGTACAGATCAAATGGACCTGCGCGCCGGAAAGGATCCACGACCAGACGCCGCCCGAGGCCACCTTCCACTTCCCCAATGGTCTGGCCGACTTCCTGGCCGAGCGCACCAAGGGTCTGGAAATGGTCACCCCCGAGAGTTTCTCGGGTCGCATCGAGCGCCAGGGCGAGGCCGGGGCCGTCGAATGGGCCATCGCCTGGACGCCACGCGGTTTCGGCGAGCATGACGGCTTCATGCAGTCGTACTGCAACACCGTGCCGACCCCCGAGGGCGGCACCCACGAGAGCGGTCTGCGGGCGGCCCTGACGCGGGGCCTCAAGGCCTATGCCGAACTGAAGGGCGAAAAGCGCGCCGCGATCATCACGGCCGACGACGTCATCGCCCAGGCCGGGGCCCTGATCTCGGTGTTCATCAAGAATCCGGAATTCCAGGGCCAGACCAAGGAAAAGCTCTCCTCGACCGAGGCCCAGCGCTTCGTCGAAGCCGCCCTGCGTGACCCGTTCGACCACTGGCTGACGGGGTCACCCAAGACCGCCCAAGCCCTGCTCGACTTCGTCATCGAGCGGGCCGAGGAGCGGCTCAAGCGCCGCAAGGACAAGGAAGTCAGCCGCGCCTCGGCGACCCGCAAGCTGCGACTGCCGGGCAAGCTGGCCGACTGTGCCGGTGGTGCGGTGGACGGGGCCGAACTGTTCATCGTCGAAGGCGACAGCGCCGGTGGCTCGGCCAAGCAGGCCCGCAACCGCAAGAACCAGGCGATCCTGCCGCTGCGGGGCAAGATCCTCAATGTGGCCTCGGCCAGCGGTGACAAGTTCACCGCCAACAAGGAGCTGTCCGACCTGATGCTGGCCCTGGGGGCCCAGCCCGGCAACCGGTATCGCGAGGAAGATCTGCGCTATGAGCGGATCATCATCATGACCGACGCCGACGTCGACGGGGCCCACATCGCCTCGCTGCTGATCACCTTCTTCTATCGCACCATGCCCAACCTGATCCGGGGCGGGCACCTGTTCCTGGCCCTGCCGCCGCTCTACCGGATCAGCCATGGCGGCAAGACCGAATATGCCCGCGACGACGCCCACAAGGACGAACTTCTCGCGACAACCTTCAAGAACAAGAAGCCCGAGATCGGCCGCTTCAAGGGTCTGGGCGAGATGATGGCCGCGCAGCTGAAGGAGACCACGATGGATCCGGCGGTGCGCACCCTGGCCAAGATCACCCTGCCCCGCTCCGAGGAAGAGGTCGAAGACCTGGTCGAGACCCTGATGGGCCGCAAACCCGAGCTGCGTTTCCGCTTCATCCAGGACAATGCCCAGTTCGCCACGGCGGATCTGGACGTCTGACGACGATCCGCGTCTTCAGGATGCGGCGACCGGAACGGTGAGGGGGACGCCAGGGCATCAGGCGCGACTTCGCCGCCTCACGCGGTTTGACCGCTGAAGGTGTGGGAAGGGCTGCGGAGCGTCCGGGCCTCGCCCGGAGCAATAAGTTTTGGAATACCGTTTCGACGAAGATCAGACGCTCCGCGTAGTCCGTTATCCGGTGAGCCTTCGGGACGCGGGGTTTTAACCCGCTCCCGACTTCGGCCCCCGACGGGTGGAGGGGAAGCGACCCCGTCCAGACCGTCCGGGCGATTTCAGCCCGGACCTG
>Ga0187845_1000086_pt1 | contig 48342 bp, 35 predicted proteins | sample SpaLakP09_SKY_68_FD_134515 | JGI IMG/M metagenome (GOLD analysis project Ga0187845, IMG submission 134515) | Oligotrophic lake water microbial communities from Sparkling Lake, Wisconsin, USA - SP09_SKY_68 | ecosystem: Environmental > Aquatic > Freshwater > Lake | place: USA: Sparkling Lake... | reverse complement strand
CGGTATGGTCCGGCTGGGCCGGATAGCCGGGCGCCGGACGAATGCCTTGATATTGTTCGGCGATCAGGTCCTCCACCGTCGTCTGCTCGTCCGCTGCATGGCCCCAAAGCTCGGTCCGCACCCTCTTGTGCAGGGCCTCCGCGAAGGCCTCTGCCAGCCGGTCGGCCAGGGCCGTGGCCAAGATGGCGGAATAGTCGTCGCCGGCGTCCCTGAACCGCTTCGCGATCTCCAGCTCGCCATGGCCGGCGGTGACGGCGAAGGCCCCGATATAGTCCCGGCCCGTCTCGTCGACGAAGTCCGACAGGGCGAGATTGGGCTTGCCGTTCGACTTCCTGATCTGCTGGCGCAGGGTGTGGAAGCGGGCGATCTCCGCCGTGCGGGTCTCGTCGGCATAGACGGCGATGTCGTCGCTTACGGCATTGGCGGGCCAGAAGCCGACCACGCCTCGTGCGGTGAACCATTTTTCGTCGACGATCCGCTTCAGCATCGCCTGCGCATCCTTGAAAAGGTCGCGCGCGGCCTCGCCGACGATCTCGTCCTCGAGGATCAGCGGATAGCGGCCGATCAGCTCCCAGCTGGCGAAGAAGGGCGTCCAGTCGATGTGGTCGGCCAGGTCCTGCAGGTCCCAGCTGTCGAAGGCCCGAACGCCCAGGAACGAGGGCGCGCAGGGCAGGGGCGTCGCCGGATCGGGCCGGAAGCGGTTCTGCCGCGCGGCGGGCAGGGCGGCCCGCGCCTTGACCTCCTGACCGCGCGCATACTGCTCGCGGATGCGGATGTATTCGTCGCGCGTCAGGGCCTCGTTCTTCGCCCTTTCGGTCTTGGACAGCAGGCCCGAGACCACCCCGACGGCGCGGCTCGCGTCGACGACATAGGTGGTCGAGCCGCTGCGATAGCCCGGCTCGATCTTGACCGCCGTATGCGTCCGGCTGGTGGTGGCACCGCCAATCAGCAGGGGAACGTCGAAGCCGCGCCGCTCCATCTCCCGCGCCACGAAGACCATCTCGTCCAGGCTGGGCGTGATCAGGCCGGACAGGCCGATGATGTCGACCTTGTGCTCGATCGCCGCATCCAGAATCCGGTCCGCCGGGACCATGACGCCCAGGTCGATGACCTCGTAGTTGTTACACTGCAGCACGACGCCGACGATGTTCTTGCCGATGTCGTGGACGTCACCCTTGACCGTGGCCATCAGGATCCGGCCGGCCTGCTCCCTCGGCTTGCCGGCCTTCTCGGCCTCCATGAAAGGCTCCAGCCAGGCCACGGCCTGTTTCATCACCCGCGCCGACTTGACCACCTGCGGCAGGAACATCTTGCCCGAACCGAACAGGTCCCCGACGACGTTCATCCCGTCCATCAGTGGACCCTCGATGACGTGCAGCGGCCGCTCCGACTGGAGCCGCGCCTCCTCGGTGTCGGCGTCGATGAACTCGGTGATGCCGTTGACCAGGGCGTGTTCGATCCGCTTGCCGACCGGGGCGTCGCGCCATTTCAGATCGACGACCCGGGCCACGCCCTTGTCGCCCTTGTAGTTGGGCGCAATGTCGACCAGCCGTTCGGTGTTCGAGACATTGGTCCGCTGCGGCCGGTTCAGGATTACGTCCTCGACGGCCTCGCGCAGGACCGGATCGAGCGTGTCATAGACGGGCAGGTCACCCGCATTGACGATGCCCATGTCCATGCCGGCCTGGATGGCGTGGTACAGGAAGACGCTGTGGATCGCCCGCCGCACCGGCTCATTGCCGCGGAAGCTGAAGCTGACGTTCGACACCCCGCCGGACACCCGGGCATAGGGCAGGGTCGCCTTGATCGCCCGGGTCGCCTCGATGAAGTCGAGGGCATAGTTGTCGTGCTCCTCGATCCCCGTCGCCACGGCGAAGATGTTGGGGTCGAAGATGATGTCCTCGGGCGGGAAGCCGACCTCGTCGACGAGGATCCGGTAGGCCCGGGTGCAGATCTCGATCTTGCGCGCGGCGGTGTCGGCCTGGCCCACCTCGTCGAAGGCCATGACCACCACAGCGGCCCCGTAGCGTAGGCATTTGACCGCCTGTTCCCGGAACTCGGCCTCGCCCGCCTTCATCGAGATCGAGTTCACGATCGGCTTGCCCTGGACGCATTTCAGGCCCGCCTCGATCACCTCCCATTTGGAGCTGTCGATCATCACCGGCACCCGGGCGATGTCGGGCTCGGCCGCGATCAGGTTGAGGAAGGTGACCATGGCCTGCTGCGAGTCGAGCAGGCCCTCGTCCATGTTGATGTCGATGATCGAGGCCCCGGCCTCGACCTGTTGCCGGGCGACGGTCAGGGCGGCGGTATAGTCGCCGTCGATGATCAGCTTCTTGAATTTGGCCGAGCCGGTGACGTTGGTCCGCTCACCGACGTTGATGAAGGTGGGACGCACTTACGCTACCAATTCAAAGGGTTCGAGCCCGGACAACCGCATCGCGACCGGCCGCTCCGGGATCACCCGCGTCGGCAGCTTCGCCACCGCCTCCGCCGTGTGCCGGATGTGATCCGGCGTGGTGCCGCAGCAGCCGCCCACGATGTTGACCAGACCGGAAGCTGCCCACTCCTCGAGGAAGTGCGCCGTCTCGTGCGGCTGCTCATCGTACTGACCCATGGCGTTGGGCAGGCCGGCGTTGGGATAGGCGGCGACGAGGGTGTCGGCCACGCGGCTCAGCTCGGCGATGAACGGCCGCATCAGCTCGGCCCCCAGCGCGCAGTTAAAGCCGATGGCGAAGGGTTTGGCGTGGCGCACGCTGTTCCAGAAGGCCTCGGCCGTCTGGCCCGACAGGGTCCGGCCCGAACGGTCCGTGATGGTGCCCGAAATCCAGATCGGCAGGGCCTCCATCCCCTCGTCCTCGAGGTCCTTGATGGCCTTGATACAGGCCTTGCAGTTCAACGTGTCGGTGATGGTCTCGATCAGATACAGGTCGACCCCGCCCTCGTTCAGCGCCTGCACCTGATGGCGGTAGGCGTCATAGACCTGGTCGAAGGTCACCAGCCGGGCGCCGGGGTCGTTCACGTCCGACGACATCGACAGCATCTTGTTCAGCGGCCCGATCGAACCGGCGGCGAAGCGCGGCTTGTCCGGGGTCTTTGCGGTCCAGCGGTCGGCGGCGGCCCGCGCCAGTCTCGCGCCTTCCAGATTGATGTCCCGGACCGACGCTTCGTCGAGGTGATAGTCGTCCTGGGCGATGACCGTGGCCGAGAAGGTGTTGGTCTCGCTGATATCCGCGCCCGCCGCGAAGTACTGGTCGTGCAGGTCGGCGATGATGTCGGGCCGGGTCAGGCAAAGGATGTCGTTGTTGCCCTTCAGCTGGACCTCATGGGCGGCGAAGCGATCGCCGCGGAAATCCTCCTCCGACAGGTCGCTGCCCTGGATCATCACGCCCCAGGCCCCGTCGAGGACGAGGATGCGCTCCCTCGCGGCCCGGTGAAGGGCGGCGATGCGGTCGTGGCGAGTCGTCATGCCGCGGCGGCCTTCGTCTCGCGCACGCCCAGAACCCGGCAGATCGCATAGACGAGGTCGGCGCGGTTCAGGGTGTAGAAATGGAAGTCGGCGAAGCCCTCTTCCTGAAGCCGGGCGCAGGTTTCGGCGGCGACGGAGGCGGCGATCAGCTTGCGGGTCTCCGGGTCGTCATCCAGCCCGTCGAAATGCGCCGCCAGCCAGTCCGGGACGCTGGCCCCGCAGCCCGCCGACATCTGTTTCAGACCGCCGAAATTGGAGACGGGCATGATGCCCGGGATCAGCGGAATGCCGATCCCGGCCGCCCGCACCCGGTCGCGGAAGCGCAGGAAGGCGTCGATATCGAAGAAGAACTGGCTGATCGCCCGCGTGGCCCCAGCATCGACCTTGGCCTTCAGGACGTCGAGGTCATGGGCCAGCGACGAGCTCTCGGGATGGCCCTCCGGATAGCAGCCCACGCTGATCTCGAACCCGCCACGGGCCGCCACGGCGGCGGTCAGTTCCGTGGCGTTGGCGTAGCCGTCGGCCCGCGGGACATAGGTCCCGCCAATGCCGTCGACGGAGGGCGGATCGCCGCGCAGGGCCACGATGTGGCGGACCCCGGCGCTCCTGTAGCTGTCGATCACGGCATCGACCTCGGTCCGGCTCGCCTCCACGCAGGTCAGGTGCGCGGCGGGGGTCAGGGCGGTTTCCTCCAGGATGCGCTGGACGGTCCTGTGCGTGCGTTCGCGGGTCGAGCCGCCGGCCCCGTAGGTCACGGAAACAAAGTCCGGTTTGAGCGGGGCCAGCCGGTTGATGGCGGTCCAGAGCCGCGCCTCCGCCTCGTCGCTGCGGGGCGGAAAGAATTCGAAGGAGACGCGGGGCCGCGAGGCGTCACGGCCGGCGCGCGCCACCGGCCCGAGCGGCGACAGCAGCATGGCCCGGGCCTCGGCCAGACTGAGGGGGGAGGCGCTCATGCCGCGCTCGCCCGCGCCTGATCGGGTCGCTCGGCGGTCCAGATCGCGACGGTCAGGCCGTCGGTGTCCGGAGACAGGGTGATCGGCGGCGCCGTCGTCAGTCCGGCTTCGGCAAGCCAGGGGCGCATCTCGCCGTCCTCAAAGCCCAGCCGTCGATGCTGATGCTCGTCCCGCAGATGCTCCAGCTTGTGCGGGGCGAAGTCGATGATCAGCAGTCGCCCGCCAGGCATCACGAGGCGCGCCGCTTCGGCCACCGCCGCCGCCGGATCCGCCAGATAGTGCAGGACCTGATGCACCAGAACCAGGTCGGCGCTCGCCGGGGGCAGGCGGGTGGCGAAGATATCCCCGTGGCGCAGTTCGACCTTTCCAGGCCCGCGCGGGCGACGTTGGCGCGGGCGATGTTGAGCATGTTGTGGCTGAGGTCGAGCCCGACGGACATCCGCGCCTTGCTCCCCAGCAGCGTCAGCATCCGGCCCGAGCCTGTACCCAGATCGACGACCCGCTCGAAGGGACCCGGCCCCGCTGCGCGCAGGATGGCCGCCTCCACCGCGGTCTCGCAGACATAAAGCGACCGGATCCGGTCCCATTGCGGTGCGACGCGCTCGAAATAGGCACCGGCGGCGGCTTCGCGATCGCGCCGCACGGCCTCCAGCCGCAGGTCGTCGGCCTCGCCCGCGGAACCGTCCAGCAGGTCCAGAACGGTATCAATCAGCCGGCGCGCGGGCAGGTCCGATGACAGCCGGTAGAAGACCCGCGCCCCGTCCGGAAACCGCTCGATCAGACCGGCATCCGCCATCAGTTTCAGGTGTCGTGACACGCGTGGCTGGCTCTGGTCCAGGATCCGGGACAGCTCCATCACCGACAGCTCCTCGCCGGCCAGCAGCGACAGCACCCTCAGGCGGGTGGGCTCGCCCACGGCGCGCAGGGCTTCGACGGTCTGGTCAGCGGACAACGACATGTCCTTATATAAAGATATCCTTATGTGAGTTGGCAAGGAAAATTGCTGGTCAGACGCCGGATCGGGGGCCAGTCTGCGTGCAACGGCTAACTCCTGTCGTGAGGCCTTCCATGACCCTTCGCCCGATTGCGCTCTTCGCCCCTGTCATTCTCCTGTCGGCTCTCGCCGGAGCCGTGGCTGCCCAGACCCCGCCGCCAGGCAGCGGCCCGGGTGGCGGCATGGGCGGCTTTCCGCGCACGGCCGAGGAGGTTCAGCCCTGGGCGGAGCGGCTGTTCGCCCGGTTTGACGCCAACCAGGACGGTGCGATTACCGAGGATGAACTGGCCGTCCTCGACAGTCCGGCGGCAGCCCCGATGGGCCCCCGCATGCGGATGATGATCCTGGCGGCGGACGCCGACGGCAATGCCCGCGTGACCGTCGAGGAACTGACCGCCGGAGCCCAGCAGATGTTCGGGCGCATGAACGGCGCGGGCGGCGGCCGGCCTGCCGGCGGCGGCATGGGCCCAGGCATGGGCGGCGGAATGGGCGGCGGTGCCGCCGAGATGTTCAGCCTGCCGCGTACCTCCGATGCCGTCTCGCCCTGGGCCGGGCGGCTGTTCAGCCGACTGGACGCCAATCAGGACAGCAGCGTCACCGGCAATGAAATGGCGCTCCTGGCCAATCCCATGGTCGCCTCCATGGGCGGGTCGCGGCTCCGCGCCATGATCGCCCAGTCGGCCGCCAACCGCGATTCCCGCATCAGCCTCGAGGAAATGACTGCCGGCGCGCAGCGGATGTTCAACCGTATGGATACGAACGGTGACGGCCGACTGTCGGAAACGGAACTGCCGCGGCCTGCCGCACCGGCTGCGGCACCGCCCGTCAACATTCCGCCCGCCGATTCCAATCCCTTCCCGGAGATGCCCAACGGCGGCTGAGCCGCCGGGGACGGTCAGGCGGCCGGTGTCTTCAGCGGCTCGCCGGCAAGCGCCGCGCGCAGGTTCTGCATCAACAGCATCAGCATGCCCTGCACGGCCTCCGTGGTCGCCCCGCCCGTGTGCGGCGTCAGCACGGTGTTGGGCACATCCGCCCAGCGTGCGGCGCTTGTCGGCTCTTCCTCGAACACGTCCAGCGCCGCCTGACCCAGCCGCCCGTCCTTCAGCGCCGCGATCAGGGCGTCCTGATCGACCAGCTGGCCGCGCGCCACATTGACCAGCAGGCCCTGCGGCCCCAGCGCCTCGATCACCGCCCGCGAGACAAGGCCGCGGTTGCTCTCATCGGCCTTGCAGGCGACCACCAGTATGTCGCTGTCCCGCGCCAGTTCCAGCAGCGAGCCTGCGCGTGGCCACGGGCTTTCCTTCTCGCGCGGACCCCACCAGCGCACGGCCATCCGCATCGCCGCGCCGCGACGCGCCACGGCCTCGCCGATCGACCCCAGGCCGACGACGCCCAGCCGCTGGTCTTTCAGCGAGGGCGTGATCATCTTCCACTCCGGCGTCCAGCCGCCCGCGCGCAACGCCCGGTCCCCGGCCGCGATCTGACGCCGCGCAGCGATGATCAGGCCCAGGGCATGGTCGGCCACATCCTCATGGTTGACCCCCGGCGCATGGCTGACCGGCAGCCCCCGCGCCCGGCACCAGTCGACATCAATCCCGTCATAGCCCGAGGTGAAACAGGCGATCAGTCGCAGCGCCGGCAGGCTCTCGATCAGCGCCTTGTCCAGCGGGAACTCCCCCGCCACCACCAGCGCCTGGATCTGCCCCTGCGCCTCCGCCGGCGGCCCTTCCCAGAAGCGGTAGACGGTCCACTCGCTCTCGAGGAAGGCCGTCAGTGGCGCCAGATGGCGCTGCATGATGAGGAGGGCAGGGCGGTGGGGCATGGGGGGATTAGATCAGGGCCCGGCTCAGGGGCCAAGGTCCGCCTGTCAGAAGCTCCAGCCGTCCGGACCCCATCCGCCGCTGAGGTTGCAGGCGTCGACCACCTGGCCCTGCTCGTCCACCGTCAACATCTGGCCCGCGTGCGGATCGATCAGGCCCACCCGGTCGAAGGTGAACAGCGAACGCCCGTCCGGTCCCGGCAGAACCTCGGGCTGGTCAAAGCCCTTGGCAGTACCGGATGTGCCGTCATCGATACCGGGCAGGACCTGCGGCCCGGCGATATCCTCGGCGTACATTCTCAGGACGTCGATCGTTTCGCCGTTGCTGAACCGGATCGTCTCGATCCCGCTGATGCGGTCGCTGCCGTCGTCGCCCTTGAGGATGAAGTCGTCGCCGCTCATCAGCAGACGATAGTCCGAGCGTCGTCCGGACACTTCAAGCACGTCCGTGCCGCCGCCGCCGTCGATCCTGTCATGGCCAAGCCCGCCTGACAGAAGGTCATTCCCGGCGCCGCCGCTGAGCCTGTCGTCGCCTGCCCCGCCCCTGAGGGTGTCTGTGCCATCGCCGCCGAGCACCGTGACGCCGTGGAGGCCCTGGCGGCCGTCGAAGAGGTCGGCTCCGCTGCCCAGGTCGACAACGCCGGTGATCGCCCCGCTGTTCAGCACCCTGTCCGCGCCCCCGGCCAGTACGACGCGGCCGTTCAGCGTACCGGAGTTGGTCAGGTCGATCGCGCCGGGACCGCCGTCCGGCCCCGGGCTGCGCACATGGATGGCCTCGTCGGCCGTGATGACGCCTGTATTGACGAAGGTTTCGAGGGACTCGCCGTTGACCTCGAACCAGATGCCCACGGACCCGTTCGCGAGCGCCGATGTGGCGGTGATCTCCCCGTGATTGGCGTGGGTCCCGCGATAGGCGACGACGGCCACCGAAAACGGGCGGCCCTGCCAGGTGGTGTCAAAGAACATCTGCAGCGGACCGCCGCAATGGGCGGTGATGGCACCGTAGTTCTGGAAGTCATACCACTGCAGGTCGACGGCAATCACCGGGCCGGCCGCTGCTGTGGCCGTGATGGTCCCGTGGTTATAGACATTGCCGACGCTCAACGCGCTGACCCGGCCGCCCGCGCCATAGGCCTCGATGGTCCCGTGGTTGGTCATGCTGCTGAAGGTGCCGCCCGAGACCGCGAACGTCGTGCCGCCGCCCATGCTGGCGGACTGGTTCTCGAGGGTGATCCGGCCATTGTTGATCACGGCGCCGCCGGCGCTTCCGGCCGAGTTGATGGCGAAGGCGACGGTCATCGCGGTGGAGGCGGCCTCGCGGTAGCTGTCGACCACACCGTTGTTGGTGAAGGTGAAGCCTTCCTGGGTCAGGACCACGGCCGCGCCGTCGACCGAATACCAGGTCTGTTCGGCATTGACCGTCATCGAGTCGGTCACGCCGTAGTTGCTCATGAACACGGCGTTCGAGGTGAACCCCAGACCGCTGGACTGGCCGGGCAGGGGAGCCAGCACGCCGGTCAGGGTGTCCAGACCGTCACCCGAGGGCGCGGCGTTCGTCGCCACCCCGCCTGTTCCGGCCACAAGCACGGTTTGCCCGTCGAGCGTGAAGGCCCGGAAGGTCGTCCCGCCGATCACCTGATCCTGTCCGGCGCTCCAGGCACCGACCAGATCCAGCCGGTCGCTGGCTGTGGTGGTGATCCGCAGCGTGGTCTCGCCCCCGGTCAGGGCGGTGATGTCTGCGGACCGGATGCACAGGGACTGGCCGCCGGCCATCACCACCGCCTCGATCTCGGCCAGGGCCTGGTCCGACAGCAGGCCCGAAAGGTCCAGGGCCCGCGCCCCCGAGGCCAGCACCAGGGTGTCGAAGCCCGTACCGCCGTCGAGACGCTCAAAGGCGAAGTCGCCCGCCTCGATCTGATCGTCGCCCGCGCCGCCGCCGACATAGTCGCCGCCCTCGGTGACAATGCGGTCCGCGCCGTATTCGCCGAACAGGCCGTCGTTGCCCGCGCCGCCGATCAGGGTGTCGTTATTGGCGCCACCCATGAGCAGGTCCTGCCCGCCGGCACCCTCCAGCAGGTCGGCGCCGTCGCCGCCCGCGACGCGCTCATCGCCGGCCCCGCCGCGGAACCGGTCAGCCCCGAACCCCAGGTCTGCGACGCCCTGCAGGGTTCCTGTCCGGTTGTCGAACAGGTCGGTCCCTTCCTCCATCAGCACATCGCCAACGATGACGCCGTGATTGACCACCACGTCATCGCCACGGTCGAGCAGCATATGGCCCTCGATCCGCCCGCCGGCCTGGTTGAGGATGTTGTCGACATAGATCTGCGGCATGGTCGTGCCGTAGTCCGAGACATAGGCGAAGTCGGCGTGGATCACGCCCGTGTTGACCAGGTCCAGCTGGCCGTACAGGTGATAGGCTAGGATGGCGATCGACGCCGAGGTGCCGAGGGCATTGGCCTCGATCCGCCCGTGGTTCTCGATGCGGCTGGGCACGCCCTGGCTGATCGCTCCGTCGCCCATGATGATGGCGATCGCCGACTGCCCCTCGACCAGCAGCGACCCCCCGGTGCGGTTGATCGCCAGCCCCCCGTTGGGCATGTCGAAGCCTCTGGCCTGGGCGTTGTCGCTGCGCACCGCGATCAGGCCCGAATTGTCGAAGCCGCTGCCGTATTCCAGCAGGGAGGCCATGTTCGTGCCGTGGCTGATCACATGGATCGAGCCGGTGTTGACGATGTCGGTGTTGCTGAAGGCGATGGTCCGGCCCACCAGGCCCGCGCCGGTCTCCAGCACCATGACGCCGTTGTTCACGATCTGGAGCACATTATTGTAGCGACCGATCGACATATAGGTGAAGGCGTAGGGGTCCTGGCTGGTCAGGCTGCTCCAGATGACGCCGTTGTTCACCAGGGGTGCCAGGTAGTTCGGGCTGCCGCTCTCGAACAGATAGGCCAGGGTCGTGGTGTACAACGTCGTTCCCGACGCCACCGTATAGGGACCCGTGTGCACGATCGGGTCCGTCAGGGCCGGCCCCGTCGGCGCAGGGCCCGGCGAGGGAATGATGCTGCCGCTGGCCGCCAGGAGCCCGGGCTCCCGGGGCATCACCGAGGGCGCTGACGAATCGATCGCCCGTTTTCGGATCGCTCTGGCCATGTCACCCCCGGAAACCGGGGTTAATCTGCCATGGTGGACTGGCCGGCGCCAAGTCCAGGCGGCATCGGTCTGGTCGCCCTGACGCCGGACTCTCAGGGACTTGTTGCGGTACGAGGCTGTCCTGTGCCCTCAGCAAACAGCCGTCGGCCGGGGTGGGTCGTCAGAAGCTCCAGCCGTCAGGACCCCATCCGCTGCCGCGGCTGTAGTGGTCGACCACCCGGCCCTGGTCGTCGACCGTCAGCATCTGGCCGGAGTGAGGATCGAACGGACCCACGCGGTCGAAGGTGAACAGGGACCGTTCGTCGAGCCCCGGCAGAACCTCGGGCTGGTCAAAGCCCTTGGCATCGCCGGATGTCCAGTCGTCCACGCCCGGAAGAACCAGGGGCTCATCGTCGGTCTTCCACGCCCAGCCGCCGCCGTCGTCCATACCGGGCAGTACCAGCGGCCGGTCCTCGTTCGCGCGCCCGTCTGACAACAGCGACTCGGGAATCCGCCCGTCCGGCGAGGCCGGCATCCAGGCATCGGGCCCGTACATACGGTTCAATTCGAGCACCTGTCCGTCACTGAAGCGTACGCTCTCGACCCCGGTCAGCCGGTCGCTGCCGTCCGGTCCCTTGAGGACGTAGCCGTCGCCGTTCTGCAGCAGCCGGTAGCTGGAGGCGACGCCGGAGACGAGCAGGATGTCATGGCCGTAGCCGCCGTCGATGACGTCATGGCCGAGGCCGCCGGTGAGGAGGTCGTCGCCGAGGCCACCTGACAGGAAGTCGTCGCCCGCGCCGCCGTCGAGTGCATCGTCGCCATCCCGGCCGTAGATCGTGTCCGCCAACCCGTCACCGGTCAGGGTGTCCGCGCCGGTGGTGCCATTGATGGTTTCGGCAATCGGCCTTCCGTTGAGGTCGAACAGGCCATCGGAGAACCGCAGGCGTTCGACGCCCGTCAGGAGGTTGGCCCAGCCTGCGACTATGACCCTCGTTACGTTCCCGTAGGTCCAGATCGTGTGGCTGGCGTACGAGCCGGAGAAAACGGCCGTATCGGTTCCGTCGCCTCCGTCGAGGAAGTTGATACCGCCCAAACCGATCAGCTGGTCATCGCCCGCTCCGCCCATGAGGACGTTGTTTCCGGCGTCGCCGGTCAGGATGTCGTCCAGGGACGAGCCCCGGACGTCCTCGATCGAGATCAGGACATCGCCTTCGGCGTCGCCGCCCGCGGCGACCGCTCCATTGAGGTCGATGCGGACAGCCGCCGCGGAGGTGGAATAGTCGGCTGTGTCACGCCCGGCACCGCCATCCAGGACATCGGCCCCGGTGCCGCCCCGCAGCACGTCCGCCCCTTGGCCGCCTTCGAGGCGATCCGCCCCGCCGAGCCCCTCGAGGTGATCGACGTCGGCGGTTCCCACGAGGATGTCTGCGCCCGCGCTTCCGCTCACGAATGTCGGATCGAGAATGATGACGCGGTCGATGAATTCGATCCGCTCGATGCCGATGAGGGTGGCGCTGCTGCCGTTGCCGGAAACGGTTATGGAGCCGTCGGTGTTGCGCACGACGACGCTCGGTATCCAGTCACTGTAGTAATAGGCGGTGTCATTGCCCGCGCCGCCGATGAGCGTATTGGTGCCGGAACCGCCATCCAGAAAGTCGTCGCCTGCGCCGCCCTCGAGGAGGTTGTCCCCGTTGTCGCCCCGGATGAAGTCATTGAAGGCGGTCCCGATGATGCGCTCCACGCGGAAAAAGCGGTCGCCCTGTGCGTCTCCGGCGGGGCCCTGGCCGTTGCCGTTAATCTGGATCGCCGCCGTCGACGCCGCATAGCTAACGGTGTCGAAGCCATAGTCCCCTACAAAATAGTCGGCCCCCGCGCCTGCAACGAAGGTGTCGTCGCCCCATCCGCCGATCAGCTCGTTGTCGCCCAATCCGCCCGACAGGAAATCGTCGCCCATGCCTCCGACCAGAACATCGTTTGCGCGTCCCCCCGAGATGGTGACTGCCTCGACGTCGATGAGCCGGGACGACACCTCGCCGATCGTGATCGTTCCGTAGCTGCCCATCAGGATCGCCTGGCTCGTGGCGCTGTAATCCATGACGAACCGGTCGGTCCCCGCGCCGCCCGTCCAGTCGAACGAGAACCATTCGCTGACGGTCATGGTGTCCGCGCCGGCACCGGATACGATTTCCAGCTTCTCGACGTTGAGGATGCGGCCGCCATCGGCGAGCAGGGCACCCTGGGCACCGTACAGGCCGGCGATCTGGAACTGGCTGGCGATCTCGCCGTCGGCGAAGGTCACGACGACGGTGTCATAGCCCTCGCCCCCGTCGATCCAGTCGATGCCCGCGCCGCCGATGAGCCGGTCGTCGCCCAGCCCGCCCGACAGTCTGTCGGCACCGCCCCCGCCCGACAGGACGTCCGCGCCGTCGCCCGCGTCAAACTGGTTCGCCGCCGCATCCCCGGTGAGCGTATCTCCAAACAGCGAGCCGACCAGGTTCTCGATGCGAACGAAAGTGTCGCCGGCGGCGTGACCGCCCTGACCCTGGCCAGTCAGAAGATCGACGCTGACTGCATCGGTGGAGGCTGCGTAGCTGGCGGTGTCGACGCCGTCGCCGCCGTCGAGGGTGTCGCCCCCCTGACCGCCGATCAGCAGATTGGTGCCGCCGTCGCCGGTCAGGACATCGGCGAACACCGAGCCCAGAACGGTTTCGAAGCTGTCGACGACATCGCCCTGGGCGTCGCCGCCCTGGCCCAGTCCGGTCTGCAGATTGACCTGAACCAGTGCCGCCGAACGGCTGTAGTCGAGGGTGTCGATTCCGTCGCCGCCCGAAAGCCTGTCCGCGCCCGCGCCACCCTCGACAATGTTGGCCGTCGCGTCGCCGATGATGACATCCGCGAAGGCCGTGCCCCGGACCTGTTCGAACCCGGAAACGTCATCGCCCTCGGCGTCGCCGCCCGTCATCGCCCGGGTGGCCAGGTTGACCGAAACGGCGACCGCCGACCCGGCATAGGACAGAATGTCGTAGCCCGCGCCACCTCTCAGAATGTCGGCTCCGGCACCGCCCTCGATGATGTTGTCGCCGTCGTCGCCGAAGAGCGTGTCAGCCCCGCCCGATCCGACCAGTCCTTCGATCGACACCAGGCGATCCTGTTCGGCCCAGCCGAAGCGGCCCACACCGTCGGCAAGGCGCACATCCACGCCCGTCGTCGAGCCGAGGTAGGACACGGTGTCGAAACCGGCGGCACCGTTCATGAAGTCGCCGCCGGACGATCCGCGGATCAGGTCATCCCCTGAATCGCCGACGATCGCATCGGCCAGATCGGAGCCATTCAGGACATCGGCTGCCGGGCCGCCGACGACCACCAGGCCGGCGACCACAGGGATGGTGAAATCGCCGAACGAAAGCTGCTCGATGCCGACGAGACGATCGACGCCGTCGGGTCCCGTGACGACGAGCGTGGCGCCGTCCCAGGCGAAACGGCTTGTGGCGAGGGACCCGGAAAACGCGGCCGTATCGATCCCGGCGCCGCCATTGATGATGTCGTCGCCGGTGCCGCCCTCAAAAGTCTCTTCGCCGTCGCCCCCATGGAAGGTATCGACGCCGCTGCCGCCCTGGACCCGGCCGACCAACTGACCGCCACGGCCGTCATAGAGGTCGTCGCCCTCGCCGAGATCGACACGGCCACGGATCAGCCCGGTGTTCAGGATCGTGTCGGCGTCACCGCCGGTTTCAATGATCCCCCGGATCTCCCCGGAGTTGGTGATGGTGTCGGGGCCGATGGGGATCCGGCTGGGGTTGGCGGGATACTGCGCCATGCGGACAGCATAGTCGCCCTCGATCAGTCCGGAGTTGATCAGGGAAAAGCTCTGGTAGGCGAACTGGCCGAAGGCCGAACTGCCCTGGACCTGGATCGCGACGCTGTCGAGCGCCTCGGTCTGGTCTGTCGCCCGGATGACGCCGGTGTTCGCGATGTTGCCATGGAGCACGATGGCGCTGGCGATCCCGAGTCCGCCTGCGCTGGCCAGAATCAGGCCGTCGTTGCTGACGCTGCTCCCGACCAGGCCGCGTACCGCCGTGGCGTCCCCGCCGGATATCACGCGCCAGTCGCCGGTGTTGACGAACTCCAGCCGATTGGAGTTGCGCGTGCCATACGCGACGGCCGCGCCATTCACCTCGAAGACGCCGTGGTTTCGGACAACTCCGCCCTGGAACATATCCAGACCGGTGGCCAGACCGGTCCCTCCCGGCTCATTTCCCCCGGTCACGATAAAGGTGCCGGTGTTGGTGAATTCGCCGGAGCGGGTGCCGACCACATCCTGACCGGCGGAGATGGTGATCAGCCCGTGATTGTAGAGGTAAAAGCCGGATCGATCGAACGCAAAGCCCTCGACGGTGCCATGGGCCGAGGCGATTTCAAGCACGGCGCCTTCGGCATTGATGAAGTCCGGGAACTGGACGTTCCCGTACAGGAACACGCCGTTGATATTGCCGTTGGCGGTGATCGAGAGATGACCCTCGTTGAGGAAGTCGCCGAAGGTGAGGGGCGTTTCGAGGGTCAGGGGGATGTAGGTGTCGCCGTCAAGAAACACGCCGTAGCGCTGTCCCACGACGTTGATGATCTCGCCCTGCGCGATGTGAAATCCGGGCCCGTAGACGATCGTGCCGCCGTCCACCGCCCGCCCGGGCGGCGAGTCCGGATTGAGCCCGGGCAAGGATCCGCCGAAGGTGAAATTCGTCGTGGTCAGGCTGGTCGCCAGCACGTTCTCAAGCAGAATACTGTCGTAGGACGACAGCACGACGCGCGTATGCGCCCCTTCCTGCACCAGTGACTGATAGGCGCTGTAGCCCAGGATCTGGAGCCGGTCGGCGCCGACTGCGAAGTCCCGGATGACGTCATTGCCGTCGTAGAGCACGAAGATGAAGGCATCCGCGCCCAGTCCGCCTGTCAGGACGTCGTCGCCGAGGTTGCCGATGATCCGGTCGTCGCCGTCGCCGCCGTGGATCACGTCGTTGCCCCGATCGCCGTCGAGGAGGTCGGCCGCACCCGACCCGATGATCTGGTCGGCGTAATAGGAGCCGGAGACGGCTTCGAAGCCCGTGAGTGTGTCCCTGCTGCCGGGTGACCGCGCCCAGCCCTCGGCCAGGTTGACTGATACGCCCATATGGTAGGAGCGGAAGGTGACGACGTCGAAGCCGGAGCCTCCGTCCAGGGTGTCGTCGCCACGCCCTCCGTCGAGGATGTCGTCCCCTGCGCCCCCGAGGAGACGGTCCGCGCCCTCCTCGCCGTTGAAGACCTCGTCCGCCGCACCGCCCAGGAGTTCGTCGTCGCCATCGCCGCCGTAGACGGCGCCGGAAAGGGTTCCTGTACCCCGGCCGTCATAGACATCACTGCCAATGGCGAGGTCGATCAGGCCGGTGATGGAGCCGGTATTGAGGATGAGATCATCGCCGCTTCCAAGATAGATGTCGCCCCGGATCGTCCCGGAGTTGGCGATCTCGGTCTTGACGTCAGCGTTGATCTGGAAGGCGATGTCGGCCTCGATCAGGCCGGTGTTGATAGCCCTTGAGAAGATGGCATCGACCAGGACGGCGACGCTGCTCGACATGAACTGCCCGTTATCAACCCGGATCACGCCGGAGTTGTTGAAGGTCGTCAGATAGCCGCCGATCGCGCGAATTCCGTAGGCCGTGAGCCCCCTGACCTCGAAGACGCCGCTGTTGCTGAACGACATCAGATCGAAGTTCGGCATCAGGCCGGTGGCGATGTTCGCGCCCTGGACCAGGAAGTTTCCGGTGTTGGTGAAATCGAAGGTGTCGTTGCCGGTCGAGGTCCAGAGACCAACAGCATCGCCGCGACGCGATACGACGGTGAAATCGCCATCGTTGCGGACGGCCCCCCCGAGCCCGCTCCACATATAGATGCCACGTGCGATGGCGTCCTGCCCGGTGGCCTCGACGAAGAGCCTGGCCCCCGCGTGATTCGTCAGCCTGAGGTCTCGCACGCCGATGACGTTGGCGCTCGCGCCGACCCCGGAACCACTGACCAGCAGCGTGCCGTGGTTGTCGAGGCTGTTCGACTCATTGAAGGGCGAGCGGTAGCCGATCACCTCCGGATCGGCGCCGGTGACGAACACGGTCTGACCCGCGGCGATGGTCGCAGCGACCGTTGTCGTTGTGGTCTGCTGGGGCGGCACGTTCGTCCCGGGCATGACCGGGGCGGTCGGCATGGCCGGAGGGGCGTCGAACACCACCCACTGGCTGAGGTCCGTCACGCCGGAGAAGTCGCCCACGACGGTGAGATAGCGACCGTCATCGAACCGGAAGGTCCTCGTTGCGAGGTCGAAGGTGACCTGATCGCGGCGGTAGTCATAGAGATAGAGGACGTCTTCGCCGACCCGGAAATCCTGGATGACATCCTGAAACAGGTCCGAGCTCGCGTAGTTGTCGCTGCGGGCTATGTAGAAGACGTCGGCACCGGCACCGCCTCTCATGATATCGCCGCCCGGCCCCGATACGATCAGGTCTTCGCCGTCCCCGCCGTCGAGAACATCGCGTCCCTCACCGCCGAAAAGGACATCGTCGCCTCCGTTGCCGAACAGTTGATCGTCGCCGCCCCCGCCGTAGATGTCGTCCCGCCCGGAGCCGCCCTTCAGCGTGCCCGTGTAATGATCACCCCGTATCACCCCGATCACGACCGGCGGGGGAGGCGGAGCCGGCGGCGCGCTCAGGCTGTCCAGGGCCTGTCGGGCGAAGTCGGTGAAGGCAACCAGGCCCCGGGCGTCGGCCCGGATCCGGGCCGTGTCGCCGCTTTCGGACAGGAACCAGCCCGCGCTGAACGACGGCACAAAGGCGTCCAGTGGCGCGCGACCGTCCCACGCAGGCCCGCCACCCAAACCCGTGAAAGCTGACCATGTGCCGATCGGGGCCTCATGGCCTTGGGCGACGGCGATGCCGACATCGCCGTCAATTTCGATGACCTCGGCCCTTGCCGTAGACAGAATCCGTCCGGACGTGTTGGACCCGCTGTAGATCGGCATACTGGTTCCCCCGGCGCTACATACACGTCCAGTGAGAACAGGCTTTGCCGCTCGCGCGACATGAGTCCAGATTTACCGCCCGAATTTCTGGAATTTTATCCGGTGCGGGATCAGGCTCTCGACGCCCAGACGACGCTTCTTGTCTTCCTCGTACGCTTCAAAGTTCCCCTCGAACCATTCGACATGGCTGTCGCCTTCGAAGGCGAGGATGTGCGTTGCCAGGCGGTCGAGGAACCAGCGGTCGTGGGAGATGACCACGGCGCAGCCGGCGAAGCCTTCCAGGGCCTCCTCGAGGTTCTGCAGGGTCTCGATGTCCAGGTCGTTGGTGGGTTCGTCGAGCAGCAGCAGGTTGCCGCCGGTGGCCAGGGTCTTGGCCAGGTGGACGCGGTTGCGCTCACCGCCGGACAGCTGGCCGACCTTCTTCTGCTGGTCGCCGCCCTTGAAGTTGAAACTGCCGACATAGGCGCGGGTGTTGATCTCGCGCTTGCCGACCATCATCACATCGGTGCCGCCCGAGATGACTTCCCAGATGGTCTTGTTGGGCTCGAGGTCGTCGCGGCTCTGGTCGACATAGGCCAGTTTGACCGTCTCGCCGACGCGGATCGAGCCGCCGTCGGGCTGCTCCTGGCCGGTGATCAGGCGGAACAGGGTCGACTTGCCGGCGCCGTTGGGGCCGATGACGCCGACGATGCCGTTGGGCGGCAGTTTGAACGACAGGTCCTTGAACAGCAGTTTGTCGCCGTAGGACTTCTCCAGCCCTTCGGCTTCCAGCACGACATTGCCGAGGCGCGGGCCGGGCGGGATCTGGATGACGGCGTGGGTCTGGGCGCCGCGCATGCTTTCCTGCTCGTCGACCATCCGCTCATAGGCGGCCAGACGGGCCTTGGACTTGGCCTGACGGGCCTTGGCGCCCGAGCGGACCCATTCCAGTTCGCGGGTGAGGGCGCGCTGGCGGGCTTCGGATTCCGACTGCTCCTGCACGACGCGCTTGGTCTTGGCTTCCAGCCAGCTGGAGTAGTTGCCCTCGTGCGGGTGGCCCTTGCCGCGGTCCAGCTCCAGCGTCCATTTGGTCACCAGATCCAGGAAGTAGCGGTCGTGGGTCACCAGGATGACGCAGCCCGGGAAGGCTTCCAGGTGGTGCTGCAGCCAGGCCACCGACTCGGCGTCGAGGTGGTTGGTCGGTTCGTCGAGCAGCAGCATGTCGGGCTTGGACAGCAGCAGCCGGGCGAGCGCCACGCGGCGCTTTTCACCGCCCGAGAGGTTGGTCACCTCCCAGTCGTCCGGCGGGCAGCGCAGGGCGTCCATGGCCATTTCGATGCGCGCGTCGATGTCCCAGACGTCGCCGGCGTCGATCTTCTCCTGCAGGGCCGTCATCTCGGCCATCAGCTCGTCGGTGTATTCCTCGGCCATTTCCATGGCGATGGCGTTGAAGCGGTTGACCCACTGCTTCTCCTCGCACCAGGCCTCGACGTTCTCGCGGACGTTCAGGCTGTCGTCGAGCTGGGGCTCCTGCTCGAGGTAGCCGCGCTTGATTCCGTCGGCGGCGCGCGCCTCGCCGGTGAACTCGGTGTCCAGCCCGGCCATGATCTTCAGCAGGGTGGATTTACCCGAGCCGTTGACCCCGACGACGCCGATCTTGGCGTCGTTGTAGAAGCTCAACCAGATGTTTTCGAAGATCTTCTTGCCGCCGGGAAAGGTCTTGGTCAGACCCTGCATCTGGAAAATATATTGCTGCGCCATGAGGTGCGGTGCGCCCTGTCGTCTGAAAGTGCTGGGAGGTTGGCGCGGGATGTAGCCGCCGCGCCGCCGTTGGGCAAATGTCTAGGTGGAGGGGAGGGCGGTTTGATGGCGGGTAGCCCACCGTCCGTTGGCCAGCCCAGCCGAACCGCCGATCGTCTGCAGCTCTCAAGATACGAACATTTGGACCAAGTGGCAAAGCTGTTGATTTGCCCTTCGTTCCCGCAGAAGCTGCACATTCGTGGGGCACGGGAGCTGACGTTGGGCGATCAAAAGCAAGTCGAATATCTTCAAACCAAAGACTTCGAAAAAGCGCTTCAGCTTGCGTTTCTCCGCGGGGGGATGGCTCAAAAGCGGGCTGCAAAGGTCAAGCAAGTTCTAGGAAGTTTGGGAGACCCCAACCCATTTACCAGTATTCCGGTCACGAACCACGGCGAAACCCGCATAAAGCATTGTGTGAAGTACGATTTAGGTGACGGTTGGAGGCTTGTCACGATCCACGATTCTGGTCGTTGTGTTTTTTTGTTCGTCGGAGATCACGACGATACGGATCGGTGGCTAGATTCGCACCGCGGAGAGACAATTTCGATAAGTAAGGGCCGGTTGGTTAGAGTTCCAGGCGTTGCTGCCTATCCGGAGCGAAGCTTTCCGTCCAACGGCGCGGCCGTGGGCCTTTTGGATATCCTGCCATCCGACCTCATGGATGACGCGCTCAAGGGACTTCCCGTAAGTCTCTGGCGCCGCTTGATCCAGCTCGACACCGCTTGCTCTCCCGCCGATATCCATTCGGCGGTTGCAGATGTTAGCGACGGCGATTTGCGCGACCACGTAACTGCGGTGATGTTGTTGCTGTTGGCGGGCAACATTGATGGGGCGCAGGCCCACATCGACCTCCGTTCCGGTCGAAGTCAGGCTTTGGGGCAAGGCGACGAACTAGCCTTCGTATCCGTCCAAGACGGGGATGAGGTCCGCCGACTTAGAGTGGGATCGCCCGCTTACGAACGTTGGCTTGAGGCGTTTGAGAAGCGCACGACTTGGCACGAATGGTTCCTTTTCCTTCACCCGGAGCAGGAGAAGGTCGTGAATGCGGACTATGTTGGGGCTGCTCAACTGTCGGGGGTCTCCGGTTCCGGAAAGACCTGCGTGGTGGTCCGAAGAGCCATGCGATTGGCTGAATCGGCCAACCGTCCGGTGCTTTTGCTCACCCTGAACCGAAGCTTGGCGGGCCTTCTCCAGCAGCTGGTCGATGGAGCCTGTACTGATCCTGAAGTTCGATCCCGTATCACGGTGACATCATTCTTTGAGCTGGCGAGCCGCTTGCTTGTAAGCTTTGAGCCGCAAAAGGCACGTCACTATGAGGACGTGACTTGGAGGTTAGGTGAGCACGTCGATGAAGTATTTCGGGAGTTCTATCGAAAGTGGGCGAACAATGAAGATGCTTCTGTGCTGGAGGCCCTGCAGCGCTCGATGAATGCGCGAGGGGTGGACGGCGAAACATACCTGAGGGACGAATTCGACTGGATCAGGTCCGCCGTTCTACCTGAAAGCCGCACTGGTTATCTCGAGATGGAACGACGTGGTCGCAAGTTCGGCATTCTGGAAGAACGGCGCCGTGACATACTCAATGCGCTAGCGGCTTGGGAGTGCAAAATGGATGCAGTCGGCGTCACTGATTATCTGGGATTGACCACTGCTCTTTCGAGTCATCTCGACAAGATCGCCCCAATGTATAGTCACGTTCTGGTTGATGAGGCGCAGGATTTTGGCACAACCGAACTCAGGGTAGTTCGCCGGCTGGTGGAGCGAGGTCAGAACGACATATTCTTATGCGGTGATGTGGCGCAGTCCATATTGCCAAAATACAGATCTCTTTCTGAAGCTGACATTGGTTCGATATCGCGAGAGCGTATTCAGCAAAACTACAGAAATAGTCGTGAAATACTCAAAGCGGCACACGCCCTGCTGATGAAAAATCTCTATGAAGAGATTTTCGATAGTGACGGATTGGAAGTCCTGGATCCGCGCTATGCGAATTTTTCCGGACCCGCTCCATCGGCATTGGCCGCCGATTCACTCGAACAAGAAATCGCGTTTGCGCGAAGCTACGCCGATACGCGGTTGTCGCAGGGAACGCAGACGGTCTGTATAGCGTTTGCCGGATACTCAGCACGAGATATCGGTCGATATGCCGAACGATGTGGTGTGCCGGCCTTGAACGGTGCCTACGAGCCTCACTCCAATCCCTTGGTGTTTTCCGACCTAGAGCAAACCAAGGGCTATGAGTTCGAGTGCCTGATTGTTGTGAATTGTTCGGAAGGCGTACTGCCAGCCAGAGGGGCTCCTGCAGAGGAGGCGTATCGAGACGCGTGCAAGCTTTATGTGACAATGACGCGTGCGAAGCGTGAACTCGTACTGTCGTTCCATGATGTCGCCAGCCCTTGGTTACAGGCCGTTGCGGACACGATTGCGATAGATAGCTGGCAGGACTTTGAGGAGATCAAAGTCGAATATATTCAGCCCGTGCCAGAACGTCTTGCGGAAACAGAGAATTCATCAAGGGCTGGGGATGCATGGGATTTAACAGGAGATGCGTTCCTTTATACACCCCATGCGCTAGGCCTTTCTCTGGATGCGCAGGAAAAACTCGTCAGCCTCGTCGATGGCACAGGCCTTCGATCATCACGTGGCCACCGACTAAACTGGCGAAGCATGGCCAAGTTGCTTGAGGACCTCCAATCTAGTCGGACGCACGACGTTGCGCTCGGGCCCAAGGTTGCAGATGAGCTTCGCCGCACGCTTTTGCCAGCTTGGGCACCCACCGTGCAGATTCAGTAGAGCCAACTCCTACTAGCGCTGCGGCGGATTGTTGGCGTGCGAACCCAAAATCTCACGCGTAGTTGAAGCTCACCGAGATCCGCTCGCTCTTCGCGGCGTTCGGCGGTACCTCGTGGCGCAGCCAGCTTTCCCACATCAGCACCGTCCCGGCGGCGGGGGCCAGGTAGACGAACGGCCTTTCGGCCTCCGGGGCGTCGGCGTGGACGCCGGGGCGGGCCATCATCATCGGCAGGCGCGGGTCCTCCAGCTTCAGGGCCGAGGCACCGTCCGGGACCTCGACATAGACGGTGCCGCTGAGGAAGGCGTGCGGGTGGATGTGGCCGGTGTGGCCGCCGCCGGGCTTGAGGATGTTGACCCACAGGCTGTCCAGCCGCGGCTTGCGCGCCAGATCGAAATTCAGCGCCTTGGCATAGGCGACCGCGTGCCGGTCCAGATGCCGTTTCAGCTCGGCGAACTCGGGCAGGCGATGGGGCAGGTCGGTCAGGGAGCCGTAGGAGGTGTAGCCGCGATAGGCGTGCTCGCGGCACCAGGCACGGCCGGCGTGATCCTCGATCGCCAGCATCCGGCAGGCGTCGGCCAGGCCGGCGTTGAAGGCGTCGAAGCCGGGCGAGCCGGCCAGGGAGGCCTCATAGACCTGGGTGACGAAGAGGGGGCGCAGGGACATGACGGCTCTCTAGCGCAAGGGGTCGGTGATCAGAAGGGCAGCCCGGCCTCGCCCCTCAGGTCGCCTCCGCCTCTGCCGTATGCTTCGCGCCCGACCGGTCATGCAGCACCAGCGGCGGCAGCAGCCTCAGCGGTGCCTTGCCGGTCTTGATCGCCTGCACCAGCACCCGCTTTGCCGGCTCGTCCGCATGCGGATGCACCCCGCGCACCGCGAACGATCCCGCCGTCTCGCCCAGCAGGGCCAGCAGGTCGGCCAAGCGGTCGGCGCGGTGGATCACCACGATCCGCCCGCCCTCGCGCACTGACTTCAGCAGGAAGGTCGTCCAGGCCTTCAGCCCGTCATCCGCCATCCAGGCCCCGCGCTTGCCCTCCGCGGGCACCCGCAAGGCCCCCGGGTCGTCGAAGAAGGGCGGATTGCTGACGGCCCAGTCGAAGGGCGGCAGGTCCAGCGCCCGGAAGCCCGCCGCGACATCGCCCTCGACAATCGACGCGTCGGCACCGTTCAGCCCCGCATTCTCCCGCGCCAGCGCCGCCATGGCCGGGTCTCGCTCCAGTCCGGTCAGGACCACGCCGGGATGCCGCGCCGCGATCTGCATCAGGACCGCGCCCGCGCCGCATCCCGCCTCGATCACCCTCTGGCCGGGCTCCGCCGCCACGGGCGCCGCCAGCAGGGCCGCATCCATGCCGGCGCGATAGCCCTTCACCGGCTGACGCAGCCGGACGCGGCCGCCCAGCAGGGCGCTCTCGGCGGTGCTGTCTTCGAATTGAGAGGACGGTGCGACGGTCACGCGGCTTGACCCTTCATGGAGCGATCACCATTGTGCGCCGCATCGTCGCCGGGCAAGGCGGCGGCTGTATTTTCGGGCGTGATTCTCCCCCGCGCCGCCGTTTCGATGAGTTTCCCGTTGGACGCTGTCACCGTCGCCGAGCCCCGCTCGAAGGGGCATGTCGAGCCGCTCGTGCGGCTGGCGGCTCCTGACATGGCCACCGTCGACGCCCTGATCCTCGACCGCATGCAGTCGCAGGTGCCGGTCATCCCCCTGCTGGCCGAGCATCTGATCTCCGCCGGTGGCAAGCGGCTTCGGCCCCTGCTGACCCTCGCCGCCGCCCGCGCGACGGGTGCCGAGGGCGACATCGCGGCGCCGGTCAAACTGGCGGCGGCCGTTGAGTTCATCCACACCGCCACCCTGCTGCACGACGATGTCGTCGACGCCTCTGACCTGCGTCGCGGCAAGGTCGCGGCCCATCTGATCTGGGGTGCCCCGACCAGTGTCCTCGTCGGCGACTTCCTGTTCGCCCGCGCCTTCGAGCTGATGGTCGAGACCGGCCAGATGCGGGCCCTGGGCATCCTCGCCCGCGCCTCCAGCGTCATCTCCGAAGGCGAGGTGCTGCAGCTGACGCGCGCCCACGACCTGAACCTCGACCAGGAAACCTATCTGCGCATTATCTCGGCCAAGACGGCCGAACTCTTCGCCGCCGCCGCCGAAGCCGGTGCGGTCGGGGCAGGGGCCGATGAAGCCGCTGTCGAGGCGCTTCGCGCCTACGGCCTGAACCTCGGCCTCGCCTTCCAGCTGGCTGACGACGCCCTCGACTACGGCGGCACATCGGAAGTGCTGGGCAAGAACGCCGGCGACGACTTCCGCGAGGGCAAGGTCACCATGCCCCTGCTGCTGGCCGCTGCCCGCACCCGCGGCCGCGAGGACGCCTTCTGGGACCGCACCATCAACCAGGGTCAGCGCACTGAGGACGACTTCCGTCGCGCCCGCGAACTGGTCTTCGGCACGGGTGCCGTCAACGCCACGCTCGACACGGCCGGGGAATACGCGGACCTCGCCAAGGCCGCCCTGCAGGTCCTGCCCGACAGCGACTGGCGTGAAGCGCTGGAACAGCTGGCCGACTTCGCGGTCAGCCGGGCGGCGTAATGCTGACCGTTCTTCTGCTTCTGGTTCTGCAGACGCCCGAACCGCGGTTCGTCATGACGCCCGGACCGGACGACTGCTATGAAGCCGGCTTGTTCGAGCTGCGGCCGGGAGACGATCGCGCCGCACTCGTCGATGCGCTTATGGGCCGTGGTCCGGATTCGATTTCGCTGCCTGAGGGGGAGGAGCAGGACCGGGCCTTCACCTTCGGCGCGGCGGAGGGCTCCAGCGGCCGGCGGGATCGCGTGTGCCGGATCGCTCGCACGGCTGGCGGACAGAACGATAATCTGAGGCGGGCGATGACGTGGTGCGCGTCCTTCATCCAGCCTGGCGCGGCCCCGGTCGTCACCTTGCCGCCAATGAGCCCGCCGCGGTAACTAGCGCAGTCCCGCGCAGAACCGCTGGATTCGCCCGCAGGCGTCCTCCAGCACGGTCTCCGAGGTCGCATAGCTGATCCGGAAATAGGGGCTCAGGCCGAAGGCCGAGCCCTGCACCACGGCCACGCCCTCGGCGTCCAGCAGTTCGGTCGCGAAGGTGTCATCGCTGTCGATCACCGTCCCGCCCTCGGTCGTCTTGCCGATCAGTCCCTCGATCGACGGATAGACGTAGAAGGCACCTTCCGGCGTGGCACAGCGGATGCCCGTCGCCTGGTTCAGCATCGACACCACCAGATCGCGCCGGGCCTCGAAATGTTTCGCGCGCTCGGCGATGAAGTCCTGCGGCCCGTTCAGGGCCTCGACCGCGGCCCACTGGCTGACCGATGACGGGTTCGACGTGGTCTGCCCTGCGACCTTGCGCATCAGGTCGATCAGCGGCTTGGGCCCGCCGCCGTAGCCGATCCGCCAGCCGGTCATGGCATAGGCCTTGGACACGCCGTTCACCGTCAGCGTCCGGTCGTAGAGGTCCGGCGCGACTTGGGCGATCGTCTTGTATTCGAAGTCGCCATAGATCAGGTGCTCGTACATGTCGTCCGTCAGGATCCAGACCTGCGGATGGCAGCGCAGCACGGCGGCCAGCGCCTCAAGCTCGGCACCCGTATAGGCCGCGCCCGTCGGGTTCGACGGCGAGTTGAGGATCAGCCATTTCGTCCGCGGCGTGATCGCCGCCTCAAGCGCCGCGGGCTTGAGCTTGAAGCCGTCGGCCTCATGCCCGACCACCCGCACCGGCTCACCGCCGGCCAGCAGCACCATATCGGGATAGGACACCCAGTAGGGTGCCGGCACGATCACCTCGTCGCCCGGCGACAGGGTGGCCAGCAGGGCATTGTAGATCACCGTCTTGCCGCCGGGCGCGACATGGATCTGGTTCACCGCATAGGTCAGGCCATTCTCGCGCGAGAATTTCGCCGCCACGGCCGCCTTCAGCTCGGGCAGGCCGTCGACATCGGTGTATTTGGTCTCGCCGCGCCGGATCGCGGCGATGGCCGCTTCCTTGATGTTCTCCGGCGTATCGAAGTCCGGCTCCCCGGCCCCCAGGCCGATCACATCGCGCCCCTCGCGCTTCAGCTCCCGGGCGCGGGCAGTGACCGCGAGGGTGGCGGAAGGTTTGACGCGGGCAAGGGCGGAGGACTGCAGGCTGGACATGGCGACTCCCGGCGGACGGCGTCTATTCCTTACGCAGTTGCGAAAGGCCGATCAAATGGGACCGGTCCTCGGCCGCCATTGATCCGAAATCCGCATGGCGCGTTCAGCCCCCGACACACACCGGGGGCGCTATGCGCGGCGAGCTCAAGACTTATCAGGCCAAGCGCCGCTTCAACGAGACGCCCGAGCCGAAGGGCGCCAAGGCCCGGCGCAAGGCGGCCGCGCCCCCGCGTTATCTGATCCAGCGCCATGCCGCGACCCGGCTGCACTACGACTTCCGCATCGAGTTCGACGGCGTCCTCAAATCCTGGGCCGTGACCAAGGCCCCCTCGCGCGATCCCTCGGTCAAACGGCTCGCGGTCGAGGTCGAGGATCACCCGCTGGACTATGGCGCCTTCGAGGGGACCATCCCGGCCGGCAACTACGGTGCCGGCACGGTCCAGCTGTGGGACACGGGCTCCTGGATGCCGCAGCATCCGGACACGCTGGAGGCCGACTTCGCCAAGGGCTCCGTCAAGATGTTGCTGGACGGCGAGCGGCTGAAGGGCGGCTGGGCGCTGGTCCGTCTGAAATCCGATCGTGGCAAGCCGTCCAAACGGAACAACTGGCTGCTGATCAAGGAGAAGGACGACCACGCCGTGCCGGGGGAGGGCGACGCCCTCGCCGAGATCGACGCCTCGGTGAAAACGGGCCGATCGCTCGCGGAAATCGCCGGGGGAAAGACGCAATGGACGTCGTCCAGGCCCACTGGCCGCAAGGCACCGGCGAAGCCCAAACCCTCGAAAGCCGCCGCCAGCCAGGCGACCCGGCCGCCCGCCTTCGTCCCGATCCAGCTCTGCAAGGTCGCCGACCATCCACCCGGCGCGGCCGGCTGGGCGCATGAGATCAAGTTCGACGGCTACCGCATCCAGATCGGCGTCGGTGGCGGCAAGGCGACCCTGCGCACCCGTAAAGGGCTGGACTGGAGCGATCGCTTCCCCGCCCTGACTGCGGACGCCGCGACCTGGCCCGATGCGGTGATCGACGGGGAGCTGTGCGCGCTCGACGCCGACCACATGCCCGACTTCTCGGCCCTGCAGGCCGCCATCTCGGACGGCCGCACCGACGGCCTGATCTATTTCGCCTTCGACCTGCTGTTCGAGGGCGACGAGGACCTGCGCAAACTGCCGCTCTCCCACCGCAAGGCGCGGCTGCAGGCGTACATCGACCGGATCGGCAAGGCGGGGACCAGACGCCTCCGCTACGTCGACCATTTCGGATCCTCCGGTCAGGCCGTGCTGGAAAGCGCCTGCCGGATGGATCTGGAAGGCGTCATCTCCAAGAAACTGGACGCCCCTTACCGCGCCGGTCGGTCGACCAGCTGGGTCAAATCCAAATGCCGGGGCCGGGACGAGGTCGTCGTCGGCGGCTGGTCGTCCGAGGGCGGTACCCGCTTCCGCTCCCTGCTGGTCGGCGTCCGCGACAAGGGCGGCCTCCGCTATCTCGGCCGCGTCGGCACGGGCTACGGCGAGGCGGTGACCAGGGCCCTGCAGCCCGCCCTCAAGGCCGCCGCGACGGACAAGAGCCCCTTCGTGGGCGCGGGTGGGCCCAGGGCGGCGAAGAACATCCACTGGCTCAAACCGGTCCTCGTCGCCGAGATCGAACACGGCGGCTACACCGAGGCCGGGTCGCTGCGCCACGCCGCCTTCAAGGGCCTCCGCGAGGACAAGACCGCCGCCGAGGTGACCGAGGCCCCGCAGGCGCCGTCAGAGATGAAGGCCACCACCACCGTCAGGGCCGTCGCCAAGCCGGGCAAGGTCGCGGTGGCGGGTGTCACCATCTCCAGCCCCGACAAAATCCTCTGGCCCGCCCGCGACGGCCGCCCGGCGATCACCAAGGCCGATCTGGCCCGCTACTATGAGGCGGCGTCGGACCGTATCCTCGCCCACGTCGCCGACCGCCCGACCTCGATCATCCGCGCGCCGGACGGCATCACCGGCGAAACCTTCTTCCAGCGCCACGCCATGGCCGGCTCGAACCCGCGGCTCAAGCTGATCGACGTCAAGGCCCGCACCCCCTACGTCACCGCCGTCGACGTCGGCGGTCTCGTCGCCATCGGCCAGTCCGGCGGGCTGGAGCTGCACCCCTGGGGCTGCAGGCCCGGCGACCCGGAGACGCCGGAACAGATCACCTTCGACCTCGACCCCGACGAGGGTCTCGATTTCAACGACGTCATCGCCGCCGCCAGGGTGGTGAAGGCGAAACTGGAAAGTCTGGGCCTGACCGCCTTCGTCAAGACCACGGGCGGCAAGGGCCTGCACGTCGTCGTCCCGATCAAGTCGGACGCCCGCAGTCGCGTCGAATGGGATCAGGCCAAGGCGTTTGCGAAAGCGGTTTCCGAACTGGTCCGCGCCGACGCCCCCGACCGTTTCACCACCACCCTCGCCAAGAAGGCGCGGGGCGGGAAGATCTTCATCGACTATCTGCGCAACGGCCGGATGGCGACAGCCGTCGCCCCTTGGTCGCCCCGCGCCCGCTCCGGTGCCGGTATCGCCTTCCCGCTGGCCTGGAGCCAGGTGAAGGCCGGGCTCGATCCGTCTGCCTTCAACCTGTGGAGCTATCCTGCCATGCTGAAGAAGCATGATCCGTGGAAGGATTTCTGCAAGGCCGAGGCCAGCCTGAAGCCGGTTCTGAAGAAGGTCGGCCTGTAGAATCCTTCTCCCTTTGAGGGAGAAGGGTGTTTTCATGCGGCGGCCTTTTTCTTCGCTGCCGCCTTCTTCGCGGGGGCCTTCTTCGCCGCCGGCTTCTTCTCCGACCCCGCCGACCCCTTCAGACTGCTCCTCAGGGCCGCCATCAGGTCGATGACATTGGTGTCGTCCGGCTCGGCGACGTCGACGGTGCCCTTGCCGCCTTTGGCCTTGGCCTTGATCATCTCGCGCAGGGCGTCGTCGTAGCGGTCCTTGAAGTCGGCCGGATCGAAGTCCGCCTCCTTCTGGCCGATGATCCGGGCAGCGATCTCGACCATGTCGGCGTCCGCCTTCACCGCCTTGATGTCATCGAAATAGTCGCCGGCGTCGCGCACCTCGTCCTGCGCCCGCAGGGTATAGGCCACCAGCCCCTTGCCCCGCACCTCAAGCGCCAGCTGCCGCTCCTTGCCACGCAGCACCAGACAGCCCAGCGCCACCTTGCCCTGCTTCTTCATCGCGTCCCGGATGACGGCGAAGGCCTCCAGGCCGGCACCCTTCTCGGGCACCACAAAAAACGGATCGGCCCAGTACAGCCGGTCGATCTCGCTCTCATCGACGAATTTGTCGATCGAGATGGTCCTGGTGCTCTCCAGCCTGACCTTGTCGAAGTCGGCGTCGTCGAACAGCACATATTCGTCCTTCGACGCCTCATAGCCGCGCACCAGATCGCTGCGCTCCACCGGCCCGGTGTCCGGATCGGTCGGCACCATCCGGATGCGGTTGTTGGTCTCCGGATTGATCAGGTGGAAGCGCACGTCATTGGTGCTGGTCGTCGCCGTGTAGAGCGCCACCGGACAGGTAACGAGCGACAGCTTCAGATGTCCCTGCCAGGTCGGTCGTGCGGCCATGTTCGGTCTCCCTGACGGGGAGAATGCGCGAGGGGGGGATATGTTCGGGGCGTGAGCTCGAAATCAGTCTCGGTGGCCGACGGCCTGACGCTCTCGCCCATGCCACCGCTGGCTGCTATTCCCGACCCATGCGCCGCTTTCTCGACTTCATCCTCAACATGGAAGCCCGCCGCTGGCGGGCCGCTGTCGCGACGGCGCTGTTGCTCGGCGCGACCCTCGGCCTGCTGGCGATCGGCAAGAGCCAGTTCGGTCTGGCGGCCGAGGAAAACCTCGAGGCCTGGCTGCAGGGGTATCGCGGCAGTCCCTGGGCCTTCTTCGCCACCGTGGTTCTGTTCGTCGTCGCGGCCTTCATCGGGGCACCGCAGTTCGTCCTGATCGCCGCCTGCGTCGTCGCCTTCGGCCCGTCGCTGGGGTTTTTCTACAGCTGGACCGCGACAGTCATCTCGGCGGGCGTGACCTACTGGCTGGGGCGTGGGCCCACGGCGCGGCTGGTCGACCGGTTCGGCGGCCGGACCATGGGCCGGCTCAAGGGCTTCGTCGGCAAGAACGCCTTCTATGCCAGCTTCATGATCCGCAACGTGCCCTCGGCCCCGTTCATCGTCGTCAACATGGCCTTCGGTGCGGCCCGGGCCTCGTTCTGGCGCTTCCTCGCCGGCTGCGCCCTCGGCGTCCTGCCCAAGACCGCACTCGTGGCCTTCTTCGGCGGCGCGGTGGTGGCGGCGGCCAGCGGGGACGGCGTCTGGACCTCGCTGATCCTCGCCGGGGTGGCCGTGGTCTGGCTGGGCCTTATGCTCGGTGTGCGCGAGCTGGTGAAGCGGCGCGAACGGGCCGCAGGGTCTGACTAGAGGCCGGACAATCACCCGCCCGGGCGGCCGGTTTCACCTCGGGATGAATATTCAGATCAACTTAACACTGTGCACCCATGGTCGCCGGAAACGGGGGTTTTCGTCATGGATACGCTGTCGTTGAGAGCCGAACACGGGGTCATCCTGCGCCTGGTCAGCCAACTCGGCGGCAGATCCCGTGATGTGAAGTCCCGGGAAGACGCCGACCACGCCCGGCTCCTGATCGGGGTCATTGATCTCCTGCTGAACGACCATCTCGCCCATGAGGATGCCGAACTCTATCCGGCGCTGAGCCACGCCCCGGATCCCGAGACCCGGGCCCTTGGCGCGTCGGCTTCGGAGGAGATGGGCGGACTCGCCGGCGCCTGGATCAACTACCGCGATCACTGGACCCGGGAAACGATCCTCGCCCATGCCCGCCGTTTCGGCGCGGCGACCGATGGCTTCATCCGTGCCCTGTCGCTGCGGATCGAGATGGAGAACGACATCCTCTATCCGGCCATGGACCGGTTGTCGGACGCGCAGGAACGTTCGGCGGCCTGACCCGCCGCCCGGCACCGTCACGTTCCGGTGAAGGCGTGGACTGACGGAGTTTTCGAGGTCGCTCTTGAGGCGACAGGGCTTGTATTCGCCCTCGCACAAGGGCAAACGACCCGTAAGGTCGGTCAGGCGATATACGATCAGGAGGCGGCGCGTGGGGATGCGTGGCGCCGGGGCGTCGCCGAAGCGGATCGAGACTGACGCACGCCCCCACTAGGCCCGAACGAACGGTATCCCGGACCCATGTTCTCCAGCATTTTCGGCGCGATCTCCAACGACATCGCCATTGACCTCGGCACTGCCAGCACCCTGATCTATATGAAGGGCAAGGGCATCGTGCTGAACGAGCCCTCCGTTGTCGCGCTGCGCAATGTCGGCGGCCGCAAGATCGTCCACGCCGTCGGTATCGAGGCCAAGCAGATGCTCGGCCGCACCCCCGGCCACATGGAAGCCATCCGTCCGATGCGCGACGGGGTCATCGCCGACTTCGAAGTCGCCGAGGAGATGATCAAACACTTCATCCGCAAGGTTCATAACCGCAAGGGCTTCGTGAACCCCAAGGTCATCGTCTGCGTGCCGTCGGGCGCCACCGCCGTTGAGCGCCGCGCCATCAACGATTCCTGCCTCAATGCCTCGGCCCGCCGCGTCGGTCTGATCGACGAGCCCATGGCTGCCGCCATCGGTGCCGGCCTGCCGATCCACGAGCCGACCGGCTCCATGGTCGTCGACATCGGCGGCGGCACCACCGAAGTGGCCGTCCTGTCCCTGTCGGGCATCGTCTATTCGCGCTCGGTCCGCGTCGGCGGCGACAAGATGGACGAGGCGATCATCAGCTACATGCGCCGCAACCATAACCTTCTGATCGGCGAGACCACCGCCGAGCGGATCAAGAAGGACATCGGCACCGCCCGCATCCCGGCCGACGGCGAAGGCCTGTCGATCGACGTCAAGGGCCGCGACCTGATGCAGGGCGTGCCCCGCGAGGTGCGCATCTCGGAACGTCAGGCCGCCGAAGCCCTGGCCGAGCCGGTCTCGCAGATCGTCGAGGCCGTGAAGGTCGCCCTGGAAGCCACCCCGCCTGAACTGGCCGCCGACATCGCCGACAAGGGCATCATGCTCACCGGCGGCGGTGCCCTGCTGCGCGGTCTGGACGCCGAAATCCGCGATCACACGGGCCTGCCCGTCTCGGTCGCCGACGATCCGCTGTCCTGCGTGGCCATCGGCTGCGGCCGCGTGCTCGAGCATCCGCGCTGGATGAAGGGCGTCCTCGACTCCGCCCTTTAAGGCTGCCGTCGGAACACCGCCGCAAATCCCCGTCATCGTAGGCCTGTCGCCGGTTCCCAAGCGGCACGGATTTTGCGATAGGCTCGACAAATCGGCCGGGGGCGTCCCGCTGATTCCCTTTTCTGAGGAAGGCGCGCCGTGGCGTTTCGCGACGGACCGTTCGAGAATATCAAGGTGCCGCTGGTCTGGACCGCGGCCGTGACCGTCGTTGTCGCGGCCATCGGTTGCATCCTGCTGCTGATCAGCGACGCCCGCGCCCAGACCTCACCCTACCAGCCGGTGCGTTCCGGCGTGGAAGCGGTCGCCGGCCCGGTCGGCGGCATCTTCGCGGCCCCGGTGCGCTGGTTCGGCCATGCCAGCGACTATGTCGGCGGCTATTTCTTCGCCGTGTCCGAGAACCGACGTCTCAAGCGCGAACTGGCCGAACTGCAGCCCTGGCGCGACCAGGCCATCGCGCTGAAGAACGTCAACGCCCGCTATGAGACCATGCTGGGCATCCGGCCCGAGCCGCCGGTCGCCATGCAGACGGCGCGCTCGATCCTCGACACGCGCGGCCCCTTCTCGAGGGCCCGGTTGCTGGACACGGGCTCGGCAAACGGCGTCAAGGTCGGCAATCCCGTCATCAATGAGCACGGTCTGGTCGGCCGTATCGTCGGCACCTCGTCGGGCATCAGCCGCATGTTGCTGGTCACCGACGTGGCCAGCCAGATTCCGGTCCTTGTTGACCGTACGGACGCGCGGGCCATCCTCAAGGGCGACGGCAGCGACAATCCCCGGCTCGAGTTCATGCGCGGCGTGGGCTCGGTCCAGGTCGGAGACCGGATTCTCTCGTCCGGCGATGGCGGCGGCTTCCCGCGCGGCGTCCCCATCGGTGTCGCCGCCCGCGGCATTGACGGCAGCTGGCGGGTCAAACTGTTCAGCGACCGCGGGGCCATCGATTTCGTCCGCGTCATGCTGTTCGAGGACTTCGGCCAGCTGATCGGCCGCGAGGACCTGAACGCGCCGCCGCTGGCCGCGCTTGGCACCCTCTCCGAGGCAACCCCCGAACAGGCCTCCGCCATCACCGACTCCGCCGCCCGCCGCGATGCGGCCCGAGTCCAGGCCGAGCAGAGGCGGGCCGACACCGCCGCCGCCACCGCAGCCGAAGCCGCCCGCCCGCGTCCCACAGCGCCGGCCCCGGTGCCCGCGCCCGTCCCGGCACCGGCCGCTGCGCCTCCGCCCGGAGGGACCGAATGAGACGGCCGGTCGCGGTCCGCGTTGTCGGGCCGGTGCAGTGGATTGTCATTCCGGCCCTGGTCACGGTCGCCGTCACCATCCTTCTGGCCACGCCGGTCGAGCTGTTCGGCCTGAACCTGCCCGAGCCCGTCCTTCCCATGGTGCTGGCCTTCTCCTGGCCGTTGATCCGCCCCTCGATCACGGCACCGCTGGTGCTGACCGGCCTCGGCCTGCTCCTCGATGTCCTGACCTATGGCCCGCTCGGCCTGTGGGCTCTCGCCCTGCTGGGCATTTATGGCGTGGTGCTGGCGTCGCGCAGCTTCCTGATCGGTCAGGACACCGCCGTCCTGTTCGTCTGGTACGCCGCCTGCTGCGCCCTGGCCTTTCTGCTGGTCTATCTCGTTCGCATGATCATCGACCACAACGCGGCCAGCATCCTGGCCCTGATTGGTCAGGTCGTCCCGACCCTGCTGCTGTTCCCGTTCGCGAACCACATGATTGAGCGGTTCGAGGACGGCGATGTGAGGTTCCGATGAGCTCGGAACCCTCCATCTTCTTCTCCGACGTCAATGAACGTCAGGGCTCCTTCCTGCGCCGCACCTTCGTGCTCGGGGGGCTTACCGCGCTCGGCGGCCTCGCCCTGACCGGTCGTCTGGCCCAGCTTCAGGTCTTCCAGGCCGGCCAGTACGCCACCATGGCGTCGAACAACCAGTTCAACTTCCGTCTGGTGCCGCCGCCGCGCGGCCGCATTCTGGACCGCGACGGCGTGGTCATCGCTGGCAACCGTCCCAGTTTCCGGGTGCTGGTGGTGCGCGACGAGACCAAGGATCTGGACCAGACGCTCGACCTGCTGGGCCGGCTGCTGCCGGACACCCTGGACCGGCGCCGTTCGATCATTCGCGACGTCAACGCGGCCCCGCGGTTCAGCCCGGTCCCCGTGAAGAGCGACCTGACCTGGGAGGAGTTTGCCCGGGTCAACCTGTACGCCAACGAACTGCCCGGCGTCATGGCCGACATGAACGAGGCCCGCTACTACCCCTTCGGCGGCGCCTTCGCCCACGTCATCGGCTATGTCGCCAAGCCCAACGACCGGGACATCAAGGCGATCGAGGATCGCGGCGAGAAGGTCCCGGAGATCCTCTACAACCCCGGCTTCCGCATCGGCCGTCAGGGGGTCGAGAAGTCGTTCGATACCGATCTGCGCGGCGAGGCCGGCGGCAACCGGGTCGAGGTCGACGCGCGGGGCAGGGTGGTTGCCGAGGACATCGGCGGCTCCAAACCGGCCGAGCCGGGCAAGGACGTCGTCCTCACCCTCGACGCCGACGTCCAGAACCGGGCGCTGGAGGTTTACGGCGAGGAATCCGGCGGCTGCGTGGTCATGGACGTCCGCAACGGCGACATCCTGTGCATGGTCTCCGCCCCGTCCTTCGACCCCAATATGTTCGTCGGAGGCGTGCCGTCGCGGGTTTACGGAGCCCTGCGCGACTACGAGCGCAAGCCGCTGCTGGACAAGGCGATCTACGGCAGCTCCCCGCCCGGTTCGACCTTCAAGATGACCACCGCGCTCGCCCTGCTGGACGCGGGCGTCAATCCGGCCGAGCGCGTCCCCTGCAGTGGCGGCTACCGCTACGGCAACCGCACCTTCCGCTGCTGGAAGCGCGGCGGGCACGGCGCGATGGACATGCACAACGCCATCAAGAACTCGTGCGACACCTATTTCTATCACATGTGCAACCGGGCCGGGGTCGATCGTATCGCCCGCGTCGCCGAGGACCTCGGCTTCCACCAGGTCTATGAGATCGGCATCGCCGGCCAGAGCAAGGGCACCATGCCCAGCCGCGCCTGGAAAGCAGACTACGCCCGCCGCACCGGCGCGACCCATCCGGACGCCGGCACCTGGTATCCGGGCGAGACCCTGTCCGTCGCCATCGGCCAGGGCGCGGTCTCGACGACCGCGCTGCAACTGGCCGTCATGACCGCCCGCATCGCCAATGGCCGCAAGGCCATCACGCCGCGTCTGGTCCGGTCTGTCGGCGGCGTGAACCGACCATCCGGCGCGGCCGTCCCGGACCTGCCGTTCAGCCAGGAACACCTCAATATCGTCCGCGCGGGCATGGCGGCCGTGGCCAACGACGTCACCGGCACGGCCTATCGGGCTTCGCAGCTTGGCCTTGGCGACATCCAGATGGCCGGCAAGACCGGCACGGCCCAGTCGCGCGACTACGGTTCCGGCTCGCGCGGTCCGCGCGACGCCGTCTGGACCCGCCGCGACCACGCCCTGTTCGTCGCCTTCGCCCCGCATGATGCGCCGCGCTACGCCATTGCCCTGATCATCCAGCACGCGCCCTCGGGCGGTGCCGCCGATGCCGCGCCCAAGGCGCGCGAGATCATGAAGACCGTCCTGCTCAAGGATCCGGACATGCGTGCCCGGATCGAGCGGCCCCTGCCGCCGGACGCTGTGGCCCCTGCCGGTGCCGATGAGGGCGAACTGGGTGCCGGGCCCGGCGGCGAGGTCACAGGCGCTGCGCCGTCCGATGCGGCACCCGCCGCGCCGGCGCCGCGCCGCGCGCCGACGGCAACCAGCGGGCCCAGGCCCTATCTGGCGGAGCCTCCCCAATGACCGCTTCCGCCCTGACACGTCCCGGAGAGCGCGACCGTCTCTCGACCAAGATCACCGAACTGGATTGGCGTCTCGTCGGCCTGCTGTGCCTCGTCGCCTTCGTCGGCACGGCGATGCTCTATTCGATCGCGGGCGGAGAGTGGCAGCCCTGGGCGGTCAAGCATGCGATCCGCTTCGGCGCGCTGCTGGTCGTGATGCTGTTGCTGGCCATGCTTCACCCGAAATGGTGGTTCCGCGCCGCCTATCCGCTCTATGGCGTGCTTCTGCTGCTGGTCCTGATGATCGAGTTCACGCCGCTCGGCTATGTCGCGGGCGGTGCCAGAAACTGGCTCAACCTCGGTTTCATCCGCATCCAGCCCGCCGAGTTCATGAAGCTCGGTCTCGTTCTGGCGCTGGCGCGCTGGTACCACAGCCATACGGCCCAGGAGGCCCGCTGGTCCTGGAAGCTGCTGATCCCGGCGGGCATGATCGGCCTGCCGTTCATTCTGGTCGCCAAACAGCCGGACCTCGGGTCCGCCATGGTCATCGGCCTGACCGGGGGGGCGATGATGGTCGTGGCCGGCCTGAGCTGGCGGGTCATCGCCGCCGGGGCGGCGGCCGCCGTCGCGATCATCCCGCCGTTCGTGATGTTCGGCATGCACGACTACCAGCGCAACCGCGTGCTGACGTTCATGAACCCGGAAGCCGACCCCTCGGGCACCGGCTACAATATCATCCAGTCCAAGATCGCTCTCGGTTCCGGCGGCCTGCTGGGCAAGGGCTACGGCCTCGGCAGCCAGAGCCAGCTGGAGTTCCTCCCCGAGCGGCACACCGACTTCATCTTCTCCACGGTCGCGGAGGAGTTCGGCTTCGTCGGGTCGTTCGGCCTGCTCGCCTGCTACATCGCCATCATCCTGATCGCCCTGCGCATCGCCTCGCTGGCCCACAGCCATTTCGGCCGACTCGCCGCGGCCGGGATGACGGCCTTCTTCGCCATCTTCGTTCTGATCAACGGCGCCATGGTGATGGGTCTGGCACCGGTGGTCGGTGTGCCGATGCCCCTGCTGTCCTATGGCGGATCGTCGATGATGACGGTGATGTTCGGCTTCGGCCTGGTCCTGTCCACCCGCGTCCACCGCTATGCGGAACTGCCCAAGGGCCACGGACTGTTCTAGGGGCCGGCTTCTCCCTCCCCATAAAGGGGAGGGAGGGATACGGTGTTGTCATGACGGACAAACCCAACGCCCCCACCCCGCCCGCCTTCGTCCCCGACTGGGGCGACAAACCCTGTCCAAAGCCGGGGCTTCCCGCCACGACGCCGGAGCGCACAGCCGCCCTCATGGACGGCGTGCAGATGCGCGAGAACCCGGCCGAATGGGCCTTCGTCCGCCTGTCCAAACTGATCGAGGATTTCGAGAAGGGGCTCGACAAGGATGACGAGATCGGGGCCCGCATCGTCGGCCTGCCCGGGGACGGCACCATGTCGATCGAGGACCTGGGCTTCTGGGGTCCGGACTTCTTCATGTTCCTGGGCAAGAACTCCGACGGCAAGCCGGTGCGGCTGATCCAGCACTATGGCCAGATCAATGTCCTGCTCGACGCCCGCAAGAAGCCCGAGGAACGCGAGGCCCGCCGCATCGGCTTCCAGCTCTCGGAACTGGTCAGGAAAACCAGTCCGAAGTGACCGGGCAGGGGCCACGGCCTCAACAGTGTCTTCTCGCCCCCGATCTTCTCGCCCCTCGACATCCTCGACTCACCCCTCCCGCCCCGGGCCGGGGCACCTGAATCGCGCGCAGGGCTGCGGTACGACCGGTTCTGACGCAGCCGTCTGCATAGTGGAAGGACGCCCGCCGGGCGGGTCTTTGACAGTCCAGAACATGCCGCCCGCGCCGCCCTCAGGCGCGGTCGAACGGTCGCCCCTTCCGGGCGGGACTCCGGGTCAATGTCAGCCCAATTTTTCTGGCGCGAATGGTGTCTTCCCGACCCCGCCTGCGCGTCGGATCAGAGCGACGCGGCCCAGTCCGTGGCGCGCACCAGGCTGTCGACGATGCCCGGCTCGCTCGAGGCGTGGCCGGCGTCCTTGACGATGTCCAGTTTCGCCTCCGGCCAGGCGCGGTGAAGCGCCCATGCGCTGGCGATCGGGGTCACCACGTCGAACCGGCCCTGGGCGATCCAGCACGGAATGTGCTTGATCCGGCTGATGTTCTTCAGCAGCCAGCCTTCCTCGGGGAAGAAGCCGCCGTTCATGAAGTACCAGCATTCGATCCGGGCGAAGGCGACGGCGAATTCGGGTTCGGCGAACTTGTCAGGCCGGGCGTCGGGGCCCTCGACGCTGACCGTCTCACCTTCCCAGCTTGACCATGCGATGGCGCAGCGTTCGCGTTCGGCCTTGTCGTCGCCGATCAGCCTTTTGTAGTAGGCGCCCATCAGGTCGTTGCGTTCGGCCTCGGGGATCGGTGCGACGAACCGCTCCCAGGCGCACGGGAAGATGTTCGACGCCCCGTCCTGGTAGAACCAGTGCAGTTCCGGCTTGGTCAGCAGGAAGATGCCGCGCAGCAGCAGGGAGGCGACCCGTTCCGGATGGGTGATGGCGTATGCCAACGACAGGGTTGAGCCCCAGCTGCCGCCGAACACGACCCATTTGTCGATGCCCAGCAGTTCGCGAAGACGCTCGATGTCCTCGATCAGCGTCCAGGTGGTGTTGTCCTCCAGTGACGCATTGGGCCGGCTCTGGCCGCAGCCGCGCTGGTCGAAGAGGACGATCCGGTATTTCGCCGGATCGAAATAGCGTCGCATGCCCGGATTGACCGCGCCGCCGGGTCCGCCGTGCAGCACCACGACCGGCAGCCCCTGCGGATTGCCGCATTCCTCGTAGTAGATTTCGTGCACGCCGCCGGTCGACATGAAGCCGGTGGCATAGGCATCGACTTCAGGGAAAAGCTCACGGCGAGCAGTTGCGGGCGCAGGGAAGGCCATACGGGTAATCGGTCTCGGTTTGCGCCGTCAGGCGGGTGTTGATTGTGACCGCAATGCGGCAACGAGAAGCAAAAGCCAAGCCGCGATCATCAACACGCCGCCGATCGGTGCAACCGCACCCATGGCGTTCAGGCTCAACAGGGCGATCGCTGACAGGGCCAGGCAGAAGACAAGGCCGCCCAGGGCGGACAGCCACCCCGCCAGCACCACCAGCCGGCCGCGGCCCGGCCATGCGGCGCAGAGCAGGGCGAGGACGGCGTGGACCATCTGGTAGTGGCTTCCGGTGGTCAGCAGCGTCTTGATCTGCGGCCCCGTCCCATGTGCCGCGAAGGCACCGATCAGGACGGCGAGCGCCCCGTTCAATGCCGCGAAGGCCGCCAGCTTGCGAGAAATGGTCATTACCAGACGCTAGCCGACAGAATCCCGCGCGTCTGCTATTCGCCGACGATGAACGCCGCCCAGCGCATGGCCCTGCAGTATGTGTTGCTCTTCGGCGCCACTGGCGTGAGCCTTCCGTTTGCAGGCCTGTGGCTGAGCGCGCAGGGGTTGAGCGGGGCCCAGATCGGAACCGTCCTGGCGGCACCGATGCTGGCCCGAATCATTACCGGGCCCCTGCTGGCGGTCTGGGCCGACGGCTTCCGCCTGAGGCGCACGCCGATCGCGCTGCTCGGCGGAATCATGGCGCTGGGCTACGGCCTCGCGGGCCTTGCCGACGGCTTCGCCCTGCGTGCCGCCGGCTGGTTCATCGGGGCCACGGCCATGGGGGTGCTGGTGCCCCTGACCGACGTGATGACCCTGCGCCTCGCGTCGCGCCTCGGCTTCACCTTCGCCCTGCCGCGGGGGACCGGCTCCGCGGCCTTCGTGGTCGCCAACATCGGCATGGGCATGCTCCTGCTGACCGCGCCGGTCGACGGGATCATCGTCTGGATCGTGGCCACCTCCGTCGCCTTCGCGGCGACCGCCATCCTGGCGCTGCCGGCGGAGCCCGTGGCGGACGGCGACCCCCTGCGGGGCCGGGAGCGGTTCCGGGGGCTTGGCCAGCTGCTGGGCGATCCGGTCTTCCTGACGACCATCTTCGCCGTCGGGGCCGTCCAGGCGGCCCACGCCTTCCAGTACGGCTTCTCCGCCATCCTGTGGAAGGCGCAGGGGATCAGCGAGGCCGTGACCGGCCAGCTCTGGGCCTTCGGCGTCGTGGTCGAGATTGCGCTGATGTGGCTGTTCGAGCCTTGGCGACGCCGCGTCGGCATCGGCCCCTGGAGCCTGCTGATGGTCGGCTCGGTCGCGGCCATCCTGCGCTGGAGCGTCATGGCCCTCGCGCCGCCGCTGTGGCTCCTCTGGCCCCTCCAGGCCCTCCATGCCCTGACCTTCGCCGCCACCTTCCTCGCCGGCGTGCAGCTGGTCGAGCGCCTGTCGCCGCCCGGGACCCATACGGCGGCCCAGATGCTCAGTTCGGTGTTGTCAGCCGGTGTGCTGATCGGGCTCGCGACCGCCGTGTCCGGGCCGCTCTACGATCGCTTCGGGGCGGGGGGCTACTGGGCGATGGCGGCGCTGGCCGGCGCGGGCCTCCTCGCCGCCATCCCGTTGCGTGGTCAGTTGGCGCGGGAGCGGGGCAGGGGCGGCAGGTGATGCGCCATGGCCTGGGCTGCGGCCTTGACCGCCCGCTGCACGGCCGCGTCCGTCTCATGCTCGGGCGCGCGCAACAGCCCGATCGCCGGCGTATCCCGCCCGTCCGGCAGACCGGACAGGACGCGATACAGCAGATAGCTGCCGGCATCCTCCTCTGAGTCCGAACTGGCGTCGGCGGCAAGGCCGGCCTCATTCAGGGCCCGCACCATGTCCGCGACCGGTGCGGTCGCCCGCGCCAGCCCCGGTCCGACCACGTCAAGCCGACGACCATCGAGGGACCGGTTTTCCGCCCTGATCTGGACCCGGAAAGAGTCACTGCGCCGCGTCCGTCCGACCAGAAGCAGTCCCCGGCAGCTCCGGTCATCCAGATGGGCGGAAAGGGCCGCCGCCAGGGCCTCGGGCGCGCCCGCATCGACGGCCAGGGTCCGGGCACCGACCGGGTTCCAGACAGCGCCGGACAGATCCTCGACCGGGTCCCAGCCCTCTTCGTCGATGTCCCAGGCGCAGATAACGAGGCCCGGTCGGTAGTCCGGGGCAGTCTCGTCCTTGGGCTCAATCATGGCCAGCCTGTATGCGACAAAAGTGTGACACTGGGCGGCACGGTGTCGCCACCATGCCCCGGACGTCAAGGCGCAATCGCCATCTGCGGCGTTACGCGCGGCAAGATTCCCGCGTCAGGCGAGGTCGCCGATCGCGGCGTCCAGCAGCATGAACGCCCGGCCGCCGTCCGAGGTCAGCCGCCCCAGAACGCCGGGTCCGTCATTGGCGCCGGCCCGGTTGGCCAGATCGCGTGCGAAGGCACGAACATAGGCCTCGGCATCGGCACGCAGATCGGGATCGGTCAGCACCCGGCGAGAGACGCTCCGGACCGCCGCCGGCGCCACACGGCGCACGATCTGACGGGCCCGGTCGGGATCGCGTTCGGTCACGGCCTGAGCGGCCTCCTCGACCCGTGAGCGGGGAAGCAGGGCGTTGGGATCCACGCCCATGCGGCGGATCGCTGCCGTGATACGCTCTTCCAGCGCGTCAGCGGCCTCGGCCGGCATGACCGGCGTGTCGAGATCCAGAGGCGCTTCACCGGGACCATCGTCGACGAGGTCGCTCCAGCCCAGACGATCGCCGACGGGAGCGCCCGATCCGGGCATCGGTTCGAGCTTCAGTCGGCCACGGAGGCCAAAGCCGCGGGAGTCTTCGCCCCTTGCTGCCCGCGAACGGCCGCTGTCGGTGTCGACGGACGCAGGGCCGGCCGCCGGGGCCGGCTCGCGTCGACGCAGCGCCGGCGTGTCGCCGGACACGACCCCCATCAGGCGCACAGCCTCGGTCAGCATGTCGTAGTTGCGCCGCACCCGCTCCTGGAAGCCGGCGTCCAGAGCCTCGGTGTCTGCCGCGGCCTTCTGTGAGGCGGCGGCGAGGGCGGCCAGCCCTTCCTCCACCGAGACCCTGACGGCCTCGACCCGCTTCTGGGCCTCCTCGGGCAGGCGTGCCGCACGCTCATCCAGGTCAGCGATCGTTTCATCGATCTGGGCGAGGGCGACGTTCATCCGTTCAACCGTCGTTTCGAGGCGCTCAAGCGCCCGATCACCGGCCTCATCAACAAGGCCGCTGGTTTCCATGACGATCTTGCGCGCCGAGTCGACGCGGGCATCCGCGGCCTGATCCGCTTTCTGAGCGGCATCGAACAAGGCCTCGCCCAGCCGATCCGCGCGAACCTGGGCCTGTTCGGCCGCATCGGTTGCCGCCGCCCGGGATTCCTCGGCCGTGGCCTGCAGTGCGGACAGCGCGGAGCGGGTCTCCTCGACCAGCGCGTCGCGGGCCTCGGCCGCCAGCGCCTCGAAACGGTCGAGCGCAAGCTTGGTCGCGGCATCAAAGCCGTCGGCCTCGCGCTGGGACATTTCAACAAGAGCCCGGAACTGGTCCGTGGCCGCTTCGACCAGGTCCTTGATCGTCTCGGTGGTCCGGGTCGAGGTGTCGCCAAGCTCTCCGGCGGCGGTACGGGTCGCGGACAGCTGTTCGCTCAACTGGGCGCGCTGGCTCTCGACCTGTGCCGAGAAATCTTCCTGGTCGGTGCGCAGGGCATAGGCGGCGGTGACGAGGGCGGCGCGCTGCTGGCCCAGACCTTCCTCGACCGACTGGATCTGTTCGGCCACGCCCGACCCGGCGTTCTCGAGCCTCAGGGTCTGGCGCGCCAGATCGTCGGCGGCGACGCGGGCCGCGTCCTGGGCTTCGCTGGCGGCGGCGGCCAGGTCGGCCGCGCGGGCGGCCAGGGCGGCCTCGGCCTCCCGGAGCTGGGTCTGCGCCAGGTCGGACGCGTCGACCACCATGCGCGACTGGCGTTCGACGGCTTCGATCACGCCCGACGCCTGACTGTCCATCCGCGTGGCCAGAACCTGCATCTTCTCACGCTCGTCGCCGAGTTGTTCGGCGAGGCGACGCGCGGTCCGGCCGGCCGTCTCGGCGGCCTCGTTCAGCCGGGTTGTTTCCTGCGAGAGGGCCTCCCGCAGCAGCGCCATGTCGTGACGGGCGCGCTCGGCGGCGAGAGACGCCTGGTCGATGTCGTTCCGGAGCGAGTGCAGGACCTCGCCGGTCTGCTGGGCCGCCAGTGCCGTGGGAGCGATCAGGGCCTCGGACAGTTCGCGCGCCCGGCGGGTTTCCGCGGCGAGACCGGCGCCCTGACGGACGGCATGGGCCAGCATGATGGCCATTCCGGCCGGCGCCAGGGCGATCAGGGCGTAGACAGCGAGCCGAAGCGGCTCCAGTTCGACCGCACCGGAGCCGACCTCGAAGGCCAGCCAGGCCGCGACGCCTCCGACCCAGAGGGCTGAAGCGACGCCGGCGACCAGATAGGCGTGACGGCCGGATGGCACGGGTGCCTCGCGGACGTGGATCCGGGCCGGCACCGGGGGCGGCTCGAAGGCGACCGGCGGCGCATCCGCCGATATGCCGATTTCGGGGGTGACGGTCTCAGTCGCCGCGGCCCGCTCGGTCTCGGCCAGCGCCCGCTCCTCGGCGCGACGCTGCTCGTCAGCGAGCCGGCGACGACGACGTTCGGACATCGGGCGTTCGACAGCAGGTTCCTTGACCGCGAGCGACAGCTCGTCCGGGTCCCGGAACGCCACGGTGGCTTCCGCCGCCGGGTCCGGTTCGGTCAGATTCATCGCGGGCCGTTGACGGGGTGATTTCATGGAGCGGCGATCTCGTCACGGAGCGCGTCGACAGCTGACGCGCGATAGGACGTTTCGACCCTAACGAGTCAAACGCGGCGCGCAAAGTCAGGGGTGTATGAATCCGGGGACAGTCGATCCCCTCGGCGATCAGCAGTCCTGTTTACGCTCGGTCGATGCGGCGATCATCGCCGCCGTCGGACTGTCGCCGCAATCACGGACCCGGTGGATTTCACGCTGGGGCACCTGACGTGAGTCGAGGTCCACGCCGAACTGCGACAGAGCCGCAGCAGCCAACATGGCGACGAACCCTGCGATGAACTCGATCAGCGCCTGCATCGCCGATCTCCCCCTGTCCGACTGACGGTGGCTCTTATGCCCTCAAAACCGCGTTCGGACAATGCCGGACCACATGAACAAAGCGTCACCATTGACCCGGTGCGCCTGCACATGGAACGGAAGTCGTCGGTGCGCGTCCTGTAGAGCTTGGGGCGCACATCGCCGTCACGCGAATCGGCCAGACCTGCGCCATGCAACAGACCGGGCAAGACCACAGCCAAAGCCTGCTCACGCCGGGCCGCAATTGCTGGCGGGTTGAGACGGCGGACCGCTTCGCCGTCCTGATGGAGAACGCAGCCTATTTCGACGCCCTGAGGTCAGCACTCGGCAAGGCGCGTCGCTCGATTGTCATTCTGGGCTGGCAGTTCGACCCGCGAACACGGCTGGACCCGCAGAGTTCGCACACAGACCATCAGGCCCAGATCGGGCATCAACTCCGCATGCTGGTCAAAGCCCGGCCGGAACTGGACGTCCGGCTGCTGATCTGGAAGTCGCCGCTGCTGATCGCTGCGTCGCAGGGCTTCTACCCGCACAAGGCCCAGGTGTGGTTTCGCAAGCGAATGGTGGAATTCCGCCTCGATCCGCCGCCAGCGTTCGGCGCCTGTCACCACCAGAAGGTGGTCATCATCGACGACGCTGTGGCCTTCTGCGGCGGTGGCGACATCTCAACCGATCGCTGGGATTCCGAAGAGCATCTGGACGGTGATCCACGCCGGTGCCAGCCATCCGGTCTGATCCCGCCCCCCCGGCACGAGGTTATGGCGGTGATGGACGGGGCTGCCGCCAGGGCGCTCGGCGACCTGGCCCGGGAGCGCTGGTTCCGGTCGACCGGCGAGCGGACGGTTCCTGATGAGGCGACAAGCGATCCGTGGCCCGACGATCTTGAGCCGGATATGCGCGCAACGCCGGTCGCGATCGCCCGCACGGAGCCCGCCGCCGCCGGGCGATCCGAAGTCCGGGAGAACGAGGCCCTGCATCTCGATGCCATCCGGAAGGCCAAGCGTCTCATCTATCTGGAGAACCAGTACTTTACCTCGCCGGTCATAGCGGAAGCTCTCGGGGAGAGGCTTGCCGAGGAGGATGGTCCCGAGATCGTGCTGGTTTCGACGGGAACGAGTCCCAGCTGGTTCGACCGCATCACCATGGACACAGCCCGGTCAGAGATACTGTTCCGGCTGGAGCAGGCCGACCGGCACAACCGCTTTTTCGCGTTCACGCCACATACGCGCCAGGGCGAGCGGATCATCGTCCATGCCAAGGTCTCGATCTATGACGATGCCGTACTGCGGATCGGATCGACCAATCTGAACAACCGCTCCTTCGGTTTCGATACGGAATGCGACATCGCCGCCGAGCCGGTCGATGATGCAGGCCGGGATGCCATCCGGCGGTTTCGCCCACGGACCATTGGGCACTGGATCGGCGTCAGCGGCGAGGCTTTCGGCGCGGTCGAGGCCGTCACCGGCACGGTGGGTGAGGCGATCCAGCAGTTCGACACCGGCCGGATGCACACGCTCGGAGCAGAGCCGCCGTCACGGTTCGAGCGGATCATTGCAGAGTTCCAGCTTGGAGACCCGACCTCCACCCGGGACGCCTTCCGCCCCTGGAAGCGGCGCAGCCGCTCGCACCGCACCCTGCCGCCGCCTACGCAGTCCTGATCTCGAAATCGATGATCAGAGGCAGGTGGTCGGATGCCATCCGCGCGAGGGGAGAGAACGGTGCCTTTACGGCCGTGACCACCAGTTCAGGGCTGGTGAAGCAGTGGTCGATCCGGATGGCCGGAAAGCTTGATGGAAACGTCTTGACCGAGGGCTTCAGCCCGAGGCTGCGCTGACAGTCGGCCAGCCGCCGTGCGAGGGTCTGGTAGGGCCGGGTGACGGAAGTGGCATTGAAGTCACCGGTCAGCAGGGTTGGGCCGACGCAGTCCGGATGGCCCAGCCAGTCAGCCCCGACCAGCGCCGCCGCTTGCAGCCTCTGCTCCCGGGGCACGAGGCCGAGATGAGTGTTGATCACATTCAGTTCGACGCCGTCGAAGTCGATTGCCGCCCAGATCGCGCCGCGCGGCTCGAGGCCCGGTACGCCGCGGATCGTTGGGAGCGGTCCGGATTTCACCAGTCGCTCGGGCCGCAAGGTCAGGACCGCGTCGCCGTACTGTTCGGCCTCGACCCGCATCGCGGCGTGGAAGTGGAAGGTCATGGCCAGGCCGTCTGCGATCGACCGGGCCTGATCAACATAGCCGGTGCGGGCACGGCCGACGTCGAGTTCCTGCAGGCAGACGATATCCGGCTCGTGCTCGGCGATCACGCCCACGATGCGTGCGACATCGAGCTTGCGATCGACGCCGACGCAGCGGTGGACATTGTAGGTCAGCAGGCGGGGCATGACGTCCTGAACAGGGGCCGGGCGGCGGTCAGGCCATTACCACGGGGAATATGACACCAAAGCGGCCAGCGGCGGCGTTGGTTCAGATCAGCACCAGCCGATCCTCGATCTCATTGGGATTTTCCGTGCGGGGCGGAAAATGCTCTGCCAGGACGTCGCCGCACAGACCGATCGCCACCTCGAAGCCCGCGGCCGGATCGTTGTTCTTCATGCCTTTTGCCAGCGCCTCGACGGCGTCGGCCCAGATGGCCTGGTCGACCTTGCTGTGGTTACCCTCGTCGGCGACCACCTCGACCTGATGATCGGCCAGTGCGGCGAAGATCAGCACCCCGGTCCGCTCGCGGGTGATGTGCAGACCGTGGGCGAGGAACTGCTCCATCGCCGCCCGCCGTACCCGCGCCCGGCGCACGCTGCGTGGCGTGACGAAGCGGCGAACCCCCGGGATCGAGGTCAGCAGGAAGGCGGTCACGAAGACGGCCGACTGGATCAGGGCATAGGCGGCCAGTGACTGGCCCACCACCACGTCGGTGGAAGACAGATGGGCGGCCTGCCAGCCGTCTCCCATTCCGGGGATCCAGGCCGGATCGAACCCGAACGGGATCAGCCCCAACGGCAGCAGCAGGGCCGCGGCCGCCGCCCAGCCGAGCGAGATGTCGCGATAGGACGAAACCCGCCGCGCCAGTACGCAGAAGATTTCGCCCGAGGTCTTCGCCTCGGCCGCGGCGATCGCATCGCCGATGCGGCTCTGAACCTGGGGAGTCAGCTTGATCACCATCCGCCGGATGCTCCACCGCCGCCGAAACTCCCGCCGCCGCCGCCGAACCCGCCGCCACCGCCGAAGCCACCCCCGCCGCCGCCGCGGCCACTGTTCCTCAGGGCTTCCGACGCCGCCCAGATCAGGATGGGACCGACGCCGCTGGGACGCCGGCGGCCCCGGCCTCCGGCCCCGCCAATCATGGCCAGGATCATGAGGAAGAAGATCACCACGATCACGACCCCGACGCCGATCGGGGCCCCGGACTTCGGGCGCTCCGCGGCGGCCGCGCGTGCCTGGGCCTCGGCCGGGTCGAGTCTCAACTGGCGGTCGATCGCGTCGACGCCCTGCTCGATGCCACGTTCGAAATGGCCCTCGCGGAAGGACGGCAGGATTTCATTCTGGATGATCAGGGCGGAAAGGGCGTCGGTCAGGACGGGCTCCAGCCCGTAACCCACCTCGATCCGGACCTTGCGTTCGCGCGGTGCGACGATCAGCAGGACGCCGTTGTTCTTCTGCGCCTGGCCGATGCCCCAGGCGCGGCCCAGCTGATAGCCGTATTCCTCGATCTCATAGCCCTGCAGGTCAGGCACGGTCACGACGACGACCTGATCGGTCGTGTCGCGTTCAAGCGCCTCCAGCTTGGCGGCCAGCGCCAGTTCCTTGGCGTCGGAGACAAGGTCGCCGTGGTCGATCACCCGCCCGTTCAGGGGCGGGAAGGTCGGCCCGGCAGCCAGCGCCGGCGCGGCCACTGCGAGCCAGACGACGGCCAGCAAGGCCGTTATCAGGGCGGCCGCCCTGACCCGGAGGAAACCCGGAAGGGTGCGGATCACTGCGCCGCCGGTGCCGCGGGCGGGGGCGAGCCGGGTGCGGCGGCAGGCGCGGCGCTACCCGGTCCGGCCGGGTT
>Ga0187845_1000084_pt1 | contig 49087 bp, 44 predicted proteins | sample SpaLakP09_SKY_68_FD_134515 | JGI IMG/M metagenome (GOLD analysis project Ga0187845, IMG submission 134515) | Oligotrophic lake water microbial communities from Sparkling Lake, Wisconsin, USA - SP09_SKY_68 | ecosystem: Environmental > Aquatic > Freshwater > Lake | place: USA: Sparkling Lake... | reverse complement strand
ATAGCGCCGGCCGCGGCGGACGCCCACACTGGCGCAGACACGATTCCTATCTGCTAAAAACGTCAAGGAGGTCCGTATGTCGAACTCGCAGGGAGTGAGCTACAACAAGGTCGATCAGGGCTATTTCGACAAACGCGGCCTGCGCCGCTATGCCGGCGTCTGGTCGCTGTGGGCGCTGGGCGTCGGCGCGGTGATCTCCGGCCATTTCTCGGGCTGGAACCTGGGCCTGGCCAACGGCTGGGGCAGCATGCTGATCGCCACCATCATCATCGCCGTGATGTACCTGGGCCTGACCTTCTCGCTGGCCGAGATGTCGCCGGCCCTGCCGCACACCGGCGGAGCCTATTCGTTTGCGCGCACCGCGATGGGGCCCTGGGGCGGCTTTCTGACCGGGCTGTCGGAGAACGTCGAATACGTGCTGACGCCTGCGGTGATCGTCTACTTCATCAGCAGCTATATGGCCGGCATCTTCGGCACGGCGCCTGCCTATCTGCCGCTGTGGTGGGTGGGCTTCTACATCGTGTTCGTGGGCCTGAACATCATCGGCGTCGAGCTGTCGTTCAAGGTCACCGTGGTCATCACCCTGCTGGCCCTGGCCTGCCTGGTGGTGTTCTGGGTCAGCGCCCTGCCCAACATCGACTTCAGCCGCTGGGCGATGAATGTCGGCATCGGTGGCGCACTGCTGCCCGAGGGCCGCGGCCCGCTGCTGCCGCTGGGCCTGAGCGGCGTGCTGGCCTGCCTGCCCTTCGCCGTCTGGCTGTTCCTGGCCATCGAGCAGCTGCCGCTGGCGGCCGAGGAGTCGGTGGACCCGAAGCGCGACATGCCGCGCGGCATCCTGGCCGGCATCTTCACCCTGATCGTCTCGGCCTTCATGATTCTGTGGCTCAACCCCTCGGTGGCCGGCATAGGCTCGCATCAGCTAGCCAAGTCCGGTGAGCCGCTGCTGGACGGCTTCAAGGCGATCTATGGCGACGGCATCGCCAAGGCCCTGGCCCTGGTGGCCGTGCTGGGCCTGGTGGCCAGCTTTCACACCATCATCTTCGCCAAGGGCCGGCAGATCTATTCGCTGAGCCGCGCCGGCTACTTCCCGTCGGTGCTGTCGGTCACGCACGGCAGCCGCAAGACGCCCCACCTGGCGATGATGCTGGGCTCGGTGCTGGCCCTGGCGGTGATGTTCGTGCTGTGGTTTTCGCTCGGCGCCGACAAGGGCGCGGCGGTGATTGGCGGCACGCTGCTGAATATGGCGGTGTTCGGCGCGATGTTCTCCTACATCATGCAGGCGCTGTCCTTCATCCGCCTGCGCAGCAAGCTGCCGCAGATGGAGCGGCCCTACCGCAGCCCGCTGGGCGTGCCCGGCGCGGCGCTGACGGTTGCCATCGCCGTCGTGACCCTGTACTTTCAACTCAGCGACCCGCTGTACCGCGATGGCGTGCTGTGGGTGGCGCTGTGGTTTGCGGTGGGCATTGCCTACTTTGCGCTGGTCGGCCGCAAGCACCTGATACTCTCGCCCGAGGAGGAATTTGCCCAGCAGCTGGCCCGCAAGACGCCGGCCTGAAGTCTCTTCAACTATTGACATCGGCAGGATCAGATGGCAACACGCAACTCCCCCTCCGAGCACCCGGCGCTGGCCGCCGTGCGCGCCAGCAACACCGGCAAGGTCAAGGTCGCCGTCAGCGACATCGACGGCGTCCTGCGCGGCAAATTGCTGCACCGCGACAAGTTCTTCGGCGCGGCCGAATCCGGCTTCGGCTTCTGCGACGTCGTGTTCGGCTGGGACTCGGGCGACCAGTGCTACGACAATACGGACGTCACTGGCTGGCAGCATGGCTTCCCCGACGCGCTGGCCCGCATCGACCTGAACACCGCCCGCAACGTGCCCTGGGACGATGGCGTGCCCTTCTTCCTGGGCGAGTTCATCAATGCGGACGGCACGCCCTTTGCCGTCTGCCCGCGCCAGATCCTCAGGCGCGTGCTCAAGCGCGCCGAACGCTTAGGCCTGCAGGTGATGACAGGCATGGAGTTCGAGTGGTTCAACTTCCTCGAAACACCGCAGAGCTGGGCCGACAAAAAGGGCGTGGGCCCGACCAACCTGACGCCCGGCATGTTCGGCTACTCGCTATTGCGCATGAACGGCAACCGCGAGTTCTTCAATGCGCTGATGGACCAGATGGCCGCCTTCAATGTGCCCATCGAGGGCCTGCACACCGAGACCGGCCCCGGTGTCTATGAGGCGGCGATCGCCTTCAGCGAGGCGCTGGAGCAGGCCGACCGCGCCATCCTGTTCAAGACCGGCGCCAAGGAGATCGGCCAGCGCTTCGGCATCATGCCCAGCTTCATGGCCAAGTGGAGCAAGGACTACCCCGGCTGCAGCGGCCACATCCACCAGAGTCTGTCGGACGGCAAGCAGAACGTCTTCTTCGATCCCAATCGAAGCAAGGCCAGCAAGGGCATGAGCCAGCTGTTCGAGAGCTATCTGGCCGGCCAGGTGCAGTGCCTGATGGAGTTCGCGCCGATGTTCTGGCCGACGATCAACAGCTACAAGCGGCTGGTCGATGGTTTCTGGGCGCCGGTCAAGCCCACCTGGGGCTTTGACAACCGCACGGCGAGCTTTCGCGTCATCTCGGGCTCACCCAAGTCGACCCGGCTGGAGACCCGCTGCCCCGGCGCCGATGTGAACCCCTATCTGGCGATGGCGGCCGTGATTGCCGCCGGCCTGCACGGCGTCGAGAAGGAGTTGAAGCTGACCGCCCCGCCGATCACCGGCACCAACCAGGGCGCCGAACACATCCCCCGCGCGCCGCGCTCGCTGATGGACACGACGCAGATCTTCAAACGCTCCGAGGTGGCACGCGACTTCCTCGGCGACACCTTTGTCGATCACTTCGCCGCCACCCGCGAATGGGAGTACCGGCAGTGGCAGGATGGCGTGACAGACTGGGAGCTGAAGCGCTACTTCGAGATCATCTAGTCAGTTAATCAGTCAGTTGGTGCCCGAGCTTGCCGAGTACGGCAAGGTCCGGCACACAAGTTTTTTAGGACTTTCCGCATGAGCATCACCCGCTTTTCCTTCCCCACCGCCATCCTGTTCGGCGCCGGCGCGCGCAAGCTGGTGGCCGAGCATCTGCTGAGCCAGGGCCTGAAGCGCCCCTTGATCGTCACCGACAAGGCGCTGGCAGCCCTGCCGGTGCTGGCCGAGTTCCGCAGCCATCTGAATGGTCTGGACGTCGCCGTGTTCGATGGCGTGATGGGCAACCCGACCGCCTCTCAGGTGATGGCCGGTGCGGATGCCTACCGCCGTCATCAGGCGGACTGCGTGGTCGGCTTCGGCGGCGGCGCCGCGCTGGACGTGGCTAAGATCGTCGGCCTGGCCGCCACGCACGAGGGCAACATCATCGAGTACGTCTGGGACCACCCGCAGGCGCGCTCGATCAGCGGCGAGCTGCCCTATTTCGTGGCCCTGCCCACCACCTCGGGCACCGGCTCCGAGGTCGGGCGGTCGAGCGTCGTGTCCGAGGACGACACGCACATCAAGCGCACGGTGTTCAGCCCCAGGATACTGGCCCGCGCCGTGTTCGCCGACCCGGAGCTGACGCTGGCCCTGCCGCCGGCCATCACCGCCGCCACCGGCATCGACGCGCTGACCCACAACATCGAAAGCTATCTGTCGCCGGCCTACCACCCGCTGTGCGACGGCATTGCGCTGGAGGGCACGCGCATCGCCGCCCGTGCGCTGCTCACGGCCGTCAAGGAGCCCGGCAATCTGGCCGCCCGCAGCGACATGATGATGAGCTCGACGATGGGCGCCATCGCCTTCCAGAAAGACCTGGGCGCCGTGCACTCCTGCGCCCACGCTTTAGGCGCCGTCAACAATCTGCACCACGGCCTGGCCAATGCGCTGATGCTGGACACCGTGCTGGCCTGGAACCTCGAGGCCGTAGAAGCCAAGTTCGCCGAACTCGCTCATGTGGCCGGTGTCAGCGGCGGCGCCAGCGCCCTCGTGCCCTGGCTGCAGCAGCTCAAGCGCGACATCGGCATCACCACCCGCCTGGCCGACCACGGCGTCAAGACCGAACACCTGCCCCGCCTGGTCGAGATCGCCACCGCCGACATCTGCCACCAGACCAACCCCCGCCCCTGCACCGCCGCCGACTTCCAGCGCCTGTTCCAGGAGGCCCTTTAAATGGGGTCGGAGTCGAATTTCGGTCGACCGAAGATAGGCATCTCCGCCTGCTTCTTCCATGCCGATCCGGCGCGGCCCATCTTCACCGGCAAGACCCTGCAATACATCGAGCAGTCGGTCGCCCACTGGCTGATGAGCGGTGGCGCGCTGCCGGTGATGATTCCCTCGCCCGAGGGGCCGACCAAGCGTTCGGACGTCGCACTGGCCGACTATGCCCAATGGCTGGACGGCCTGGTGCTGATGGGCGGCTCGGACGTCTGGCCCGGCAGCTATGGCGAGGCGCCTTTGAAGCCGCAGTGGGGCGGCGACCGCATCCGCGATGAATACGAGGTCGCTCTGGCCAGGGCCTTTGTCGCCGCCGGTAAACCGGTGCTGGGCGTCTGCCGCGGCCTGCAACTGCTGAACGTGGCCTTCGGCGGCACCCTGCTGCAGGATATCGGCATGCAAAAGCCCGGAGCGTTGACCCACCGCGACGCCGTGCTGTATGACCAGAACTTCCACCAGATCGCCTTCTGCCCCGGCACGCGGCTGGCCAGCCTTTACGGGAGTCAGCAGGAGGCCAAGGTCAACAGCGTGCACCACCAGGGCATCAAGGACCTGGCACCCGACTTCGTCGTCGAGGCCACCGCCCCGGCTGACGGCATGATCGAGGCCGTGCGCTGGACCGGCCCCTCCTTCGTGGCCGCCGTGCAGTGGCACCCCGAATTCCATGACCCCAACGACGACAGCGTGTTGAACGACGCCGCGCTGCTGCAAGACTATCTGGCCGCCGTCGCCCGCAGGCGCGACGCGGCCCAACAGGACACCCAATGAGCACACTCGCCATCCACAATCCCGCCACCGGGGCACTGATCACCGAGATCCCGGCCGACGATGCCGCCAGCGTGGCGCGCAAGGCCGCTGCAGCCCGTGCAGCTCAAGGCCCCTGGGCCGCCAGGCCACTGAGCGAACGCGTCGCCGCGGTCACCCGCTTCCGCGCCGGACTGGTGGCCGAGCTCGACACCCTGGCCTCCACCTTGACGGCCGAGGTCGGAAAGCCGATCTCGCAGGCCCGCAATGAACTGAACGGCCTGCTTCCGCGCATCGACTTCTTCCTTGCCCAGGTGGCCGGCTGCACCGCGACCGAACAGGTCTTCTCGGATGGCGGCATGACGGAGCAGATCAGCCACGCCCCGCTGGGTGTGATCGCCAATATCTCGGCCTGGAACTACCCCTTTTTCGTCGGCGCCAATGTGTTCGTGCCGGCGCTCCTGACCGGCAATGTGGTGCTCTACAAGCCGTCCGAGTTCGCCACGCTGACCGGCCTGCACATCGCGCGTCTGCTGCATGCCGCCGGCGTGCCCGACGATGTGTTCGTGCCTCTGGTCGGTGCCGGCCCGGTCGGCGAGGCCCTGCTCGCACAAGACATCGATGGCGTGTTCTTCACCGGCTCCTACGGCACCGGTGCGCGTATCTCGCAGGCCGTGGCCGGCCGCTTCAACATCAAGCTGCAGCTGGAGCTGGGTGGCAAGGACCCGACCTATGTGCGCCATGACGCCGACGCCAAGGTCGCCGCCGAGTCGCTGGCCGATGGCTCCATGTACAACACCGGCCAGAGTTGCTGCTCGGTCGAGCGCATCTATGTGCACGAGAGCGTGCACGATGCCTTCGTCGAGCACTTCCTGGCCACGGTGGCCACCTTCAAGCAGGGCGACCCGCTGGATGCCGCCACCTATATCGGCGCCATCACCCGCGCGCCGCAGCTGGCCCTGCTGGAGCGCCAGGTGGCCGATGCCCAGGCCCGCAGCGCCACGCTGCGCACCGGGGGCCATGCCTTGCCTGGCCCGGGCAACTGGTTCGCGCCGACGGTGTTCACCGAGGTCAGCCACGAGATGGAACTGATGCGCGAGGAGAGCTTCGGCCCCATCATCGGCATCCAGAAAGTGGCTGATGATGCCGAGGCGTTGCGACTGATGAACGACACCCGCTACGGCCTGACGGCCGGCGTGTTCAGCCGCGACGAGCTTGCGGCCAAGGCGCTGCTGGCCCAGGTCAACGCCGGCACCGTGTACTGGAACTGCTGTGACCGAGTCAGCCCCCGCCTGCCCTGGTCGGGCCATGGCGACTCCGGCGTCGGGCTGACCCTGTCCACCTACGGCATCAGCACCTTCACCCGACCCAAGGCCTGGCATCTGAGGCAAGCTTGAGCGAACCGACAATTGAATACCGCCTGGCCGGCCCCGAAGACGGGCTGTGCATCGCCGTGCTGGCCATGCAGGTGTTTCTCGACACCTACACCCTGAACGGCATGCGCCCCGACCTCGCCCGCGAGACCTTGGAGGTCTATGCACCCGAGGCCTTTGCCATGCGCCTTCAAGACCCGGCCACCACCATTATCCTGGCCGAACGCGCCGGCCACCTGATCGCCTTTGCCGAGCTCACGCTGGACCGCGCGCCGCCCCACGAGGCCCACCCCGGTGCCGCTGAACTGGTGCGCCTGTATGTGCAGCGCTACTTCAAGCGCATGGGCCTGGGGCGTGAGTTGCTGGGGCGCGCCGAGGCGCGGGCGCAGTCAAAAGGCGCCAGCAGCCTGTGGCTGACCACCTGGTCCGGCAACACGGCCGCCCGCGCCTTCTATCCGACACAGGGCTACCGGGACATAGGCCTCACCAGCTACACGATTCAGGGCAATTCATACGAGAACCGAGCCTTTGCCAAGGCATTGACCGCTGACAAGTAACCGTTGGCCGCTGCATGCCCACCTTCTTCGCCACGACCGCCGAGTTCGCCGCCTGGTTGCTTGAACACGCCGCCACCGAGACCGAACTGATGGTCGGCTTGCGCAAGCGCGATTCCGGCCTTCCCAGCATGACCTGGCCCGAGTCCGTCGACGAGGCTCTGTGCGTCGGATGGATCGACGGCGTGCGCACCCGCGTCGTTGAGCTGAGCTACAAGATCCGCTTCACGCCGCGCAAGCCGACCTCGACCTGGAGCGCCATCAATATCGAACGGGTGCGGGTGCTGCAGGAACAGGGCCGGATGACAGAGGCGGGGCTGAGGGCTTTTTCGCACCGGCGCGAGGCCAAGTCCAAGATCTATGCCTACGAACAGGCCGACCACGCCGAGCTGAGCAAGGAGGACGCGGCGCTGTTCCGCAAGAACGAGGTGGCGTGGACCTTCTTCGAGGCGCAACCCCCCGGCTACCGTCATCTGAGCATCTGGCACGTGATCAGCGCCAAGCGGGCCGAGACTCAGCAATCGCGCCTGGCCAGGCTGATCACAGCCTCCGCGGACGGTCAGCGCATCTGACCCCTGTCAGGCGCCGCGACGACGCAACACGCCTCCGACTACGGCAAACCCGAGCAGCATCATGACAAAGGTATCCGTCTCGGGAATGGGCGAAAGGCTGGTCCAGAGCATCATGGAGGCCGAACCGAGCTGGCTGATGAACAACGGAAAACTGGCAGGCATGGTTACCCCAGCTGCCACGCCGTTGAGCACACCGCTGATCTCGAAGGCCTGAACGCCTGAGCCGAACTGCAGGCTGGCGCCACCATCAAAGTCATTGCTCAAGACCAGGCCGTCGACCTTGACGGTCAAATTTTCAAAGCCCATTGGAGCCGTGATGGACACCAGACCATGGCCGGGTTGGGGAGACAAAAAGCTCACTCGGTAGCCATCTTGAATCGGCGCGGCGTACCACTGTTGCCACGCTGAATAGACAAAGCGCGATTGGTAGACAAACTGCCCGGCGCCGATGTCGACCGCCATCGTCGCACTGGGTGTCCTGGGGTTGTCCTGGCTGCTTCCGGGCTGCGGGACAGGCAGCGACGCGCTGGAAAACTGTGCCTGTGCCGCGCCGAGGCAGCATCCAAGCGAAACCAAGGCCATCGCTATCGACTTCTTCATACCACTCCTCACCTGTTGTGTGGGCGGGTCAGATGGCCGGAATGGCTCATTTGCCCGCATCTTTAGGGGGATTCTGGCATCGATCAACCTGCGGAGCGGCAGGGGCTTACACCTAGCTTGAACGGCGTCGTCGCGGCCTCACAGTCCTTCGGTCCGTGCAGTCTGCAAAGCAGGGCCAGACTTGCCGCGGCAGCCTCGGCCTCGCCACTCAGACACAAGACTCGAGCCCGCTGGAGCAACATCGGCGCATAGCCGAAGCGCTCCGTGGCGCGGCTGAGTTCCTCCAGTTCACCGGGCGACAGCGGCGCTTGCGGCATGGCGCTCATCCAGTTGGGTAGCACCTCAAGCTGATTGAGCAAGCGCATGGGCCGAGCAGCGGCCGGGGCGGACTTCCAGGGCTGCCCCGCACTCAAGGTCTCGCGCATCGCCCGGTGCGCCCGCTCGTGGTTCGGGTACTCCAGCGCCACGGCCGTGAGCAGGCCAATACTCGGGACCATCGCCGAGAGGATGGCCCAGCGCGGCATGGGCTGAGGCGCACCCACAGGCGCAACCGCTTCCAAGGCACCCATCATCAGCCCCAGGGGCAGCAAAAAGAAGAAGTACTCAAGCGGGTACTCGGTCATCGCATGCGTCAACAGAGTCAGCACCGCACCGAGCAGCAGAACGGCTCGGGCGCTGCGGCAGGCTCGAAGCTGACGCCACAGCCACAGGCATATGCCGGCGATGAGCAGCACGCCCAATGGCAGGCCGTTCCACACCAGCAGGTCGAGCAGCAGATTGTGGCTGTGCTCGATGAACTCGTGACTGGCCGGATGATCCAGCGCAACGCGGGACTGCGCCACCGCAACCTGGTTCCAGCCGTAGCCGAACCAGGGTGACCGCTGGATCGCATCCAACATCGTTTGCCAATGCAGCGCACGCACGCCAGCAAGCAGCAGCGGGCTTGCGTCGGCGGTCTGATTCACGCGCAGGGCCGCCACCAGCAGGGGCCATAGCGACAGCACGGCGAAGCCTAGACCGGACAGCCCGAACAGCGCGAATCGACCCAGGCGCAGGCCAGCCCTTGATCGCATCAGAAGCAACCAGCCGGCAAGCACCAGCAGCTCGACGCGGGCCACACGCGAGCCGCTCATGGCCACGCCACTCACGAGGCATGCCGTGCACAAGGCCAGGCAGGTCCAGCCGATATGGCGCGACTGGTGCAGCGCCAGGGCCGCGACCAGACCCAAGACCAGCAAGCTGGCCAAGAGGTTCGGCTGCGCCAGATTGGCAAACGGGCGGGTGTGCTTGGTCATGCTCAGCAACCAGTTGCCTGGCAGCTCCAGACCCGACCATTGCGCCCCTGCCATGCCCACGCATAGCAGGCAAGCCAGCAAGATGGCGGCGGCCATTCTGTGCCAGTGCCGCTGGACATCAGAGTCTTGCGCACCCAGCTGAGCGCCCAACAGCACCGCAAAGGCAAAACCCAGCAAATAGAGCGACGCCATCAGCCCATCGCCAGCGTAGTGGATCAGACCAGCGCCGGCCTGCAGCAAGGGCACCACGGCCGCCGCCAGGATGGCCAGCGTCAAGCGAGGTACTTCGATCGCGCCGTCCGGCCCCCGCTGTCGCAGCCAACCCAGCAGCGCCATGATCAGGCCGGCCGCCGCGCACAGATCGCTGTGAAACGCCGGCCATGGCAACTCGTGCTTGGGCTGCAGCCACGCGGCGATCAGCAGCAGCAGCGGCAAGGCGAGGGACTGCACATTCATGCGTCGTTGGACCGAAGTGGAGTGTGCATTCAAGGGCAGGCTGTGCCGGCCCGATTCTAGTGGGCCCCTGTGTGGCCGACATACCATTGGCGCCAAGCATTGCCAGTCGAAGTGGCCGTGCCTGGCCCCATACTGCTGCATGCCCCACCCGTCCCGCGCCCCAATTCAACCGCTGCTGCCGGTGCTGCGGCAATGGCTGACTGGCTGGTGGCAGCTGCTGCTGTTCGGCACGCGGCTGACGGTGCTGGCGCTGTCGCCGTCGAGCTGGAGGCGCTCGCAGCGGCGGCTGATGCTGCACCAGTCCTATGCGGCGACGATGCCGCTGCTGCTGGGCTTCGGCCTGGGGTCGGCGCTGGTGGCCCAGGTGGTCATCCGCATCGTGCTGGCCACGGCACTGAGCTACGGCCTGTCACGCTATGCGCTGGACGTGCTGGTGCGCACCCTGGTGCTGGAGCTGATTCCGCTGTCGGCGGCGCTCTACGCCGCCGTCCGCTACACCATGCCGGCCGCGGAGCAGGTGCGAGCGATGCGCGCCCGGGGCCTGCACAAAACCCAGTTTGCCCAGGGGCTGGACCCGCTGCGCGATGTGGTGCTGCCCCGCGCGCTGGCCGGGGTGTTCGCGGCCATCACGCTGACCCTGCTGGCCGCCACCATCACGCTGGCGCTGACCTATCTGAACCTCTACGGCTTCTCGACCTGGGGGCTGGCCGGCTTTGTGCGCGGCGTTGGCCAGGTCTTCGGGCCGGTGATCGTGCTGATCTTCGCTGTGAAGGCCCTGCTGCTGAGCCTGGCCGTGGCGGTGATCCCGATGCTGCCCGGCGCACGCGACGGCGGCCCCGGCGCCGACCTCAACCACCTCGCCCGGCTGCTGGCCGTGGTGCTGGTGATCGAGCTGCTGTCCCTGGTCGGCAACTACTATTGAGCCATGCCCAACGAATCTGAACCTGTTGTGGTTGAAGCCCCGGCGGTCGCCCACCTCGACCTGAAGGCGCGGCTGTTGATGGCCGGCGTGCTGCTGTTGATCGCGGCGGCAGCAGCCTTTGTGCTCTATGCCCGCGGCGCCTTCGAACGCACCCAGACGCTGGTGCTGGTGGCCGACCATGCCGAGGGCGTGGTCGTCGGCATGGACCTGAGCTTTGCCGGCTTCCCCGTAGGCCGGGTCAACCGCATCGAGCTGTCGAACGAGGGCAATGCGCGCATCGTCGTCTATGTGCCGGTCAAGGACGCCCGCTGGCTGCGCGAGTCCAGCGTGTTCACGATGGAGAGCGGCCTGGTCGGCGGCCCGAAGCTGCGCGCGTTCAGCGGCATCCTGACCGACCCGCCGCTGGCCGACGGCGCGGTGCGCAAGGTTTTGAGCGGCGACGCTGCGGCCGAGATTCCGCGCCTGATGGCAAGCCTGCGCGACCTGCTGACGCACCTGGGCACCATGACAGCCGACGACTCGCCGCTGAACCAGAGCCTGCAAAGCCTGCAGGCCACCACCGCTCGGCTCAATGGCCCCAGCGGCGCACTCGGCGCGCTGCTAGGCAGCGACAAGGATGCCAGCAAGATCATCCTCACGCTGGACCGCACCAATGCCCTGCTGGCCCGGCTGGACGGTCTGGTGCTGAAGACCGACGGCCTGGTGGCGAAGGCCGACACCCAGGTCTTCGGCGAGCGCGGCCTGCTGCGCGACGGCCAGATCAGCGTGCAGCAGCTCAATGCCCTGCTGGCCGACGCCCGCATGAGCCTGAAGAAGGTCGATGCCGTGCTGGTCGAGGCCCAGGGCATTGCCAGTAACACCCGTGCCGCCACGGCCGACCTGGGCACGCTGCGCACCGAGGTCGAGTCCAGCCTGCGCAAGGTCGAGCATCTGGTCAACGAGGTGAACCGCCGTTGGCCGTTCGCCAGAGATACCGAGATCAAGTTGCCATGATCAAGCTGCCAGTCCTGCTTTCCATCGTCTTGCTGGCTGGCTGTGCCAGCAGCCCGCCCCCGCCCGACTGGCAGATGAATGCCAAGGCCTCGCTGGAGCGGGCCACCGAGGCCTATCTGAGCGGCAACAGCCGTGTCGAAGTGGCCGAGTTCGCCCGCGCCCGCACCGAGCTGGCGCGCACCGGCCGCGCCGATCTGCTGGCCCGGGCCGAGCTCACTCGCTGTGCCGCCCGTGTCGCCAGCCTGGAGTTCGACGACTGCCCGGCCTTCGCGGCGCTGGCGCAAGACGCGCAACCCGCCGAGCGTGCCTATGCCAACTACCTGGCCGGCAGAGCCACAGCGGTCGAAGCAGCCCTGCTGCCAAGCGCGCAGCGCGAGCTTGCCAATGGCGGCACGGCGGGCATCGCGGCCATGCCCGACCCGCTGTCGCGCCTGGTCGCTGCCGGCGTGCTGCTGCGCAGCGGCCGTGCCGAGCCCGGCTTGTATGTGGTTGCCGCAGACACCGCCTCGGCCCAGGGCTGGAGCCGGCCGCTGCTGGCCTGGCTGCAGTTGCAGGTCCGTCGCGCAGAGGCGGCAGGAGACGCCGAGCTGGCCGCACGCCAGCGACGACGGATTGAGTTGGTGCTGAATCCCGTCAAGCCCTGAGCAATTGGATTGATAACTGTTTATTCATACAGTACCATCGCCTGCTTTCAATCAGAGGCCATTCACGATGACCCCAGACAACCATGCGATCGTCCGGCGTTTCTGGAGCACCGCCAACGCCGCCAACTGGGACGCCTTTGCGGCGCTGCTGAGCCCCGATCTGGTCTATGAAGTGCCGCAGACCCGCGAGCGCATCAGCGGCCCCGAGGGCCTGGTCGAGTTCTTCCGCACCTGGCCCGGCGCTTGGTGGGCCGAGGTCGTGAGGACCATTGTCGACGCGCACTCGGCCGTGACGGTGATCAACTTCGTCACCCCCACCGAGCAGATGACCGGCATCACCTTTTTCGAGCTTAGCGAGGGCACAATCACCCGGCTCACCGACTACTGGCCCAGCGACTATGAGCCGCCGGCGCGTGCCAGTCCGGTGGTCAAGCGCTACTGACACGGGACCGTTGACAGGCTCGGCATGACCAGGAGGAACGGATGCCCGCACAGCTCGACTTCTTTTTCTTCATTGGCAGCACCTACAGCTACCTGAGCGTGCAGCGGGCCGAGGCGCTGGCGGAACGTGAGGGCGTGGTGCTGAACTGGCGGCCGTTCAGCGTGCGCACGCTGATGCGCGAGCAGAATAACAGCCCCTATGCCGGCAAGCCGGCCAAGATGGCCTATATGTGGCGCGACATCGAGCGCCGCGCCGAGCAGCTGCGCCTGCCCTTCAACGGCGCGCCGCCCTACCCCATCGACGCCGACGAACTGGTCAACCGGGTGGCCACGCTGGCGGCCATCGAAGGCTGGTGTGCCGAGTTCAGCCAGGCAGCCTACCGGCTCTGGTTTGTGCGCAAGCAGGACCCCGGTGATGTGGCCACGCTCGGCGATCTGCTCACCGACCTGGGCCATGATGCCGAGGCCGTACTGGCCCGCGCCAACAGCGATGCGGTACGCGCCCGCTATGCCGCCGAAACCGACACGGCCCGCTCGCTGGGCCTGTTCGGCTCACCCAGCTTTGTGGCCGACGGTGAAGTTTTCTGGGGCGATGACCGGCTTGAAGAGGCCCTTGCATGGTGCAAATCGCATCGGCCGATCGACGAGGCGCCCGTCACCCCGGTGGTAGCACCCTACGACCGTTTCGACCATGTGTTTGTCCAGCCCGCCAGCTTCGATGCCTCGCTGGCCTTCTACCGCGACGCGCTGGGCTGGCCGCTGCAATATGCCTGGGGCGATGACGGCCAGCCGAGAGGCGCCTCGCTGGGCACCGGTGCGGTGCGCATCGTGCTGGCCGAGGCCCATGAGGAAACGACGGGCCGCTCCCGAGTTTTCTCGTCCCCCTCGGGGGGCCTGACGCAAAGCGGCAGGTCTGGGGGCGCCGATGACGCGGAGGACAAGTCGCAATTCCACACCACCCACGGCATCAACGGCACCCGCCCGACCCTGCATCTGCAGGTGGATGATCTCGACCGGCGCCATGCCCATCTGCACCTGCGCGGCGCCGCGTTGTTCGCCCCCGAGCCCACGCACTGGGGCACACGCTGGTTCGTGGCGCAAGACCCGGACGGCAATCTGATCGCCTTCGAGCAGCCGCTCGGCGTCCGCTGAAGTACGAGCCAACATGACACCCGAACAACTCGCCCAAGCCCAGCTCGCCGCCTACAACGCCAAGGACCTGGACGCCTTCTGCGCCTGCTACAGCGACGACGTCAAGGTCTGGCGCATGCCCGACCTGACCCCCAGCCTGCAAGGCATGGCCGCCTTCCGCGCCCGCTACGCGAGCGGCCCCTTCGCTGAAGGCCAGGTGCGGGCCGAGGTGGCCCAGCGCATCGTGATGGGCAGCAAGGTCATCGACCACGAGTTCGTCTATGGCCGCGGCGACACGCCGACCCAGGTGGCGGTGGTCTATCACTGCCGGGACGGGCGCATCAGCGAGGTGTACTTCTTTTCGCCGGACGGCGCTTAGCCGCAGCCTTCTTGGCCGGACTACCTGACCTTTCGCGTGCTGGCTTCGACAGCTGAACCACCGCCGCCCTCACCGGCCGATCATCCCGCGGCGCATGCCCCGGCTGCAGCCGCTGCAGCAGGGCCAGCAGCCGGTCGGCCATCAGGCTCAGCGTGACATTGCCCTGCTGCGTGACGGACATCGCATCGCACAGCCGTGACAGCAGTTCCATCTGCGTGACCATGGCGTCGATTTGGATCGCCTTGACGCTGATGTTGCTGAGCACCGCGTCGTAGGCGCGGGCCAGCTCGTCGAAGCGGGCATGGCCGGCCTCGCCGGGCATGCCGAGGCTGCCGTCGAGCAGGCGCTCGATCAACAGCGCGTCGGCCTGCATCACCGCATCCCACAGGTTCGGGTTGCGGGCAAAACCCTGCACGGCCCGCTGCTGGCATTGCTGGGCCAGGGCGATCGAGGCGTCCTTGTCGCCGGGCCTGGGCCAGTCGGTCAAGGCATCCAGGGCCAGCCGGTTCAGCGCCAGATACGGCGAGAAGCGGCCGGCGCCGGGGTGGCCCTCGGCGCTGGCATAGGCGGCCACACCATCGTCCAGGGCACGGGCCATCGCTTCGCGGGCCTGGTTTTGCTGGGCAGCAGTCAGGCCGCCCAGCAGGATGCGGCGCGCCGCCACGCTGGCCTTGCGCTTGTAGACACCGCCGCGCAGCGCGGCGCGGGCGATCGTGGCAATCACCTCGGCCTCGCTGGGCTCATTGATGCTGGCCGAGACCAGCGCGTCCAGGCCCTTGAGCCGGCGCAGCGCCAGGTCCAGCAGCTGCATGCCGCTCTCGCCCACGGCGCTTGGCGTGCCGCTCAGTTCGGTCTCGGCCCGCTGCTCGCCGAGATAGGCCTCGACCTTGGCCAGTTGCTCGATATCACGTATGGGCACCTGGCCGATGCGGTCATCGGCCTGGATGGCGGCCACATAGGCGTCGCGTGCCTTGTCCCACTGGCCGAGGTCGCGCCAGGTCGCGCCCAGCGCCGATTGCAGCTGCGGCAGGCCGCGCCAGCCCGGCGGGCAGCGCAGGGTCAGGCAGGCCTCCACCGCATCGGCGCGGGCGCGGATCTCGCGTTCGCTGAGACGCTCGCGCTGGCGAGACAGATCGGCCCGCACCCGCGCCAGCTCGTCCAGCACCTCCTCGGGCGAGACATACTGCCCGCCCTCGCCGCTGCCATCGCCGCCATCGGCGCGCGGCTCGGCCAGCCAGCCGGGGTCGCCATAGGCCTGGAAGGCGCCCCAGGTGATGTCGTCGCGATTCGCCTCCCAGGTCGCCTGGCGGGCCTGGAACACGGCGTCGCCAAAGCTGCGGCGGCGCAGCAGCAGCTGGGCATAGAGGGTCTGGCCGAACAGCCGCGCCAGATCGTCATCGACCGCCCAGCCGGCCACGACGACGCAGCGCACGCCGACGTCGATCAGCTCTCGCGCCACGCTGGCTGCCAGCTTGTTGCCGTCGCGGCCCATGTCCACCTGACCCAGGTGGCAGCAGTTCAGGAACACCAGCTCAGGCACCAGCTCCATCGCGGCGATCTCGGCGGCGGTGATCAAGAGGCCATCGGACAGCACCACACCGCTGCGCGCACGACCGTCGCCGTGTCGCAGATTGAAGATGCCGTGGGCCGAGATGTGCAGGATGCGCCAGGGTCGGCGGTACAGCGCCGCCAGCACCTCGCTAGCGCCGTTCTGGCTGCCGATGACGCGCTCAACACCGTAGCCCATGCTGCCCAGCACGCTGACCACGGCCTCGGCCTCGGCCTGGGCGCCGGCCAGGTCCGGCGGATCGCGTTCGATACCCGAGACATGGCCGAAGGCCGCCGCGTAGCCCTGCACCGACGGATTGCCGATGACCAGGGCCGTCCGTTCCATGCTCTGCCGCACATGGCGGCGGAAGCGCAGCGACGACAGCTGCCTCACCAGGGCCGTGCGCAGCGCCAGCGGGCGCTTGTCGTCGTCGGCGCGGCTGGGGTCGTCGGCCAGCATCAGCTCCCAGGGCAGATTGGCGGTGGCGGCGTCCACCACCAGCACGACGCGGTCGAACTGGCGCGCCGCGTCCTTGAAGTCATGCGGCACCATCAGCTGGAAGAGCATGCGGCCGAAGTCCGGGTTCCAGGTCTTGTCATGGATCTGCTGTCGCACGAGCTTCTCGATCAAGCCCGGCTGACGCTGCTGCACGACCGACTCGGCGCGGGCGCGCTGGCCGACGTACAGGAAGCGCAGCCGGTCGGCGATCACCGTGGGCGGACAGGCCTGCACCATCGCGCCGGAGGGCGTGCAGTCGGGCGGGCAGGTCTCCTCGGTGCGGTCGGCGTCGGTGACGATCAGCCGCGGCCAGTAGCTGGAGCTGCGGCTGTCGAACAGGCGCTGGCGCACGCCCTCGCCCTGGTCCAGCTCGCTGCGGCAGATCAGCAGGGTGCCCTGCTTGCTGGCCTGGGCGCTCAGCCGCGGCGTCAGGTGGCGCAGCGCGTAGGCCGCGCTGATGGCGGTGTCCAGGTACAGCTCGACGATGCTCAGCCGCGCGATGCGGATGTTCAGCCTGGTGGTCTCGTAGAACTTGGCATTGGCCTCCATCACGCCGCGCACCAGGGCCTCGACCGAGGCGTCGACCGACAGATTGGCCGAGGAGTTGTAGCCCAGCAGCAGGCTGGCGAGAGAGACCTCACGCTCGGCCTTGCCCAGCACGTCGATGACCTGCAGCAGATAGCGCAGCGCCCCGGTACGCACCGATTCGGTCAGGTCGGCCAGGCTCAGCGCCCCCTCGTACTGGCCCAGGCCGGTGACCACGGCGCCGCTGAGCATGCCGCGCCGCCGCTCGACCTCGCTGGGCACACGCAACACCACGGTGGCCGTGCCGCGCGGCCCGGCATACAGGCCCAACGTATGGCGCTCGCACAGATCGCCGGCCAGCAGCTCGCGGTCGATCAGGCCCTGAGGGCCGGCGATCGGGTCTTGTTCGTAGGTGCCAACCAGTATCGGTTCGGACAGGAAGCGCAGGTCCATCGCCTTGACGGATACTTCGAGCCGGCGGCGCGGGCGCGGCGGCACGCGGTTGCGCAGCGAGCCGCCCATCAGGCCACGCTCCAGCGCATCGGGGTCGTCGGCCACCGGCGGGCCGGCGTCGTAGCCCACCGGCTCGGGCTGCTCGATCGCGCGCACCGCCGGCGGCGTGGCGGCCAGCTTGGCCGTGGCGCCCGAGGCCAGCAGCTCGGCAATGGCCGGGAAGTACTCCTTGGTGGCCGGCAGGTCACCATGCTCGGCCGGCATGTAATAGAAGCTGCCGATGCCGCCGATGCGGCCCGACTCCCAGGTCACCGTGCCGTCGCCGCGGGTGGTGCCGACCATCTTCAGCCGCCCGCCCTGCTCGCGCACGCCACAGGGGGTGTTGCGTGCCACGCCGAACACATAGCAGCTCTTGGCCTCATAGTCGGCCGGCAGGCGCGGCCGGGCGGCGTCGCCGTGTTCAGCATTGCCCGCATTGGCCGCATCATCCTGCCGCCACAGCCAGGCGGCGGCGTCCAGCGTGGCCTGGTCGGGCCGGCCAACGCGGCCGTCGCCAAACCACAGATCGCCGACCTTGGCAACAAAGCCGGTCCAGGTCTCGGCCGTCTGGAAGTCGAAGATGCCGCCGCCTTCGGGCTGGCCCTGGAAGATGTCCTTGAACCCGGGCTTGGGCAAGAGGCTCAGGGCGCCACGGAAGCCGGCCACGATGTCCAGCACCTCTTGCATATCGTGTTCGACGTCCAGCCGCACCAGGGTGCGCAGGGTGTCGCCCTTGCCGATCAGGTTCTCGACCATCGAGTGGGCGCCCTGGTTCGGCGTGCCCAGCATGACGATGCGCGCGCCCTCGCGCTGCATCAGCGCGTCCATCACCGCGCGTCGCTTGTGGATGGTGGCCCGCACCACCAGGCCGCCCATGCTGTGGGCCAGCAGGCGGATCGGCTTGTCGGTTTCCTTCATCAGCCGGTCGAGAAACTGGCCCAGGCGCTCGGCCAGCACGTCCAGTGGCTGGCGCCAGTCGTAGGGGAAGGCCTCGACGCGGTGGCTGCCGGCCAGGTGCTTGCACAGATTGCCGTAGAACATGGCGAACAGCTCGCTGGCCTCCACCCCGCCCTGGCCCCAGGCGATTTTGCTCAAGCCCCCGGCGGCAATGTCCAGCGGGTCGAACCAGACTCGGTCCTTGCCAGCCTGTTTCCCACTGAGCGCCAGATGCGAGCCCATCACCCCCGGCAGCACCACGACCACCGGCAGCTTGGCACTGAGCGCGTCGCGGCTGGCGGATTCGGCCAGCGCCTGGGCAAAGTCGGCCGGCGCCGGTAGTGCGCGGAAGGCGCCCAAGCCCAGCGGGTCCGGGGCCACCAGCCAATCGCGCAGCGCGGCACGCGTGTCGGTGTTGGTGAAGTAGCGGAAGTGCGAGACGTCGGAGCCACGGTCGAACAGCACCTTGGCGCCGACCCGCGGCGCAATCCCGGCCAGCATCGCCGAGGTGTTGACGACGAGGTCGTTGTCCTCGCTGTCGAACAGCAGGAAATCGGTCAGCATCACGCCCAGGCGGCGCAGCATGTGGCCGCCCTGGATGTCGCCGGCAATCACCGCCATCTGCGTGCCGGCACGCACCGGCGCATCGCGCAGCAGCTGGGCCATCGGCGAATCGGGCAGCATCGCCTCGATGCCGGGCACCAGGTGCGGATTGGTGCGGTTGCGGGCAATCTCTATCACCACCCGTTTGAAGGCCGAGTACAGCGGGCTGCCGAAGAAGAACGGCACCTGGCCGATCAGGGTCAGCAGGCCGGAAAGGAATACATCGAAATTGCCGCTGGCCAGCTTGGTGCCATTGGCGGGACTCGCGGCACGCACATAGCGGCGCACCACCGGCTTCTTCTCGCGCAGCAGGGCGGCCAGCTCGCGCAGCCGGGCCCTGTGCTCGGCATGCGCCACCTCCAGCTCCTTGATCACGCGCTGGGCCTCGGCCGGGTCGGCGTCGCCGGTGCCCTCGAACGGGAACACATAGCCCTCGATCAGCGCGTCGAAGTCGCCAAGGCACAGCAGATCGGCCACCAGGCCGCCGCGCGAGTGGGAGACCAGGCAGACGTTCGCGCCCACCGGAAGGGCCTTGACCAGCTGGATCGCGTTGTCGATCGGGCTCTCTGACAGCGTGCGGTGTTCGAAGGCATGGATGCCGCCGCTGAACTGGCGCTCCAGCGCCGTCCACAGATCGCGGTCGCCGGTGCGCAGATCGCCGAAGCTGCCCAGGGTGCTGGAAGCGGTGCCGTGGACGAACACCAGCATCGGATACAGCGCCGGATCGGCCTGCAGCGCGGCGCTGAACTTCGGCGCCTCGAAGTCGGCCGCACTGCCCGCCCCCGCCGTCCAGTGGTAAAGACCCGGCTCATGCTCCAGCCGCTTCTCGATCGCCCACATCAAGGCCTTGGTGCCCGCCCAGCTGACGCCCAGGCCGGCCTTGCCGCCCAGGCGTGCCACCGCTTCGCCGATGATGGCGTCGGGCATTTGGCCGACGGCCACACTGAACACCTTGCTGATCAACCCGCCCGCCGCCTCGCTGAGGCCCCGGCCCGGCGCCGCGCCTTGGGCGCGCAGTTGCTCCAGCAGCACCATGCCGTCGGCACCGAGCAGGGCCGGACGGGTCTGCTCCAGGCTGGCGCGCAGGCGCCGGGCGCTGGTGATCAGGCTGGAGCCGTCGGCCAGCTCCAGCACCAGCACTTCGTCAACGCCCAGGCCATGCTGCTGCTCGGCCGCGCCCTCGCCGCCGCTGCGCGCCGCCGTGCCCACGTCCAGGGTCAGGCGCGGCTGCAGATAGCTGGGGGGCAGAAACGGATCATCCTGGGACTGGCCGCTGCGCGCCGTGGGCAGCAGCAACGTCGGCAGGCGCGGCGTGTCGGCGCGGCCTATGAGCTTGATCTGCACCGTGCTGTCTGCTGTTGCCATGATGCTCTCCCGCGGAGTGGTGCCGCAGTCTAGGAGCCGCCCAGCCCTGCCACAAGACTGCAGCCTAGGGAGAGAGATGTCCGAAAAGCGCCGGACAGCAAATAGCTTGCATGCGAGGATTTGCCTTTTACAGGAGGATTCATGGACCACAACACCCGCGCCAGCGCCTTCCACGCGCTGCACCACACCGACACGATGCTGCTGCTGGCCAATGCCTGGGACGCCGGCAGCGCCCTGGTGATGCAGTCGCTGGGCGTGCCCGCCCTGGCCACCAGCAGCGCCGCCGTCGCCTGTGCCCATGGTCAGGGCGACGGCCACCACCTGCCGGTGGCGCAGCTGCTGGCCACGGTGAGCGAGATCACCGCCAAGCTCAAGGTGCCGCTGACGGTGGACATCGAGGGCGGCTACTCGGACGATCCGCAGGCGGTGGGCGAAAACGTTGCCGCCGTCGCTGGCGCCGGTGCGGTGGGCATCAATATCGAGGACGGCCGCGACACCCCCGAGCTGCTCTGCCGCAAGATCGCGGCGGCCCGCGCCGCCGCCGAACGCCAGGGCCTGCGCCTGTTCATCAACGCCCGCTGCGATGTCTATCTGAAAGGTCTGGTGGCACCGGAGCTGCGCGTCGAGGAGACGCTGCGGCGTGCCCGCCTGTATGCCGAGGCAGGTGCCGACGGCTTGTTCGCGGCCGGTGCCCGGATCCCCGGCGAGATTGCCGCCATCTGTGCCGGAACCCAGCTGCCCGTCAACCTGCTGGCCCTGCCCGGCCTGCCGCTGGCGCCCGAACTCGCGCGCCTGGGCGTGCGCCGCTTGAGCGCCGGCTCGGGCATTGCCGAGGCCCTCTATGCCCGCATGGCCGCGCTGACCCGCGGCTTCCTGGAGACCGGCGACGGCAGCGCGTTCGCCGAACAGGCCCTGTCCTGGGGCGAGTTGAATGCGCTGATGGGTTGACCGTCGTCAACAGGTATCTCCGCCCTATCGCCGAGGACGGGGCTAGCCCCAAGGCCCGGCACACCGGCTGATCTGGCTCGGTATCGTGCCGGCCAGCCTGACCCTGGCCATCGGCGCCCTGCTGCGCCGCTTTCTGCCCCACCATCGCTTCGCCGAGGCCTTCCTGACCGGCATGTGCGTGGCCATCGCCGTGGCCTACCGGCCGCAGTGGCTGGCAACCTATTCGGACCGGCTCTACCTGCCCTCGACAGGATGAGCGGACAGGCCCTCGAGCGTGAACGCCGCATCGCCGACAATCGTTGCAGGCTCAACCCGGCAACAGGCACCGCATGACAAGCGCATCTCCTGCAACGAATCCCGCCACGGCCCTGCCGTGCGACGACGCCCTGCGCCATGAGCTGCACAACGAGGTCCACGCCCGCCCACCGGCGCGGATCCGCCTGCCCGCGCTGGTGGTCTTTGTGGCGGTGCTGAATGAGGGCGTCTCGCGCGCTCAGGAGTGTGAACACCTGCGGCGGCTGCCGTGGCAATCGCACCTGACGGTGGCCGATCTGCAGCGCAATTTCCTGCGGCTGCGTTTTGCCGATCACACCGTCAAATGGGAGCGGCACAGCGAGTTCACCCGCTACTCCATCGTGCAGCCGCTGCCGCCCGGCGCCCTGCTGGGCGCCAGCGAGCCCGAGCTGCTGGCCTGGCTGCGGGTGGACCCGGACTGGCTGCGCGGGATCCCCGGCCGCACAGTCGCGGCGGTCAAGCTGGTCATGCTGGAGCATGATCTGAGCGACCCGCAGGCCGCGCTGGCCCTGGGCCATCAATGGCTGGGCGGTGGCGGCGTCGTGGCCTCGCTGATGGGCAACGGCCACTCGATGGCAGTGACCGACTTCCGGCTGCGCAGCAGCGGCTTTGAGCGCATGCTGGTGATCGCCGCACCCGGCACCAGCGAAACCCGCGCCGGCCGCATTTCGCAGCGGCTGCTGGAGCTGGAAATCTATCGCCTGATGGCCCTGCGCGGCCTGCCGGTTGCGAAGTCGCTGGTGCCGACCCTGGCCGAGTCGGAGGCGGCGCTGGCCGAGGTGACGGCCAGCCTGGAGGGCCGGCAGGTGTCCGAAACCGAGCTGCTGGACCGGCTGATCCATGTCGCGGCCCGCGTCGAGCGGGCCACCGCCGAGCATCTCTACCGCTTTTCTGCCACCCAGGCCTATGACGCGCTGGTGCGCCAGCGCATTGCCGAGCTGCGCGAGAAGCCGATCCCGGGCACCACGACCCTGGGCGAGTTCATGCAGCGCCGGCTTTCACCTGCCATCGCCACGGTGGCGGCCACGGCGCAGCGCCTGGGCTCGCTGTCGCAGCGCATCGAGCGCGCCAGCGCGCTGCTGCGCACCCGCGTAGACATTGCTACCGAGGCGCAGAACCAGCAGCTGCTGGCCAAGCTGACCCGCGGCCAGGCGCTGCAGCTGAACATGCAGGCCACGGTCGAGGGCCTGTCGATCGCGGCCATCTCCTACTACGTCGTCAGCCTGGTGCTGTACCTGGGCAAGGCGCTGAAGTCCGCCGGGCTGAACCTCAACCCGGAGCTGTGCGCCGGCGCCTCGATTCCGCTGGTGCTGTGGGTCGTCTGGCAGGCCACCCGGCGCGTTCACGCGCGCCTGCAGCTGCCGCACTGAGGCCTTGGGCACGCACGCCGGCCGCCTCGGGATCGGCCTGGCATGGCATGGCATGGCATGGCACATTTTCTTATTTGCGTGTATAGTTAAATACGTAATTAATGATGAAGCGCTGTGCAGCCGTGAGATCCGCAATGCCGCAAACCTATATGCCCTCACTCGCAGTCACTCTGGCCGCGGTTCTGTTCGCCGGCCTCAGCCCTGACGCCGGCGCAGCCGAGGCCACCGCAGCGCCGCTGCAGACGCTGACCATCCGCAGCCAGGCGGGCGGTGCAATGGCCAGCCACGACGCTGTGGTCGAAGCGCTGCGCCAGACCGTCGTGGCGGCCCAGGTGGCCGGCGCGATCGTGCAGCTGGATGTGAAGGTCGGGGACCGCGTCAAGGCCGGTCAGGTGCTGATGCGCATCGATGCCCGCGCCGCCGAGCAGGCCGCCACGGCCAGCGAGGCCCAGGCGCAGTCGGCCCGGGCCGCCCTGCAACTGGCCAGCCGCGAGTTCGAACGCCAGCAGCAATTGTTCAAGCAGCACTACATCAGCCAGGCTGCACTGGACCAGGCCGAGGCGCAGTTCAAGGCCACGCGGGCACAGGTCAATGCGCAGGTGGCCCAGCTGGGCCTGGCACGCACGCAGAGCGGCTTCAACACCGTGCGCAGCCCCTATGACGGCGTGATCGCCGAACTGCCGGTGAGCCTGGGCGACATGGCCCTGCCCGGCCGCGCGCTGGCCACGGTGTACGACCCGAGCGCCCTGCGGGTGACGGCCAATGTGCCGCAAAGCCTTGGCGCCAGCCTCGAGGGCCCGTCCCGGTGGCTGGTCGAGATTCCCGGCGTCAACACCGTCGACACGCCCATCATCCCGACGGGAGTGCAGCTGCTGCCCCTGGTGGATGCCGCCTCGCACACCTTGCAACTGCGCCTGAACCTGCCGGCCATGCTCACCGGCGTCGTGCCCGGCATGTTCGCACGCGTGCTGCTGCCCGGCGTGCCGGGCGCGGCGTCGGCGCTGCGCGTGCCCCGCAGCGCGATCGTGCGCCGCGCCGAGATGACCGGCCTGTATGTGCTGGACGCCACGGGCAAGCCCCTGCTGCGCCAGGCGCGCCTGGGCGCCGCGCAGGGTGAATCGGTCGAGGTCCTGAGCGGCCTGACCGCCGGCGAGCAGGTGGTGGTGGACGCCGCCGCGGCGGCCCGCATCCGTTGAGGCCCGCCATGAGCGACAACACTCCAAACAACCTGGGCGTCTCCGGCCGCATCGCGGCCTTCTTCCAGAGCGCACAGATCACGCCGCTGCTGGCCCTGGTGGCCCTGCTGCTCGGCATCTTCGCGGTGCTGGTCACGCCGCGCGAGGAAGAGCCGCAGATCAATGTGACGATGGCCAATGTGCTGATTCCCTTCCCCGGCGCCAGCGCGCGGGACGTGGAGCAGATGGTGGCCACGCCGGCCGAGCAGGTGCTCAGCAGAATGGCCGGTGTCGAGCACGTGATGTCGATGTCGCGCCCGGGCCTGGCCGTGATCACGGTGCAGTACAAGGTTGGCGTGCCGCGCACCGAGGCGCTGGTGCGTCTGTACGACACCGTGAACTCCAACGCCGACTGGCTGCCCCCGGGTCTCGGCGTCTCGGCGCCCATCATCAAGCCCAAGGGCATAGACGATGTACCCATCGTCAGCCTGACCTTGTTCGGCAAGAACACGGACACCGGCGCGTTTGATCTGGAGCGCGTCGCCCACAGCATGGAAATCGAGCTCAAGCGGGTGCCCGGCACGCGCGAGGTCACAACGATAGGCGGTCCCGGCCGCGCCGTGCGCGTCGAGATCGACCCCGGCCGCATGAGCAGCGCCGGCCTCACCCTGCCCGAGCTGCGCCAGGCGCTGCAGTCAGCCAATGCCGGCCTGCCGCTGGGCGATCAGCTCACTGCCAACCAGGCCATCGCGCTGGAGGCCGGGCCCTTCCTGGCCTCGGCTCGCGATGTCGAGGAACTGGTCGTCGGCGTGCGTGAGGGCAAGCCGGTGTTCCTGCGCGATGTGGCACGGGTGCAGGACGGCCCGCTCACGCCTTCGCGCTATGTCTGGCATGGCGAGCAGGGCCAGGAATACCCGGCCGTGACGATTGCCATCACCAAGAAGGCCGGCGAGAACGCCATCGACGTGGCCAATGCGGTGATGAAGCGTGTGGACACGCTGCGCAACACCGTGATACCGGCCGAGGTGCAGGTCAGCGAGACGCGCAACTACGGCGCCAGCGCCAATGACAAGGCACAGAAGCTGATCCAGAAGCTGCTCTTCGCCACCGCATCGGTGGTGGCCCTGGTCTTCATAGCGCTGGGCCGCCGCGAGGCGGCGATCGTCGGCACGGCGGTGATACTGACCTTGACGGTGACGCTGTTCGCCTCCTGGGCCTGGGGCTTCACCCTGAACCGGGTGTCGCTGTTCGCGCTGATCTTCTCGATCGGCATCCTGGTGGACGATGCCATCGTCGTCGTGGAGAACATCCACCGCCATCAGCAGCTATTCCCTGGCCGCACGCTGGCCCAGATCATCCCCGGCGCGGTGGACGAGGTCGGTGGCCCGACCATCCTGGCCACGCTGACCGTCATCGCCGCGCTGCTGCCGATGGCCTTCGTCAGCGGCCTGATGGGCCCGTACATGAGCCCCATTCCCATCAATGCGTCGATGGGAATGCTACTGTCGCTGGCCATCGCCTTCGTCGTCACGCCCTGGTTGGCCAGACTCTGGATGAAGGCGTTGCCGGCCGGCCAACATGGCGACCCCGAAGCGCTGCATGGCCTGTCGGCCAAGCTGGCGCCGACCTTCGAGCGCGTCTTCAAGCCGCTGCTGGACCTGCAACGCGGCTCGCGCAACCGCAAGCTGCTGGGTCTGGGCGTGGCGGTGCTGATCGCCCTGTCGCTGCTGCTTCCGGCCACCGGCCTGGTGCTGCTGAAGATGCTGCCCTTCGACAACAAGTCGGAGTTCCAGGTCGTCATCGACATGCCCGCAGGCACGCCGCTGGAGCAGACCACCGCCGTGATGCACGAGCTGGGCGCTTATCTCTCCACCGTGCCCGAGGTCACCCACTATCAGGCCTACGCCGGTACCGCCTCGCCGATCAACTTCAATGGCCTGGTGCGCCAGTACTACCTGCGCTCGGGCGCCGACCAGGGCGACATCCAGGTCAATCTGGTCGACAAGCACGATCGCGCCGACAAGAGCCACCAGATCGCCACCCGCGTGCGGCCCGAGCTGCAGAAGATCGCCCGCAGCCATGGCGCGAACGTGAAGGTTGTCGAGGTGCCACCCGGCCCGCCGGTGCTCTCGCCCCTCGTGGCCGAGATCTACGGCCCGGAGGCCGAGGGCCGCCAGCAGGTGGCCAAGGCGGTGCGCGCGCTGATGGAACGCTCCGACGGCCTGGTCGATGTGGACGACAGCAGCATCGCCAGCGCGCCGCGCAAGCTGCTGCTGGTGGACCGCCGCAAGGCCGCCCTGCTGGGCGTGCCGCAGCAGGCCATCGTCAGCACGCTGCACGCCGCGCAGTCGGGCGAGGCGGTGACCTATCTGCATGACCAGAGCAAGTACCCGGCCGCCGCCGTGCTGCAGCTGCCGCCCGAGGCACAGGGCAATCTGGACCTGTTGCTGTCGTTGAGCGTGCGCAGCGCCGCGGGCAAGCTGGTGCCGATACGTGAGCTGGTCACGGTCAGCGACACGCTGCGCGAGCAGCCCATCCATCACAAGGACCTGCTGCCGGTGAACTATGTGCTGGCCGACATGGCGGGCAAGCTGGACAGCCCGCTTTACGGCATGTTCGCAATGCGCGGCGCACTGAAAGACATCAAGACGCCGGGCGGCGGCACGCTGCAGGAGTTCTTCATCAGCCAGCCCGACGATGGCTACCGCGACTACGCGATCAAGTGGGACGGCGAGTGGCAGATCACGTTTGAAACCTTCCGCGACATGGGCCTGGCCTATGCGGTGGGCCTGGTGCTGATCTATCTGCTGGTGGTGGCGCAGTTCGGTTCCTACCTGACCCCGCTGATCATCATGGCGCCGATCCCGCTGACCATCATCGGCGTGATGCCGGGCCATGCGGTGCTCGGGGCCCAGTACACCGCAACGTCGATGATTGGCATGATCGCGCTGGCCGGCATCATCGTGCGCAACTCCATCCTTCTGGTGGACTTCATCAACCTGCAAGTAAGGAAAGGCCCCCAGGCTTCGGCTTTGCCTACGCCACCCCCCGAGGGGGCTGGGTCGGCTTGGGACGGCCCGGCGCACGACCCCGGGATGCACTTCAAGCGAGCCATCGTGCGCTCGGCCATCACCCGCGCCCAGCCCATCATGCTGACCGGCATGGCCGCCATGATGGGCGCCTTCTTCATCCTCGACGACCCGATCTTCAACGGTCTGGCGATCTCACTGATCTTCGGCATCTTTGTCTCCACCATCCTGACCCTGGTGGTGATCCCGACGCTTTACTACATGGCCTACCGCCATCGTCTGCACGCCCTCACGGGCATTTCAACTCAAGGAGAAACTCCATGACCACCTGGCAAATCGTGCGCATCGTCGCCGGTATCTTCATTCTCTTGTCGCTCGCGCTGGGCGTGCCCGGCAGCCCGCTGTTCGTCAACAGCTGGTGGCTGGCCTTCACCGCCTTTGTCGGCATCAATCTGCTGCAAAGCGGCTTCACCCGCTGGTGCCTGATGGAGTCGATACTGCGCAAACTGGGCATCAAGCCCGGGAACTGAACAGGGACAACCGCATGAGTGACAACAGCACCGTCAGCGTCGAGCTGATGCAGCAGCAGGACTATCGTTTCGAGGCGCGCTTCGGTGCGCCGGTAGCGCCACTGATCTGCGATGAGCCGCCACCGCTGGGCGGCGCGGCCGGCCCCTCACCCGTGGAGCTGCTGTGCGCGGCCGTGGCCAACTGCCTCAGCGACTCGCTGCTGTTTGCGCTGCGCAAGTTCAAGCAGGCACCCGAGCCATTGAGCTGCAAGGTGACGGCCGAGGTCGGCCGCAATGCCGAGGGCCGGGTGCGCGTGCTGGCCATGACGGCGCGCTTGAAGCTGGGAGTGGCGGCGGCAGAGCTGCAGCACCTGGAACGGGTGCTGAGCCAGTTCGAAAGCTTTTGTACCGTCACGCAAAGCGTGGGTCAGGGCATCGCCATCACCGTGCAGGTCTGGGACGCGACGGGCACCCAGCTCAAGTAAACCCTGTCAGCGAGCCCCAGCCGGCATCAGACGCTCCTTGGCGTCGATCTCGGTGTCGGGGTCCATCTCGATGGCCACCTGGGTGCAGACGGCCCGGCACAGGGCGGCGACGCGGTCGCTCTGCAGCTTGTAGTAGATCTGCGTGCCCTCGCGGCGCTTGGACAGCACGCCGCTGCGGTACAGCGTGGACAGGTGCTGCGACATATTGGGCTGGGTGGTGTCGATCTCGCCCAGCAGCTCGGACACGTTCTTCTCGCCGTGGCAGACGGCGCTGATGATCTTCAGCCGGATCGGCGTGGACAGCAGCGAGAACAGTTCGGCGACCGATTCAAAAACCTTGTCTTCGGTGTTGCGGGCGTCCATGCGGGTATCCATGATGAACCGGTGAGATACGATTTTCGATTGTATTCGCAATTACCGATATAGCGGCTCGTCCAGGGCTCATTTGAACCTGTAGTGCTCCAGGTTCAAGACGGCGGCCACGGCCGTCGCCTCCTCCGGGAACAGGCCCAGATTGAGCTCGATATTGCATTGCTCGACCATGCCGCGCAGGGCACCGGCCGTCTTCACGCGCTCCATCGGTCGATAGACGCCCGAACCATCGCCACCGAACTTGCGCGCATGACATTCGGCGCAGCGGTGCTCCTTGAGCAGGCGCTGACCCAGGGCAAGATCGGCGCCCTTGAAAATGGCCGCGCCCTCCTGGGACAACACTGGCCCGACACACAGACAAGCCAGCAAGAACGAGATGAGCTTCAGCATGGCATACCTCTGATGACAGCGTTGCGGAGCTGCAAGATACTACGCCGGCCCTCTCAGCGCCCCTCCTGCTCCATCAGCAGATAGGTGTTGTACGCATTAATGCGATTGGCCACACCGAACAGGGGCAGCTTGGCAAAACGCGACCAGTCGGTGGCGGCATAGGCCTCCTCGAAGGGCTGCATCTCGCGGGCGGCCGCACCCATGGTCTTGCGCAGATAGGCCAGGTAGTCGCGCGTCAGCTGCAGATCCTCGCGTGCGGTGGTCGAGACCGGGCCGTGGCCGGGGATGATGACGGTGGCGGCTAAGCCCAGCAGCTTGTCGAGCGCGCCCATCCACTTGCCGCTGTCGGCCAGGCCGACAAAGGGCACGCGGCCGCGGAACACCAGGTCGCCGGCCAGCAAGACCTTCAGCTGCGGCACATAGACCACCAGGTCCTCCGGCGTGTGCGCCGGGCCGGCCGGCTGCAGCTGGAAATCCAGCCCGCCCAGGTTCAGAGTCACCGGGCCGTCCAGCCAGCGATCGGCAGGCACCAGCAGAGTCTTCTCGTCGATCCAGGGAAACAGCTCCTCGCGGCTGGCCTGCAGGCGCAGCGCGGCCTCTCCGAGTGCAGATAGGCCTGCCCGTCGCGCTGCGCAATGATCTGCGCACCGGCGGCCTTGAAGACCTGCAGGCCGTAGATGTGGTCGGCGTGGAAATGCGTCACCACCAGATAGCGCACCGGCTTGGGCGTGATGCGCCGGATCTCGTCCAGCAGGGCCTGGGCCAGCGCCGGCGAGCCCAGCGCATCGACCACCAGCACGCCCTCGTCGGTGACGACAAAGGCGGCGTTGGAGATGAAGTTGCGATTGGCCGATGAACCCAGCGCCGACTCGCCCTGCACCATCCAGGTCTGCGGCGCCACCTGCTGGGCGCGCAGCGCCTGCCCGCTGGCCACCTGGGCCGGCAGCAGCCAGGCCAGACAGAGCCAGATGGCACACCGTGCAACGCCAAAAATACGGTTTATCAGCATGCAGTGATATTACGCGTATTCGACGGCACCAGGGCGTAATGGTTAGTCCCGATAGGAGGCAGCCGTCAATGTCAAGATGCTCGCAAAGCTCCCCTATGATGGCGTCCGACCAGCCCCCATGGGTCCCGCCCCCGCACCACCCAACTGGAGATAGTGATGATCAACTGGAAAGCTCTTTGGCCCCTGCCGCTGGCGGCTGCGGCCGGTCTGTGCCAGGCGCAGGATGTGAACCTGGCCCGCAACCTCGCCGCCACCTGCGCCAATTGCCATGGCACGGCGGGCATTGCCAAGGGCGAGATGAAATCGCTGGCGGGCCGCAAGGAGGAAGAGACCCTGAGGCTGCTGGCCGATTTCAAGAGCGGCGCCCAGCCGGCGACGATCATGCATCAGATTGTCAAGGGCTATACCGACGAGCAGCTGCGCCTGATTGCCAAGCACTTTGCCGCCCTGCCGGCCAAAAACTGAGGAGCGCGTCATGCAAGCAAAGCAAATCAATCAACGACGCCAATTGCTGCTGGGCGGACTGGCCCTGACTGGCCTGAGCCTTAGCGGCTGCGCCAGCATGGGCGGCGGCCCTTCGATCGGCCGGGTGGTCGTGGTCGGCGGCGGCTTTGGCGGCGCCACGGCGGCGCGCTATCTGAAACTGTGGGGCGGCAATGTGGACGTGACCCTGATCGAGCGCCAGTCGGCCTTCGTCTCCTGCCCCATCTCCAACCTGGTGCTGGGCGGCCACAAGCAGATGGCCGACATCACCCGCGGCTACGACGGCCTGAAGGCTCTGGGCGTGAAGCTGCTGCAAGGTGAGGTCGCCGCCATCGATGCCGCCGCCAAGTCCGTCCGCCTTGCCGACGGCAGCAGCATTGCCTACGACCGGCTGATACTTTCACCCGGCATAGACTTCATGCTTGACGGCATCGGCGGCCTGAAGGCCGCACTCGACACCGGCCAGGTCATGCACGCCTGGAAGGCCGGCCCGCAAACCCTGGCCCTGCGCAAGCAGCTGGAGGCCATGCCCGATGGCGGTGTGTTCGCGATGAGCATCCCCAAGGCCCCCTACCGCTGCCCGCCCGGCCCCTACGAGCGGGCCTGCATGGTGGCCAGCTACCTGAAGCAGCACAAGCCCCGGTCCAAGGTGCTGGTGCTGGATGCCAACCCGGAGATCACCTCGAAGAAGGGGCTGTTCGAGCGCGCCTTCAAGCAGCACTACGACGGTCTGCTCGAGTACCGCGCCAATGCCGAGCTGAAGGAAGTGGCCAATGGCGGCAAGCTGGCGAAGCTGGAGTTCGAGGACGTCAAGGCCGATGTGCTGAACGTGATACCGCCACAGCGGGCCGCCGATCTGGCGCTGAAGGCCGGGGTCATCAACGTCAACCAGCGCTGGAGCGGCGTGAACTGGCTGACGATGGAGTCCACCGCCGTGCCCTTTGTGCATGTGCTGGGCGACGCCACCTTCCCGGGCCCGGCCATGCCCAAGTCCGGCCATATGGCCAACCAGCATGCCAAGGTGGCGGTGGCCGCCATCATCCAGTTGCTCAAGGGCGAGGCGGTCAACGCCGCGCCGGTGGTGATGAACACCTGCTACAGCTTCGTAACCGCCAAGGACGTGGTCCATGTGGCCTCGGTCCACCAGTACGACGCGGCGGACAAGACCTTCAAGGCCACGCCCGGCTCGGGCGGCGTGTCGGCGGGTGCCAATGAGATCGAAGGCCGCTACGCGCTGTCCTGGGCCGACAATATCTGGACGGACATGCTGGGGTGAGCAACGCTTGATGGCGCGACAAGGGCCGGCGACTGTCGGCCCTTTTCAATTCAAGCCACTGAGATAGGCCGAGACGGCCTTCAGCTCCAGCTCGCTGAGCTTGCTGGCAATGCTGTGCATGACCGCGTTGTCATTGGTCCGCTCGCGCTTGTTGAAGGCTTTCAGCTGATTCTCTGTGTACAGCGCATGCTGGCCGGCCAGGCGGGGCAGCTGGGGCGAGCCATAGGCCTTGTCACCATGGCAGGAGGCGCAGGCCGGCACGCCGCTGTAGGGATTGCCGCGCATGAACACAAAGCGGCCGACCTGGGCCAGCTCGCCATCATCCACCGCATGCGCCACCGGCTTGCGCGTCTCGAAGTAGCTGCCCAGGGCGGCGAAGTCATCAGCAGTCAGCCCCTCCACCATAGGCCGCATCGTCGTGCTCTTGCGCTTGCCGCTCTGGTAGTCGGCCAGCTGACGGGCCACATAGCCGGCATGCTGGCCCGCCAAGCGCGGAAACAGAGGGCTGGAGCTTTCGCCGTCAGCGCCATGGCAGATGAAGCACTTGCCCTGGACGATCTCTTCGGCGCGGGTCTGGGCCTGTCCAGAGGCGGCGCCAAACAGCAGTACACAGGTCAGCAGGGAGCGAAAAATAGTCATGGTTTCAACTGTAGCTCGGGCAGGGCCTGGTCCAGCGGCGCCACCGGCTGATGCGGCGCAAGACGTTCGGCGCGCTGGTCCACCCAGTAGTCGGTCAGCGCCGCGGCGGCCCACATCGCCGACAGCGTGACCCAGGCCGTGACGGTGAACACCGCCGCCCCCGACAGCCCTGCCCCGACCGCACAGCCACCGGCCAGCATGCCGCCGAAGCCCATCAGCACCGCGCCCGCCAGGTAGCGGCGCATGCTGGCGCCACCGGCAAAGCCCTCCAGCTTGAGCTCTCCGAAAAGCGCCGCTGCAACGAAGGCGCCCAGGAAGACGCCGGGCACCAGGCCCAGGTCGAAAGTCGGCGGCTTGGTCGGCGCGAACAGCACGCGCGTCAGCACCTCGGCCGAGGGACCGGTGAAGCTCAGGCTCTGCACCGGCGCGGCCTGCGCCTCCAGGCCGGCGGCGGCGACGAAGCCGGTGAACCACCAGGCCGCGCTGATCGCCAGACCGACCAGGATGGCGCCGGCCCAGCCCCAGAAGCCGACACGCTGATGCCAGGCCCAGCGGATCGCGGCCAGCAGCCAGACCGTGCCGAAGATCAGCGCCCCGGCGCGGCCCAGGCCGCTGATGGCAATCAGATCGCGCGCGGCGCCGCCTTCCACCGTCCACCAGGCGGAGATCTGCTCGCGCCAGGGCGCCAGCGCACCGGTCCAGGCGGCCTGGGCGGTGACGGCAAACACCAGGCCCGACAGCAGCGAGCGCAAATTGCCCTGGGCCGCCAGCACCAGCAACCGGCTGGAGCAGCCCCGAGCCAGAATCATGCCGACGCCGAACAGCGCGCCGCCGGTGGCCGCACCCGACAGGCTGCCCCGCGCCGCCAGCTGGCGGGCCGTGCTGACGTCCAGCCAGCCCAGCGCGATCATGGTCTGGGTGCACAACAGCGCGGTTGCGAATGCGAACAGCCACACGGTCAGCTTGCCGCCGCGCAGCCCGCGCGAGAACTCTATCGTGGCCGAGCGCAGGCAAAAGCGCGAGCGCTGGGCAAAGAAGCCGAACACGAAGCCTATTGCCGCGCCACCCAGGGCCAGCGTCCTGGCCTGACCCAGCGATTCGATCAGCGACTCCAGCGACATGCCAGGCTTTCAGTCACTCAACGCGCCAGGCCCGGATTGCCATCGACGCCGATCAGCCGCGGTGTGTTGAGCTTGCGCGCGCTGACACGGCCCTTGGACTTCAGCCACTGCTCGAGCACGTCCCAGACCATGCGGGTGCCCGGCTGGCTGCCCGCCCCTTCGGCCACCGGCGCCCAGCCAGCCACCTTGTAGATCTTGTCGGCAGCGATCGGTTTGCCGTGCAGGCGCATATCCTGGATACGCCGGCCCATCGCCGCGCCGGGCTCGCAGGCATAGCTGAGGCCGCCGACGCGCACCATGTCACCGCCCTGCTGGTAGTAGGGGTCAGGATTGAACAGGTTGTCGCAAACGTCTTCCAGCACCGTCTTGATCGTCTCGCCCGTCATCTCGGTGACGGTGGCATAGCTGTAGGTGGTGGCCAGCTGGTCCATCATCAGCTCGCGCGTGATCACGTCGCCGGGCAAGAGGCTGGTGCCCCAGCGGAAACCCGGCGAGAAGGCGATGTCGGCGCCCTGCACTTCGATCAGCGCATCGACGATCAGCTGGTCCCAGCTGCCGTTGAAGTTGCCGCGGCGGTAGAGCAGGCCGTCGCTGATGGCCAGTTTCTCCGCGAGCTTGCTTTCATAAGGCGCGCGCACCTTGCTGATCAGCGCGTCCATCTCCGGGTCGGCCTTGAGCATGTTCGAGAAGATGGGCAGCAGCTTGTAGCGGAAGTCGGCGACCCGCCCGTCCTTGACGTCAAAATCGAGCACGCCGAGAAACTTGCTGTTGCTGCCGGCATTCGTCACCAGTGTCATGCCGCCGGCATTCTTCACTTGCACCGGCACCGGTACGCCGTCGTGCGTGTGGCCGCCCAGGATGGCATCGATGCCGCGCACGCGCGAGGCCATCTTCAGGTCCACGTCCATGCCGTTGTGCGAGAGCAAGACCACGACCTGGGCGCCCTTGCCGCGGGCCTCATTGACCATGGCCTGCATATTCTCGTCCTGGATGCCGAAGGCCCAGTCGGCGACCATGTATCGCGGGTTGGCGATAGGCGTGTAGGGGAAGGCCTGGCCGATGATGGCGCACTTGACGCCATTGATCTCGCGCAGCACATAGGGCGCGAACACCGGGTCGCCGAAGTCATTGGTCTTGACGTTCTGGGCCACGAAGTCCACGCGCCCCTTGAAGTCGTTTTCCAGGATTTCCTTGACCCGCTCCATGCCGTAGGTGAATTCCCAGTGGCCGGTCATCACGTCCACCCCCAACAGCTTGCAGGCATCCACCATGTCTTGCGCGTTGGTCCACAGCGCCGTGGCCGAGCCCTGCCAGGTGTCGCCGCCGTCCAGCAGCAACGCGCCGGGCCGGCTGGCCTTCATGCGCTTGACCAGGGTGGCGAGATGGGCGAAGCCGCCGACCTTGCCGTAGCGACGGGCGGCGCGCTCGAAGTCCAGATAGGTGAAGGCATGTGCCAACGCCGTGCCGGGGCGCAGGCCCACACTCTTGAGCAGGCGCTCGCCGACCACATGGGGGCTCTGGCCGGCCATGCCGGCCAGGCCGAGGTTCACGCTCGGCTCGCGGAAGTGGATGGGCTTGAGCTGCGCATGGCAGTCGGTCATGTGCAGGAACGACACCTGGCCAAAGCGCGGCAGCTCGTAAAGCCCCTGCTCGGCCGTGGCCGCGTCGGCGTCGGCATAACGGGTCAGCCCCATGCCGGCCGCCGAGGCCGCCGCCATGACCTGCAGAAAGTCGCGCTTGCTCAGGCTCATGATAAGTATCCGCTTATGTTTTGCATTTGAAAAAGCCCGCAGAGCGGGCTTACGGGTCGGTCGTGCTTACTGATTGGCCGGCGACTTGGGGTCCAGCAGCAGGGCCATCAGATGGCGCAGCTGGCTCTCGTCGAGCAGGCCGGCGTGGCCGAAGCGCGGCATATTGGAACAGGCGCTATAGGCCTTGGAGTTCCAAAGCTTGCCCCAGGTGTACTGGACGATGGCGGCGCTGGCCGGATCGCTGGGGTTGCTCACGCCACGGATCTTGCCGTAGTTGTAGAGGCTGGGCCCGATGGTGCCGAACGACACCTCCTGCTTGCCGATCTGGTGGCAGTTGTAGCACATGGCTCCGTTGCCGGCCGGTGCGGCGGACTTGTCCGTCCAGGTCATGCCGCGGCCGTTCTGGGCCAGTTTTTCGCCCTCGCGCCAGTCGCCCAGATACTGGCCATTGGCCGGCCACTTGACCGCGGCCAGGGCCTCGGACTCGATCTGCTTGACCACGTTCTCGGCGGGCGCCTGCTCCGACGAGCAGGCCCGCTGGCCGAGGTCCTGCTCCAGGCGCTTGTTGGTGGCAATGCCCTCGTCGCGGAAGGAGCTCTTCAGCATCGCCAGCGCCTGGGCGTCGAGCTCGGCGGGGCCGGGCAGGCTGGTGCAGCCGGCAACGATAACGACGGCGGCCGCGGCGGCAGCCAGCAGGATGATGGATTTCTTCATGGTGTCTCCTACTTCAGCGCTTCAGTGCGGGAGCCACCGAGACGGCACCCTTGGCGTTGACGCCCATGTACACGCCCAGCGCAACGGTCACGTCCGAGGCATAACCGGGAAACGGAAAGCGCTGCTGGCGGAAGCAGTCATTGAGCCGGCGCTGCATGCTCCACATCTCGCCGCTGGACACGCGGTAGGCCGGCCAGGCGGCAAAGCCGACGCCATCACCCGGGTTCTTGCTCAGAATGGGCAGGTCCTGCATGCGGATGCGCTTGCCCTCCTCGCCATGGCAGGAGGCGCAGGAGAAGTCCATCGGCCCGCCGCGGAAGTAGAACGCGCGCTTGCCCAATTGATACATGCGCTGCTCCTCGGCGTGTGCCTGCGGCAGGTTCATGCGCTGGCCGCGCGACTCGCCGGAGATCCAGGCTGCCAGCGCTTCCAGCGTCACCTGCTCGCCCTTGCCGAAGGCGGTGTCGGCGATGGCCTTGGGGTCAAAACCCTGCAGGCTGCTCATGCAGGTCAGCAGGCGCGACTCCAGATCCTGCACCTTCTGCGTGTCGGCAAACCAGCGCGGCAGCTCGACGAACACGCCCTTGACCACGCCTGGCCCCTTGCCAAGATCGCAGCGCTCCAGGGAGGCGCTCTTGGGTCCGCGCTTCTGCTTCCAGAGGTCCTCACCCTTGGCCTCGAACAGCTCCGCCGGGTTGCCGTCGGCCAGCAGCGCGCGGTATTCGGCAATGCCGTCGGCCGCCGACTTTTGCGCCTGCGCGGCACCGGCGGCCAGCAGCAGGCCGGCGAGCAGGAGTGTCCTGTGATGTCGCATGTTTTCTTGTCTCCGTTGCGGCGCCGCTCGGACGAACCCGGCGATGCCTGCTGGTTGGGCTCAGTGATCAGGACACTGCAGCTTCGTCGGTGCGCTTGTCGCCCTTGTTGTCCGTCCAGGTGACCGAGATCTTGTCGCCGGCCTTGGCACCCTTGATATTGAACTGCAGGAACGGGTTCTTGGACACCGAGGGACCCCACTCGGCGCTGAACACCGGCTTGCCGTTCAGCGAGGCTGCGACCTCGTTGATGTACCAGGCCGGGATGGTCTTGCCCGCCGTGTCCTTGCGCAGGCCGGTCTCCATTTCGTGGGCCATCAGAATTCGCACGGTGGCCTTGTCGCCAGCGGCTTGGGCGCGAATGCGCATCGGGTCTGCCATGTCTGTCTCCTTCAAAGTCCGCGCACTGCGAGGACGGAATCAATAGAACGTTGTCGTCAAGCGGGTCGGGGAATCACCCGCCGCAACCACCCAGCGTGACCTTGACTTCCTTCTGCGCGAACAGCACCTTGTTGTCATTGGTGATCGCCACTGCGAACACATTGGACGACTGGCCCATCTTCACGCGGGTCGAGAAATTGGCCTCGATCTCGGGGCTGACGTTGAACAGCGCGGCCAGTGCGGACGGGTTCTTCTCGACCAGCAACAGCATCTGCTTGACACCGGCCAGGGTGGTGGCGGCGCCCAGCGGCACAACGGCTCCATTCTCGGCAATATCTGGTGCGGTGATGGTCACGTCCTTGCTCTCGGTCGGCGCGCCATAACCCAGCGCCTTGGCCACATCGGCCAGGCTCTTGGCGTCGAACGCGCCCTTGCCGGCAGCGGGGCCGCTGGCATGGGCCATGCGGCCAAACACCCCCGAGGCCAGCATCAGGGATGCCACCTTGGCGCTGGTCGTGAGTATCTCGCGGCGATTTGCGATCATCTTCGGTCTCCTGGAACGTTGCATGCTAGTGGAGGGATGATGGCACAGGCCATTCCCAAGAAAGGTTGTCACTTCGGTGCGCCGGCCCTGAGCCATTGGGCAACAGCCCTGGCATCGGCCTCGCTGAGTGCCTGCGCTGGCATCGGTATCTGACCCCAGACACCCACGCCGCCGGCCCGTATCTTGCCAGCAAGATAGGTCTCGGCGTCGGCGCCGCTGCCGTACTTCCTGGCGATCTCGCGGAACGCCGGACCCACGAGTTTGCCATCCATGCCGTGGCACGCGGTGCAGCTGTTCTTGTTCAGCAGCGCCATCGGCGCCTGGGGCTTGGCCACCACGGCGCGGCTGGGTGCGGCCACGAGGGTAACGGAGCGAGCGGGGCTGCCCGCCGGTTTGCTCGTGTCGGCACCATGCTGGGCGCCCACGGCGCGGTTCTGCTCGGCCAGATTGCCGTGCACATTGCGGGCATGCTCGGGCAGCGCCGAGGCCACACTGGCTTCGGTCACACAATCCTTCATGCAGGCGGTGTTGCGCGTGTCGGCCTTCATGACGGTGGTCAGGCCCCTGCCCGGCCACAGGCTGTGGTCCAGGCTCATGCCCTTGCGGTTGGGCATGCGCTGCTGCACCTCGGCGATGTTCTGGTCGGAGAGCGTGAAGTTCTCCGGCACCACGCCGCCCAGGTTGAGCATGAAGGCCGTCACCGCATAGACCTCTTCGGTGCTCAGGGACTTGGGCGCCGTCCAGGGCATGGCGCGGTTGATGTAGTCCCACAGCGTGGACACGGTGGCCACCTTCATCAGGGTCGTACGGCCCGGATAGGCACGGTCATTGAGCCGCGCCACGTGACCGGTCTTCACGTCCTCGGCCGTGGTGCCGCCGATCAGCGGAGCAAACACCTCGCCGCTCTCGCCGAAGATGCCGTGACATTGGGCGCACTTGCCCTCCCACACCTCCTGGCCCTTGAGCACCGAACCGGCGCCCTTGGGCAGGCCCTTGAAGTCGGGCCGCACATCGATGTCCCAGGCGGCCACCTCCTTGGGCGTGGCGGTGCGGCCCACGCCCTCGAAGGCCTTGGCCTGCGCCAGCGCCGCCGAGGCCACCAGCGACAACAGCAGAGCCAGCAAAGCACGGCCAGGCTTAGGACAGCTGAACATTCTTCACCTCGCCGCCTTCCTCCACCAACCAGGTCTGGATGGCATTGTTGTGATAGATCGAACGCGTGCCGCGCGCGGTGCGCAGCTGGCCGTAGGTGGGCTGAACGAAGCCGGTGTCGTCTATCGCGCGGCTCTGTATCAGCGCCGGCTTGCCGTCCCAGACCCAGTCGATATTGAAGCGGGTCAGGCACTTGGCCAGTACCGCGCCCTCCAGCCGCGCGCTGCGCCAATTGCGCCCGCCATCGACCGAGACATCGACTCTTCTGACCTTGCCGCGGCCCGACCAGGCCAGGCCCGAGATGTTGTAGAAGCCCTTGTCCAGCAGCACCTGGCCGCCCGAGGGCGTGGTGACCACGCTCTTGCACTCCTGGATGCTGCTGTACTGGCGGTGCTGGCCGCCGGGCATCAGGTCCATATAGTGGATGGCCTCGTCCTTGCTCGCCCAGGGCTTGTCACCGACCTCGATGCGGCGCAGGTACTTGACCCAGCTGACGCCCTGCACACCGGGCACGACCAGGCGCAGCGGATAGCCGTTCTCGGGCCGCAGCATCTCGCCGTTCTGGCCATAGGCCACCAGCACCTCGCCGTTCTCGACCATCTCCATCGGAATGGTGCGCGTCATCGACGAGCCGTCGGCGCCCTCGGCCAGCACGAAGCGGGCCTTTTTGTAATCGACACCGGCCATATCGAGCAGGATGCGCAGCGGCACGCCGGTGAACTCGCTGCAGCTGAGCATGCCGTGTGAGTACTGCACCGTGGGCACGGCCACATTGCCCCACTCCATGCCGGTGTTGGCGCCGCACTCGATGAAATGAAAGCGCGACACCGAGGGCAGGCGCATCAACTCGTCCATCGTGAACACCATGGCGCGCTTGAGCAGCTCGGGCGCACTGCCATTGATCATCAGCCGGTGCTTGGATGGATCGATGTCCCACCAGCCCTGATGGTGGCGTTCGAAGTGCAGGCCACTGGGCGTGACGATGCCGAACAGCGATTGCAGCGGTGCAAACGACACCGAGGCCTGGGCCGTCTGCGTCAGCCCCGGGCTCTGGCGGCGCTGGACATTGACCTCGTACCTGGACGGCTTGCCATAACCATCGGTCACCACCGGCTGGCCCAGGCCCTTGCTGTGCTCGGGCAGGTTCAGGATGTTGGGGTCGCCCTCGCCGGTGGCAAGCGGGTTCGAGGTGGCCATGGCAACCGGCGCCAGGCTCGCCGCGCTGGCGGCCATGAAGGCCTGGCGAATGAAGCCGCGCCGGCCCGCCTTGGCCTCGGCAAAGACCTGGCGCACGCCCGCAGCGTCCAGAAAACTCTCAGGCGCCTTGATCAGCCGGCCTGCAGGCTTGTTGTCAGAACTCACACAGCATCCTTCCCGCGGCCCAGGCCCACGCTCATCATCCGTATATCACCATGTGCGAATATTATTCGCGGATGAATTAGCGAAGACTAGGGGTTTCCACTGGGGTGCCGTGACCGACTCGGCGGAAGAGCATCAACCCTCCCGCCGACACTCGGGCGCTATTCGGCCTTGAAGCCAAAGGCCCTCTCGTGCACATAGACCAGCTTGCAGTCCTGCAGGTACTGCGCATCATGGATGCGCCCCGCCGCCACATAGCCGGTCTGACCGGCGTCGAGCGTGACCGGCTCGCCATCGGCCACCAGCGCCGCGCCCTCGCGCTTGAAGAACTGAATGCGCATGCGGCCCTCCACGACCACGGTCATGTCGTGACCGGGGTGGCTGTGCGGCGGCTCGCTGCTGCCGGCCTCCCAGCGCTCCAGCATCACCTCCACCCCGTCGGGGTTGGCGGGCACGCAGGTGCGCACGGTGAAGCCCGGCGGCGCGTCGGGCACGACCACGTGGTGGTCCCAGATCGGATTTGCTTGCATGTGTTGGCCTCCTCAGAAGGTCATCGTCGCGGACAACTGGGCATTGCGGCCCAGGATGGGCCGAGCATAGTAGTAGTCGCTGCCCGCCGGCGCCTGCACAAAGCCCGAGCGCGGATTGCCTTCGGTCAGGCCGATCGTGTTGGTCAGATTGCGCACCGCCGCGTTCAGGGTCAGGCTGGGCGTCAGCTCATAGCGCAGGCTCAGATTGATGGTCTTGTAGGCCGGCAGGCGCACCGAGTTGGAGACATCGGCAAAGCGGTCACCGACGTAGTGCCAGGCCACGGTGAACTCGCCCTTGCCGTCGTTGAAGAAGAAGCTCGGCGCGAGCGTGAAGTTGCGGTCGGGCGTGCGTTCCGGGCGGTTGCCCGACCAGCTGGTGGCCTCCTTCAGCAGCGCCTCCAGATCGGTGCCGGTGCCGCGCAGCACCCGCAGGTTGTTGACGCTGAAGCGCGAGCGCTGCACCACACCGGTGGCCGCGAACTCGAACCACCGCAGCGGCCGCCAGTTCACTTCGAACTCCAGGCCCTGCGACTTCACGCCCTGCAGCATCTCGATCTGCGCGTTATCCACCTCGGCGCTGTTCGGGTCGCCCTTGAAGTTGGCCTTGTAGAAGGTCAGGGTGGCCGTGATGTTCTTGGCCTGCACACGCGCACCCAGCTCGCCGAACTGGATCTTGGTCACCGGCAGATCACCGGTGGTCTGGTAGCTCTTGGCGAAGCGCCCGTAAATGGCGATATTGTTGTTCAGCAGGTAGTTGCCGCCAATCGTCCAGGAGGGCTCGGTCCAGCGGTTGCGCACCATCTCGTACTGACCGTTGGTCGGGTAGGCCCAGTAGTTGTTGGCGATGATGTTGTCCACATCGCAGGCCGCGTCGCCCAGGGCGGCGCGATCACAGCCCGGCTTGAAGGCGCCCGGGATGGGCTCGTACTCGCCGAAGCCGCCGCGCCCCTGCAGATAGCGGAAGCGCTCGATGCGCAGGCCGGCGTCGATGCGCAGCGCGTCGTTGACCTTGTACTCGTCGTTCAGGTAGACGGACATCGATTTGTTGTGGCTTCTGTCGTTGCCGTCGCCCCAGGTCGAATGCTCGCGCACGCCGTTCTCGGTGTAGGAACCGACCACCTTGCCGGCCGGATCGAGCGCCACCAGGTCCACCCGCCGGGCGTGGTTGCGCACATCGGTGACGAAGCGCGCCGACACCGGGCTACCGCCCTCGCTCAGTGAGTTGAAGGTCAAGAGGCCCAGGCCGAGGCTGTTGCGCTCGGTGTTCCAGGTCAGACGCATGTCGTTGACGAACTCACGATTGACCTGCTTGTCGGCCTGCAGCACGTTGTCGGACAGCAGGCCGTTGCCGTTCAGGGCATTCAGCTGCTCCGGCGTGGAGAGGATCTCGCCGGTGGAGACGATGCGTATAGCGGGCTTGCAAGCGCCGCCGCAGGCCGGGCCGAAGCGCTCCAGCATCTCCTTGATGTAGCCGAACTTGGCCGGGTTCAGGCGGTCAACGGCCGGGCGCAGGCTGTTGTTGCTGGACGAGAACACCACGCTGGCGGTCACGTCGGAATCGGTGTAACGGCCCTTGGACGAGAACTTCCAGGCCGGGGACAGCGCCTTCTCGTAGTTGTAGCCCAGCGCAAAGGCCTTGTGGTCATAGCCATCGCGCGAGTCCACGGTCTGCATGAAGCTGCCGGGCACCAGCGATGTGCGCACCGTCTGTATGCCCGAGTCCAGGCCAATCATGGTGCCGTAGTGGGCATCCATGCCGGGCAGGCTGCGCGGCTTGTCCTTGCCTATGACCGGAATGGGCAGATAGAACATGGTGTGGTCGTGCATGCCCTTGAGGTTGATGCTCCACTCGCCGTCCTCGATCTTGCGGCCGATGTGCGCGCGCACCGTGCCGCCCTTGTTGCCGGTGAACTCGGGATAGCGCACGCCGTCGTCCACACGGTAGTAGCCCGACACGCCGCCGAACCAGCCGTCACCCAGCCCGCCGGCATAGCGCAGGTCAACGCGCTTCTGGTTGTAGTCGGAGGTGGTCAGGCGCAGCGCGCCCTCGGGCTTGCCCTGGTTGCGGAAGGTCAGGAAGTTGATGGTGGCGCCGGCGCCGTTGGCGGTCAGGATGGCCGAGGTGCCGCCTCGCACCGCCTCCATGCGGTCGATGCCGAGCTCCGACTTAACCAGGCCATCGGCCGACCAGCTCGGGTAGTAGAAGATCGGCAGGCCGTCCTCCTGCACCTGCACCCAGCGCTGGTTGCCGCCGGACATGCCGCGCACCGAGTAGTTATTGGACATCTCGCCGGCCGAGGCCTCGATATACATGCCGGGCACCAGCTCCATGGCCTCGGCCGCCGAGTACGGCGCCTTGCGGTCCAGCGCCTCGCGGTCGGCCACGGTCACGGCCACCGAGCTCTCGCGTACGGTGCGGGCGAGGCCCGTGCTGCCGGTGACGACGACGCGATCCAGCTGGTTGCTGCCGTCGTCCTTGCTCTTGCTCTTCTCGGCCGGCTTGTCATCGGCGGTCGCCGCAGTCTGGGCCAGCGCATGGGGCGCCGCCAGCTGCAGCAGCAGGGCCGCCGCCAGCCAGGTGGCGCGGGGCTTGAAACGATTCGATTCGGGGCCGCTATGCGGCTGTCCAGCTCTTCTCATGTTGATGTCTCCGTTGGTGGTCAGTACGAAACGCGGGCAAAGGGAAGCCCCTGCCGGCCCTGAACGGCCTTGCATGGCAACTTCGCTTGAGGACGGTCGCGCCTGCCCCAGGCACGCCGTTGTCGGGTTATGTCGGCGGGATTCGGTTCATAGCGCTCGACTCGCTCCGAGCAGGGCCGGCGGCTCCTGGCTCGCAATCACATAGGAAGGCACCTCGTGCATATAGCCGGCGAGACGCCCCTTGGCTTCAAAGCGCTTGCGGAAGTCCGAGCGCCTGAAGCGCTTGGCCCCCAGGCGCGGCACGATGCCGCCGCCGATGTACACACCGCCGCGGGCGCCCAGCGACAACACCAGATCGCCGGCCACATCGCCCAGGAAGGCGCAGAACAGAGCAAGCACTTCGGCGCTTTGCGGCTCGCCGGCGAGTGCCTGGCTCAGCACCTGGGCCGGTGCGGGCTCGGACGCGAGCGGCCGGCCATCCACCTCGGCAATCGCCTGCAGCAGATTGACAAGACCTGGCCCCGACAGCACCCGCTCGGCGGAGACGCGACCAAAGCGCTGGCGCAGGCTGGTCAGCAGCGCGGCCTCGCGATCATTCTGCGGCGCCAGGCTGACATGGCCGCCCTCCGTCTGCAGGGCCACCCATTGGCGATCAGCCTGTGGCACCAGGCCCGACACGCCGAGACCAGTGCCGGGGCCAATCACGGCCAGCGGCCCCGGGGCACCGGTGGCAGGGCCGCCGACATGCCAGAAGTCAGGCTCGGGCAGCGCCGGTATCGCCAGCGCCAGCGCGGTGAAATCATTCAGCACCACCAGGCGCTGCAGCTCCAGCTGACGATGCAGGGTCTGGACCGAGAAGCCCCAATCGCGGTTGGTCAGGCGGATCTGATCGTCCAGCACCGCGCTGGCCACGCCCAGGGCCGCCTGGATAGGGCGCGCCGCACCGGCGGCGTCCAGGGTCTGCAGATAGCGCTGCAGGCAGTCGCCCAGGTCACGATGGGCATCGCAGGCCAGGGTCTGCACATGCTGGATGGCCGCGCCGTCCCCGCCCTGCCAGCCCAGGCGCACATGGGTGCCGCCCACATCGGCCAGCAGGCGGGCGCCGGCCGGACTTCGTTCGCCTATCGCGATCACGGTGTTGCTCCTTCTTGCTGCAAGGGGGTCCAGACGCTGCCGGCCCGGTGGCTGGCCAGCACAGCATCGACAAAGGCCAGGCCGGTCACGCCATCGGCGGCGGTGGTGAGCCAGCGGCTGGCCGACGCTACGGCCCTGCCCTCGCGTCGCGCGCGAATGTGCTCGGCAGCGTCTCGGTAGAGCTGGGCAAAGGCCTCCAGATAGCCCTCGGGATGGCCGGCCGGAATACGCGTGGCGGCCTGCGCCTCGGCGCTGCTCGCACGCCCCCTTGTGAGGCGCTGCGTGGCGCCACCCAGCGGCGTGATGAGCAGCTCGTTGGGCTCTTCCTGCGCAAACTCCAGGCTGGCACGGCTGCCATAGACGCGCAGGCGCAGGGCGTTCTCGCAACCGGTGGCCACCTGGCTGGCCCACAGCAGGCCGCGCACGCCTTGCGGGTAGCGCAGCATGGCCTGCACATGGTCGTCCAGCCTGCGGCCGGGCACCAGGCTGCTGAGTTCGGCGCAGACACTGTCGGCCTGCAGGCCGCTGACAAAACTCGCCAGGTGGTAGGCGTGGGTGCCGATATCGCCCAGCGCACCGGCCGGGCCGGCCTGCGCAGGGTCGCAGCGCCAGCTCGCCTGTTTCTGGCCGGTCAGTTCGATCGGCTCGGCCAGCCAGTCCTGCGCGTACTCGACCTGTATGAGGCGCAGCGCGCCCAGCTCGCCGGCCTCGACCATCGCACGGGCCTGCCGCACCATGGGGTAGCCGCTGTAGGTGTGGGTCAGGCACAGCAGGCGCTCGCGGCGCTGGGCCAGCGCTTGGAGCGCGCGTGCATCGGCCAACGAAGTGGCCAGCGGCTTGTCGCAGATCACATCAATGCCCGCCTCCAGAAAGGCCGTGGCCACCGGAGCGTGCAGATGGTTCGGCGTGACGATGGCGACGGCATCGATGCCATCGGGCCGCGCGGCCTCGCGCCTTGCCATCTCCTGCCAGCTGGCATAGCTGCGCGACGAGTCCAGGCCCAGCTCGTCGGCACTGGCCAGTGCACGCAGCGGGTCGCTGGACAGTGCACCTGCCACCAGCTGCCATTGCCCATCCAGCCGCGCGGCCATCCGGTGCACGCCGCCGATGAAGGCGCCCTGCCCGCCTCCCACCATTCCTAGACGGAGCGGCGTGTTCATGTCGCATCCCCCAGTCCCAAGAGGTGCCGCAACTCGGCACGCGGCGTCTGCCCATCGGCGAAATCATCGAAGGCGCGATCGGCCACAGGGATGATGTGCCGCTTGATGAACCCGGCGCCCTCGCGCGCGCCGTCCTCGGGTGCTTTCAGGCAGCACTCCCACTCCAGCACCGCCCAGCCCGGATAGTCGTGCTGCGCCAGCTTGGAGAAGATCGCACCGAAGTCGATCTGCCCATCGCCCAGCGAGCGGAAGCGCCCGGCCCGCTCCAGCCAGAGTGCATAGCCACCATAGACGCCCTGTCGGCCATTCGGGCGGAACTCCGCATCCTTGACATGGAAGGCGCGGATGCGCGGGTGGTAGATGTCGATGAAGGCCAGATAGTCCAGCTGCTGCAGCAGGAAGTGGCTGGGGTCGTAGAGGATGTTGGCGCGGGGGTGCTGGCCCACGGCGTCGAGAAAGCGCTCGAAGGTCAGGCCGTCGAACAGGTCCTCGCCCGGATGCAACTCGTAGCAGACATCGACGCCGGCCTCGTCGAAGGTATCGAGAATCGGATGCCAGCGCCGCGCCAGTTCGGCAAAGGCTTCCTCGATCAGGCCGGCCGGCCGCTGCGGCCAGGGGTAGAGATAGGGCCAGGCCAGCGCGCCGGAGAAGGTGGCATGGGCCTTCAACCCCAGTCGGACCGAGGCCCGCGCAGCGAGCTTCAGCTGACCCGAAGCCCAGGCGCTGCGTTCCGCTGCATCGCCTCGCACGGAAGGTGCGGCAAAGCCATCGAACTGCCTGTCGTAGGCCGGGTGCACTGCCAGCAGCTGGCCTTGCAAGTGGGTGGAAAGCTCGCTGATCTGCAAGCCCTTGTCGCTCAGCCGGCCGCGCAGATCGTCACAATAGGTCTGACTCTCTGCCGCCAGGCTCAGATCGAACAGGCGCTCGTCCCAGCTGGGGATTTGCAGCGCTGCAAAGCCCAGGCCGGCCGACCAGTCGGCCAGATGGTCCAAGGTGTCGAACGGGGCCTGGTCGCCCGCGAACTGGGCCAGGAAGAGGCCGGGGCCTTTGATCGTCTTCATCGCTCACCTCCCAGTCGGTCGGATTGGCGCTCGATCAATTGCGCCTGCTCCAGCAAGCACAGCTGCTCCACGGGCTCGCCGTTCAGTCGGCGCAGCAGCAGCTGGCCCAGCTGGCGGCCGGCGCCGTGCAGCGAGGCGTAGTAGGTGGACAGCGGCGGCACGAAATAGGCACTGACATTACTGTCGTCGGTGGCCACCACGGCGGCCTCGCAGCCGGCCTGCCATCCCAGCTCGGCGAAGGCCGACAGGGCACCGAGAGCTGCGTACTCATTCGCGCAGACAAAGGCGGTGGGCCGGGTTTGAAGTTTCGCCAGCTCCAGCACCAGGCGCCGGCCGTCGGCGGCCGAGAGGCCCGAGCATTGCGTCAGCGCCGGGTCGTGTGGCAGACCGGCCTCGCGCAAGGCACGCCGGTGGCCCGCGTCCCGGTGCTGGCTGTACATCAGCTCGGCCGGCGGGTTGAGCATGGCGATGCGGCGATGGCCGCAGGCGATCAGGCGCTGCGTGGCACGGTAGGCCATGTCCTCATGGTCGGTGTCGTACCAGGGATGGGCCTGCGCCAGCGCACTGCGGCCGTAGCTGACGAACGGGAACTCCTGCTCCAGCAGATAGCGTATGCGCTCGTCCTGCGGTTTCGTCTGCGTCAGCACCAGGCCATCGACGCGCTTGGCCTCCACCAGCTTGCGCAGGGCCGCGACCGGGTCTTCGTCGGGCAGCTCGGGCTGCACCACCAGGCTGTAGAAGGTGCCGGCCAGGGCCGCGTGCAGGCCCGAGACCAGGGCCATGAAGCCGCTGTCGGTGAAGTCCTGCTCGCTGTTCTCGACCGGCAGCACGATGGACAGCGTGTAGGTCTTGCCGGTGCGCAGCTTCACGCCGGCCAGATTGGGCGTGTAGCCCAGCTCGCGCGCGGCGGCCTTGACCAGCTCCCGCGTCTCGCGCCTGACCTCGGGGCCATCCTGCAGCGCGCGCGACACCGTGCCCAGCGACAGGCCGGTGTGGCGCATCAGGGTCTTCAGCGTGACTTTGGGTTCGCTCATGAGGTTTTGCTTTTCTTCAACAAACGGTGCCCCAACGACAGGGCCACGCTGGAGGTCCAGGTGAAGGCGGATCGCGCAGCGGCGCGCCGGTCTGCGCATCGAAGTTCTCGGCCAGGCCGGAGCGTGCGCACATGGCGGTGAAGCGCCGCGCCAGCTCGTCGCCCAGATCGGGGCGGCCGCAGCGGTCCATCGCATCGACGAACAGCATCGTCGTCGGCGCCCAGATCGGGCCGCGCCAATAGCCATCGGCGCGGTAGTGCGGGCTGCGCTGCGACTCGGTGGCCAGGCCGTGAGCGCTCAAGAAGCGGCCAGGTTCGAACAGCTCGACCAGCAGCTGCTCGCGGATGGCCGCAGGCAGGCGCTGGCCAAGCAGCAGCGGGGTGTAGGCGATCAGGCTGTCACCGTCGTTCACCACGGTGCCATCGGCGAGGCGGGCCACGAAGCGCTCGCCGGTCCAGAGCTGGGCCATCAGCCTATCGAACAGGGCATCGGCTTGGTAGCGCCAGTCGCGCGCCTGCTCGGGCCGGCCTAAGCCCTCGGCCAGGGTCGCCAGCTCGTCCAGCTGCAGTATCAGGAAGCTGCTGAGGTCGGGGCTTTGCAATGGGGTGCTCTGCAGGAACACGGTGGCGTTGTCCCAGCCGGCGTCATTGCCGTGGTCGTAGGCGGGCAGGGCCCCCTTGGATGCCGTGACCAGCCAGCTGCGCGCCTGCGCGGCCAGCCAGTCGTGCATCTGGGCGCAGCGCTCCTCCGTCCAGGTTGACTGCCGGCGCAGCTGGGCCACCGTCCAGCCATGCACCGGCGGCTTGGTGAAGCGCCAGTAGGCCTGCAGGTCGTTGGCAAAGTCCGGCAGGCGGCCACTCTCGTGCTGCAGTTCGAACAGCAGCGCCAATTGCTGCCAGGCCAGCTCGGGCTGCTGCGCGGCCAGCGCCAGCGCATTGAAGCAGTGGTCCCAGCTCCAGATATTGGTCATCCAGTTCTTGGACATATACATGGCCGGGTAGTGCAGCCGGCCTTCTGCCGGAACGATGCAGGACCAGGTGATGTAGGCGGCGAGCTGGCGCAGCGGCTGCAGGTCTTCATCGACCGCCAGAGTCTGGCTCAGCCAGGACTGGAAGTCAGCGGCGGTATCGCTACGTGCGGTCTCGAACGAGGCCACATCGCTGCGTGCCGGCACCACACGGTAGAGATGGACCGAAGCGGCCATCGCCCCTGCCGCATCGGGCCGCAGGTCCAGCGCAATGCGCTCTGCACGCTGGCCCTGCCAGGGGGCGTCGAGCTGCAACGCGCCTTCGCTCAAGGCCACGCGGGCCGACAGATCCTGGCTCGCGCAGCTGACGTGAACGGCCCGTTCACTCAGACGCTGGGCGTAGTCGTAGCGCTTGCTCTGCAAGGTGAGGCGCAGGGCCAGGCCGCGGCCT
>Ga0187845_1000083_pt1 | contig 49306 bp, 35 predicted proteins | sample SpaLakP09_SKY_68_FD_134515 | JGI IMG/M metagenome (GOLD analysis project Ga0187845, IMG submission 134515) | Oligotrophic lake water microbial communities from Sparkling Lake, Wisconsin, USA - SP09_SKY_68 | ecosystem: Environmental > Aquatic > Freshwater > Lake | place: USA: Sparkling Lake... | reverse complement strand
TGAGAATGAACGTTCATTCTCACTCGGGCTGGACATAAGGACCTGGATGTCGCAAGTCAACACCCGGGCCAGCCTCTTTGCCTGACCTAACGGAAATGTAATGCCGAACGAGACGTTCCATGGATGACGCGGTGACTCCCGGCCGGCCTTCGGTGGAGGCGCGTCGGCAGCAGATCCTGGATGCCGCCTGCGAGCGGGTACGCCAGTCGGGCTTTCACGGGGCCAGCATGGCCGAGATTGCCAAGGCCGCCGGCCTAAGCGTCGGCCAGATCTATCGCTACTTCGAAAACAAGGAGGCGATCATCGCCGCCATCGTCGCCCAGGACCTGGCCGAGATGCGCGAGAAGTTCGCCGAACTGGAAAGCCGGCCCGGCACCCTGCTGGACGCCATTGAGGACCAACTGCCGGAAGCGGTCGAGAAATGTTTCGATCCCGGGCGCGGGGCCCTGATGCTGGAGGTTCTGGCCGAGGCGGCGCGCAATCCCAAGGTCGCCGCCATCGTCCGGGCCGCCGACGCGCAAGAGCGGACCCTGGCGCGCTCGATGCTGGAGCGCAGCCGCAAGCCGGAGTGGAGCGAGGCTGAATTTGAGGCCCGCTGCTCGGCGATCGCCATGCTTTTCGACGGGATCGTCATGCGGGCGGTCAATGATCCCGAGCTTGACCGCGCGGCGCTGGCCGACGTCACCGCCCTGATCATGCGGCGGCTGCTGAGCTGAGCCTGGTGCCAAAACTGCCTAGCGCGTGAAAGACTCCCGCCGGGGCACCCAAATTTTTTGCGTTTTTTTGTCGCAATGCCGCTGCGCCGGGAAAAGGCGCGGGGTGAATTTAAGCTATTATTTTAAAACACAAATTTAGTCCGCGTGTCACCGCGCTCGCGCCATTCTCCTGGCCGCATGTCAATTTTTATCCTCCGTTAACCACGTAATTTCAGACCGAATAAATTGCCTAGGGAGTTTTTTGCAGGGCGGCAAAAAGCCGTCCGGCGGTCAAAATGACGCCGGAGACCTCCAAGAAGGAACTTTCGTAATGGCGCTGAACAGCATCAACACGAACAGCGGCGCTCTCATCGCGCTGCAAAACCTGAACACGACGAACTCGGAACTCTCCAACGTCCAGCAACGCATCAACACCGGTAAAAAGGTGGGCAGCGCCAAGGACAACGGGGCCATCTGGGCCACGGCCAAGAACCAGAGCTCGCAAGCCACGGCGCTGAACTCGGTGAAGGACTCGCTGCAACGCGGCCAGTCGACCATCGACGTCGCTCTGGCTGCCGGTGACACCATCACCGACCTGCTGGGCAAGATGAAGGAAAAGGCTCTGGCCGCTTCCGACACCTCGCTGAACACCGCCTCGTTCAATGCCCTTAAGGCCGACTTTGAGTCCCTGCGCGATCAGGTGACGAAGGCCGCGACGAACGCCAAGTTCAATGGCGTCAGCATTGCCGACGGCACCACCACCAAGCTGACCTTCCTGGCCAACAACGACGGCTCGGGTCTGACCGTCAACGCCAAGACCCTGACCCTCGCGGGCATCGGTCTGACGACGACCTCGACCTTCGCCGACGCGGCCGCCGCCAAGACCATGATCGCCACGGTGAGCACGGCCCTGCAGACGGCGACCAACAAGCTGGCCTCGCTCGGCACCAGCTCGGTCGGCCTCGACACCCACCTGACCTTCGTCGGCAAGCTGCAAGACAGCCTGGACGCCGGCGTTGGCAACCTGGTGGATGCCGACCTCGCCAAGGAAAGCGCCAAGCTGAAGTCGCTGCAAACCAAGCAGCAGCTGGGCGTTCAGGCGCTGTCGATCGCCAACCAGTCTTCGTCTTCGCTGCTCAGCCTGTTCCGTTAAGCTCCGGCTTTCCGAGACGGCAAAGGGCGGGTCCTCACGGGCCCGCCCTTTTTCTTGGTCGGTATCGGTGATGGCGCGGGCCCGCGAAGAGGCCTAGCGTGGTCCCATGCAAACCCAGTTCACCGGCGACGATCACGTGCTCCTCGAGCGCTTCATCCAGAGCGTCCTGCTGCGGTTCAGCGACGGCAGGTCCAGCCTGGCCGACGCGACCCAGGATCTGAGCGAGGCCTTTATCCGCGTCGCGGGCCGTGAGCCCGACGTCCTGGAGCACATGCGCGGCGTGATCGAGGCGGGCGACGACGCCTAGGTCCTAGGGCCCGTTCCGGCCTGACGGCTTCATCAGACCGATAACCGTTTCACGCTTGGCCAAAGGTGCCTCAGGGCAGCAGCTGCCGCCGCAGGGCGGGCACAGCGTCGGCCAGGGCCCTGGCGACCATGGCCGAGAAGACGTCGGCCCCTTCCGATCCCAGATGGGTGTAGTCAAAGGCCAGCTTGGGCGTGCCCATCGGCTCGGCGGCGGCATTGGTGGCGGGCGGCGGGGGCGGTGCCGGCACCGGGTCAGGCGGCACCGTCGCGCCGGGGATCGCCGGTTCATAGAAGCGGGCCTCGACTGTCGTGCCTGAACGGGCCGCCTCACGCACCCGCGGGTCGGGCGGCACCTGGGCCAGACGCATCGCCTCGACCGGACCCATGGCCTGGACGGCCGCCATACTGAGGGCGTGCAGATCGACCAGCGGCGTGCCGGTCTCGGCCGCGACCTTGCGCACGGCCTCGGCCCAGGGGCCCAGGTCATCGACCAGCTTGCCGTCCTTGAACTGCCGGCGGGTCAGGGGCGTCACCAGCACCGGCTTGCCGCCGGCCGCGCGGACCTCGTCGACATAGCGTTTCATATTGGCCGGGAACTCGGTGGCCAGATCCGTGGAGCGGCCCGGCTTGCCCGGCTGGTCGTTGTGGCCGAACTGGATCAGCACATAGGTGTCTGAAAAGCCGCCGGATTTCATTTCGTACAGGGCGAGGGCCCAGGAGCCCTCGCTGCGATAGTTGCCGCTGCTGCGGCCGCCGCGCGCCAGGTTGATGCAGGCGATGAACGAGGTGACGTGTTTCCCGCAGAAGCTGGGGCCCCAGCCGCCCTGGACGGCGGTCGTGGAGTCGCCGACCAGCACGATCTTCGCCGACTTGAACGGCGCGGGCTCGCCAGCGGTCACGGGCGCGGCCACTGGCGCGGTCTGGGCCTGGGCGGCCAGGGGCGTGAGCAGCAGGGTGGTGGCGAGGAGGAGGGGTTTGATCATCTCAAGCGTTCCATTGAAAAGCTTGTCATCCCGGAAGCCTCGCAGAGGCTGTCCGGGACCCAGGGGCAACCGCACGGCATTGGCCCCTGGGTCCCGGCTCTCCCCCCGGCTCTCGCCGGGGTACGGCCGGGATGACAAGATGAAAGAGGCGGTGTGGACTACCCCAGCGCCCGGTACTTGAAGTTCCGGAACCGCGCCGAGCCCTTGCCGGCGGCGTAGAGGCCCGGCTTCAGCATCAGGAACCCGCCGCGCACATTGTGGTGGTAGCCGCTGACCTCCATGCCCCGGTCGAAGCGCTTCCAGGTCGCGCCACCGTCGCCACTGGTGTGGAAGCTGACGATATGGCGGGTATTGCGCAGCCGCATCAGCATCTTCGACCCGTGCGGATTGGCCGGTCGGCCGCGCTCGATGCCGTACTGGTGGGTGACAAAGTTCTTCGCATCGAAGCCGAGGCCGCAATAGAGCTGGCGGTCATAGAACAGGATCAGGCCCGCGCGGGTCTCCGGGTCGATGTCGATCTCGCACTCGATCTCATAGGCCTGGTCGCCGTTGACGAAGATCAGGGGCGAACCGCTGGACGGCGCCTCGCCCGCGCCCTTCAGGGTCAGGACCCCGTCCTTGCGGCTGATGCGGTCGGCCTCGCCTGGCCCGGGGGCAAAGAAGTTCCACTGCACGCCCAGCTTGTCGGTGGTGAAGTCGTCTGACAGGGCCATGCCGTGCGGGCCGGGCTTGCCGCCCTTCGGCTTGCGGATCGGCTTGGCCAGATCGCCGCCGCCGATGTCGAACCAGCCGTCCTTGGTCCAGGTGACCGGGGCCAGCAGGGTCTGGCGACCCAGGGTGTAAAAGCCGTTTTCATAGCCGTGATAGACGGTCCACCAGTCGCCGCCGGGGCCCTCGACCAGGGTGGCATGGCCGCGCGACCACCATTTCTCGGCATTGTCGACGGTACGGACCAGCGGGTTGCGCGGATGGGCCTCCCAGGGGCCGGCCAGCGACTTGGCGCGGGCGACAATGACCATGTGGCCGGTCGGCGGGCCGGCCGTGCCGCCCACGGCGGTGATCATGTAATAGTAGTCACCCCGCCGCATGACCTTGGGGCCCTCGGGCGAGAAGCCTTCCACATCCCAGTCGTCGGGATAGCGCCAGGGATCGTAGACGTGCTCGGGCTTGCCGACCGTCGACAGGCCGTCGGGGGCCAGCTGGATGCGGTCGCCACCCGACAGGAACAGCCAGCGCCCGCCCTTCTCGTCGACGATGTGGCCGGGGTCGATATAGCGCGGCAGCTTCAGGTCGATCGGCTCGGACCACGGCCCCTCGATGCGGTCGGCCCAGATCACGTAGCTGGTGTTGTTGTTGGGGTATTTGGCCGGGATGTAGATGTAGTAGCGGCCCTGGTGCTTGCAGATCTCCGGAGCCCAGACCGAGCCGATATTGGTCTTCAGGCTGGCCACCACCGGGGTCCAGTTCACCAGGTCGCGGCTGTGCCAGATCAGCAGGCCCGGATAGGCGTCGAACGAGCTGTGGGTCATGTAGTAGTCGTCGCCGTCCTTCAGGATCGACGGGTCAGGATGGTCGCCGGCCAGGATGGGGTTCAGGAAGGTCCCGTCACCGAGGTCGGCCTTGCGCTGGCCTTCGATGCCGCGGCCCCAGGTCGGGGTTCCGGCAGGCGCGGGGCCGGGCAGGGTGCCCATCTGGGCGGCCTGCCCGGCAGCGGGAACAGCCCCGACGGCGACTCCGGTCAGGAGGGAGCCCAGCGCTCCCCGGCGGCTGATCTGAACCATCGGCGTATCCTTCCCAAGCTTGACAGGGCTGCGCGAACTGGGGCCGCGCTGGCGGTGTTACCGGTCACTAAGCGGCAGGAATCCGAGATTGTCTACCGGTGTCATCGCCGATTTCTTTCGATAACGCTGTCATGGCCGGGCGGAGCAGGGAAGGTGACGCCCATAGAAAAACGCCCGGACGCTGAGCCTCCGGGCGTTCTGTCTGGTTACACCCCCGAAGGGGCGGGGCTCATCAGCCCACCATGTCTTCCAGCTCGGTGCCGCGCGTTTCCTTGATCAGTTTCTGAACGAGGAAGAACGAGACCACGGCGCTGGCCGCATAGAAGCCGTAGGTCGCCGACAGGCTGAGCTTGGCCATGGCCGGGAAGCTGAACGAGATGGCGAAGTTGGCGATCCACTGGGCGAAGCCCGCCACGGCCAGGGCCGACCCGCGCATCTGGTTGGGGAACATCTCACCCAGCATGACCCACATCACCGGGCCCCAGGAGAGGTTGAAGAAGACCACGTAGAGGTTGGCGGCGACCAGGGCGATCGGGCCGACGCTGGCGTCCAGATGCAGGGCGCCGTTGATGGTGGTGGCGGTCGAGAAGCACCAGGTCAGCACGCCCAGGGTCACGGCCATGCCGACCGAACCGATCAGCAGCAGCGGCTTGCGGCCGATCCGGTCGATCAGGGCGATGGCGGCCAGACAGGCCACGATCGACAGGGCCCCCGACAGGATGTTGATCTTCAGGCTGTCGTCTTCGGTGAAGCCGACCGACTGCCACAGCACCGAGCCGTAGTAGAAGACGATGTTGATGCCGACGAACTGCTGGAAGACCGCCAGGACCAGGCCGGCCCACAGGATCGGACGGATCTTCTTGCTGACCGGGTCCAGCAGGTCGGAGAACTTGGGCTTGTGGTCGGCCCTCAGCGACGCGCGGATCTCGGCGACCTTGGCCGCGCCCGTGCCGGCCCCGAACAGGCGCGACAGGATCTTTTCGGCTTCGGCGTCCTTGCCCTTGGCGACCAGATAGCGCGGGCTTTCCGGAATGGTCAGCAGGGCGAAGAAGAACACGCCGGCCGGGATGACCTGCATCCAGAACATCCAGCGCCAGGCGGGCAGGCCCAGCCAGAATTCAGCGGTCGAGCTGCCGGCGGTATGGGCCAGGACATAGTTGGCCACGAACGCACCGGTCAGGCCGGTGATGATCATGATCTGCTGCACGGACGACAGGCGGCCGCGGATATTGGCCGGCGTGACTTCCGAGATATAGACCGGGCACAGCACGCTGGCCGCGCCCACGCCCAGGCCGCCGATCAGGCGGAAGATGACGAAGATGGTCGAGGTGTGCGCCGCGCCGGTTCCGATGGCGCTGATCACGAACAGCAGGGCCGAGATGATCATCACGGTGCGACGGCCCCAGACGTCGGCCAGACGGCCGGCGGCGAAGGCCCCGAAGGCGCAGCCGATCAGGATGGCGGCGACGTTCAGGCCGGTGCCGAATTCGGTGAGATTGAAGGCGCTGTTCAGGCCCTCCTGGGTGCCGTTAATGACACCGCTGTCGTAGCCGAACATAAAACCGCCGATCGTGGCCACGGCAACGATCGAGGCGACGAAGGCCATGTTGACCTTGGCACCGTCGGCGCTCATGCCCGGGCTCGGCCCGCCGCTGATTACTGAAGCCATTCGTATCCTCCCCTTGGCCCGTGGGCCGAATTTGCATCCCTGAGCGATGCTCAGCGGCCCGCTCGTTGGGCGGACCTTAGTGTTACCGGTATCAGCGCGCAAGCGGTCGTCTGCAGCCCCTCTTGCCGCGACTCACGCTGACGATACGGCAGCCTAGTGGGTTTTTCCCGGGGACTATGGCGCGGCTTCCGCTGGGGCAGTTGTGGCCGGGGCGCCGCATAGCTGGCGGGAAGCGAAACATTGCGGAAAAGTCAGTTGATACCGGTCGCAGCTCGCGCTCTAGCCGGGCGTCCCGCACCCGCGCGCCTGCGACGGCGGGACAAACGGGGTATGATCTTGCGCCTGAAAGTTTCTCTGCTCGCCGCCGCTGCCGCCACGGTCGTTCTGCCTTGCGCCGCCCTGGCCCAGGCCCCGTCGGCCGCTGCACCCGCTCCGGCCACCCGGCCGCCGGCCAGGCCGGAGGCCGCCACCGCCGTCGAAGGCGTAGTGGTGACCAGCGATTCCACGGCCATGCGCGCCTCGATCGACCGCCGCAGCTACAGCGTCGCCAACGACCTGTCGGCCCGTACCGGCTCGATCACCGATGCCCTGCGCAACATCCCCTCGGTCGAGGTCGACGTGCAGGGCAATGTCAGCCTGCGCGGCGATCCCAATGTCACCATCCTGATCGACGGCAAGCCGTCGGGCATGTTCAACGGCGAAGGCAAGGCCGATGCCCTGCAGTCGCTGCCGGCCGACCAGATCGACCGCGTCGAGGTGATGACCAACCCGTCCGCCGCCTTCCGTCCCGACGGCACCGGCGGCATCATCAACCTGGTCACCAAGAAGACCCGCAAGGCCGGCACCACCGGCTCGATGCGGCTCAATGTCGGCGGCGACGGCCGCTATAACGGCGGCATCAGCGGTTCGCGCCGCGAGGGCAAGCTGACCCTGTCGGGTGATGCCGGCTATCGCCGTGATGTCCAGAGCTTCGATGCCGAGACCGACCGGGCCGTGCTCGACACCGTCAGCGGCACGTTCCTGCCCAGTGCGCTGGACGTCACGTCGGACAACAAGGGCGGCAGCGTCAATCTGCGCGGCGGTCTCGACTATGACCTCGACAAGCAGAACCGCCTTAGCGCCGAGGTTCGCTATCGCGGCATGGCCTTCGACAGCGACGCGACCGAGCTCTACTCGGCCAGCAATGCCCTGGGGGCCGTGACCCGCGCCTACAAGCGCCAGACCCAGAACGAGATGAACCGCGACAACGGTGCGGTCAGCGCTGACTGGCGCCGGCAGCTCGGCGGCAATGAACACGACCTGACCGCCCATGCCGAGTATGAGGTGACCAGCTTCAGCCGCGACGGCCGGGGCTTCACCGACAACACCCCGGGCGCAGACCTCTATGAGTCCTACGGCTTCGGCATCGACCAGACCCGGGCCAATCTGAAGGTCGACTATTCCAAGCCCCTGCCGGGCGAGGCCAAGCTGAAGATGGGCGCCGATCTGGAAGTGGCGACCAATGACTATGACAACCGCCGGTCAACCGGGACCGCTCCGTCCCCGCTGGCCGTCGACACCGCCCGCACCAACCGCTTCCTCTATGACCAGGACGTCTTCGCCGCCTATGTCACCTATGAGCGGCCGTTCGGCGACGTCACGGTGCAGGGCGGCCTGCGCGCCGAGCAGGTCAATATCGACACCAACCAGCTGACCTCCGGCCAGAAGGCCAGCAACGACTATTTCAAGGTCTATCCGTCGGTCTTCGTCCGCTACACGGTCAACGACAACAACACCCTGAACGCCAACTTCAGCCGCCGGGTGCAGCGTCCGCAGGCCCAGGATCTCAATCCCTATCCGATCTACCAGGACCCCTATAACTACCGGGCCGGCAATCCGGACCTGAAGCCGCAACAGACCGACTCGTTCGAGCTGGGCTGGCAGTATCGCAAGGCCCAGACCTACTACCTGGCCACCCTCTATCATCGCCGCAACAGCGAGAGCGTCACCGACGTGGTCCGCGACCTGGGCGGCAGCGTGCTTCTGACCACCAGGGAAAACCTCGGCAAGAACAACAGCACGGGCCTGGAACTGGTGGCCAACGGCCGTCTGAGCCCGACCCTGTCCTACAGCCTGAGCAGCAACATCTTCCGCAACGAGATCGCTGCCGCCAATCTGGGCTTCACCGGCACCCGCAAGGACACCATGGTCTCGGGCCGCGCCAATCTGAACTGGCAGGCGACGCCCAAGGACTTCCTGCAGATCAACGCCATTTCCTCGGGCCGTCGCCTGACGCCGCAGGGCTATCGCGAGCCGTTCCAGATGGTCAATCTGGGCTACCGCCGGAAGATCAATGACCAACTGTCCTTCGTGGTCACCGGCCAGGACGTGCTGGCCACCATCGAGGATACGGTGATCATCAACACCCCGACCCTGCGCGACACCACCAAGCGTCTGCCCAAGGCCCGGGCCCTGTTCTTCGGCTTCAGCTACAGCTTCGGCGGCGGCAAGCCGCGGCCCGAGCAGTTCGACTTCAGCGGAGCCCAGGTCGGTTAAAACCCCATATCGGCCGGCTGTGACGACGCGCGGTTTCATGCCATAGCGCGAGCGTCACCGCCGAGCCTGGAGCCCGTATGAGCGTCGTTGCGGCCATCGCCTATCGGGACGGTCTCCGGTCCCGCGAGCTCAGTCTCGATGAGCCGGAAGGCCTCATGCCGCGTCCGGGCGAGTTCGTCTGGATCGGTCTGGTCGAGCCGGGCAAGGCCGAGCTGGAGACCTTGCAAAAGGTGTTCGGCCTGCATCCCCTGGCCGTCGAGGATGCGCTGCACGCCCGCCAGATGCCCAAGGTGGATCTCTACGGCGAAGCGCTTTTCGTGGTCGCCAAGACCGCCCAGCTGGTCGAGGGGCGTATCGAGTACGGCGAGACCGACATCTTCGTCGGTCCCCGGCACCTGATCACCGTCCGCCACGGCTCGGCCCGGGCCCATACCGAGCTGCGCGAGCATCTGGAGGCCACGCCCCGCCTGCTGGCCCACGGCGGCGACTATGTGCTGCATGCGGTGCTGGACTTCATCGTCGACGGCTATCTGCCGATCGTCGACGCCATTGACGACGAGCTGGCCGAGATGGAGCGACGGGCCCTGGACGCCTTTCTCAGCCGCTACGAGGTGACGCGGATCTTTGCCCTGCGGCGCGAGCTGATGCGGTTCCGCAAGCTGCTGGGGCCGATGGAGCAGGTGGCCAGCGAGCTGGAGCACCACGACATGCCGTGCATCGATGCCGAGGTGAAGCCCTATTTCCGCGATGTGAAGGACCACATCGCCCGGACCGCCTCGCTGGTCGAAGGGCTGCGCGACGTGCTGACCTCGGTCTTCGAGGTCAGCTCCCTGCTGGAGCAGCAGCGCCAGGGCGTGATTACCCGGCAGCTGGCCGCCTGGGCCGCGATGCTGGCCGTGCCGACCGCCATCGCCGGCATCTACGGCATGAATTTCGAGCACATGCCCGAGCTGCGCTGGACCTTTGGCTATCCGGTGGCGCTCGGCGTCATCATCGGCGTCTGCCTGCTGCTCTACTGGCGCTTCAAGCGCGCCAAGTGGCTGTAGGCGACAGGCAGACCCCGACGATCAGGGGGCGGGATCAGGTCGCCGGGTTCAGCTTGTCGGCCGTGCGCAGCTCGAAGTCGCTGGCGTCGTGGCGTTCCGGCAGCTGGCTTGAGGGCTCGCCGAACACGCGGTTGACCATGCGGCCGCGCTTGACGGCCGGACGCTCGGCCAGAAGGTCGGCCCAGCGCTGGACGTGCTTGTAGTCCTGCACCGAGAGGAACTCGCCGGCCTCGTACAGGACGCCCTTGGCCATGCCGCCGTACCAGGGCCAGATGGCCATGTCGGCGATGGTGTAGTCCTCGCCCGCGACATAGGTCGTCTCGGCCAGCCGGCGGTCGAGCACGTCCATCTGGCGTTTGACCTCCATGGCATAGCGGTCGATGGCATATTCGATCTTCACCGGCGCATAGGCGTAGAAGTGTCCGAAGCCGCCGCCCAGGAAGGGCGCGCTGCCCATCTGCCAGAACAGCCACGACAGGCACTCGGCCCGCGCCGCGGGTTCGGTCGGCAGGAAGGCCCCGAACTTCTCGGCCAGGTGCATCAGGATGGCCCCGGACTCGAAGATGCGGATCGGGGTTTCGCCGCTGTGGTCGACCAGGGCCGGGATCTTGGAATTGGGGTTGGCGTCGACAAAGCCGCTGCCGAACTGGTCGCCGGCCCCGATATTGATCAGCCAGGCGTCATACTCGGCGCCCGCATGGCCCAGGGCCAGCAGCTCCTCGAGCATGATCGTCACCTTGACGCCGTTGGGCGTGCCCAGGGAATAGAGCTGCAGCGGATGCTTGCCGACCTGCAGCGGCTTGTCCTGGGTCGGGCCGGCGATCGGCCGGTTGATGGCGGCGAAGCGACCGCCGGTTTCCTTGTTCCAGGTCCAGACCTTGGGCGGGACGTAGTCGGCGGTATCGGTCATCGGCAGCCTCCGGGCAGAGCGTCTCGGCGCTCCTGATGAACGTCAATGTGGCGGCTCGGCGCGTGCGGCGCCAGTGCGGTCGGGCGGAATTGCGGCGGCGCTGCTACTGCATCACCGCACTGCCGTTCAGGACCAGCCAGGCGATCAGCAGGGCGGGGACCACAATGCGGTGCAGGATCATGCGCTGCACGACGATCAGCAGCACCAGCGGCGTACAGTAGATCGGCAGCTCCCAGCCCCAGGTGAAGAACCATTCCACCGTGCGGTCCCAGCTTCCCAGTCGGTTCAGCAGGGCTGCGGCCGCGAAAGCGACGATCATGCCGATCAGGGCCCCCCAGACGTAGCGGTTCGAGGCCCGGTAGTGTTCCATCATGTCCAGGTCCAGGGTCTCACCCTCATCAGGCAGCACGGCCTTGGCGGCCAGGAACATGCAGATCAGCTGGACCAGGATCAGCAGGAACTGCCACAGCGGGGTGTTGGTCCAGTCGGTGTACCAGGCGATCCACCAGCTGCGGACAATGACCACAAAGACCAGGGTCGCCGCCACCGTGGGCAGCCAGTCCCAGCGGGTGCGGCCGAAGCGGCGGAGCAGGGCGTGAACACTGACGACCATATCGCTGATCGCCAGACCGGTGATGATGGCCAGCAGGCCGAGAAAGTATTCCTTGATTTCCATGCTCCGTCCCCCCGCCGCCTCTTGGAGCCGAGCGGCTTGGCCCCTTTCGCAGCATGATTCCGCCGGCCCCGTGAACCCGGTCGCGGCGGGCGCAGCGCCCGGTCAAGTTTCGGGGTGACAGCTCTGGCAAACAAGTGGCATGCTTGTTGTCATATTATGCGCCCGGAACGGTCCGGGCGGCTGTTCCCGGAGCCCTCCGATGCAGGTCACCAACGCCCACGGCCCGACCCCGGCCCAGCAGCTCGCCGCGTTCGAGCGCGACGACGGCAAGCCGATCTACATGCTCAACCTGCTGAAATTCCGCGAGAAGGCGGTCTATCCTGACGGGCGCGAGACCACGCTCAGCGGGGCCCAGGCCTATGCCCTCTATGGCCGGGCGGTCAGCAAGATGGTCGCCGAGGCCGGCGGCAAGCTGGTGTTCAGCGCCCCGGTGCGGGGCCTGCTGATCGGCGAGGTCGAGGGGCTGTGGGATTCGGCGGCGATCATGATGTACCCGTCGTTCAAGGTCATGGCCGAGATCCTCGGCTCGCCGGCCTATGCCGAGATCCACGTCCACCGCGATGCCGGGCTTGAGGGCCAGGTGCTGATCGAAACCGTGATGGGCTGAGGGAAGGGCTGCGGCGATGTCGAGCTTCTGGGTCTGGGGCGTCGCCCTCTGTCTCTATGGCCTGTTCCTGGCCTGGTATGTGAACTGGCGCGGTCCGCTGTCGGCGGCCGAGGTCACAGATCTGATCGCCCGGATGAAGGCGGCCAGCGTCGGCCGGGGCGGACCCGACGAGCTGGCGACCCTGGAGCGCTTTCTGTCTGAGGACGACGGGCGCGAGTTCTTCATGCTCAACGTCATCCGCATGGCCGACGGACCGGTGGCCGATCCGGCGACCGGCGAGATGAAGCCCGCCCGCCAGGTGATGGAGGGCTATACTCGCATGTTCCTGCCGGCCCTGTTCCGCAAGGGTGGCCATCCGGCCCTGGCGGCGCGGCAGGTCGGCGGCCTCGTTGACACCTGGGGGATCGAGGACTGCCCGAAATGGTCGATGATGGGCTATGTCCGCTATCGCAGCCGTCGCGACCTCGCCCAGCTGGTCTGTGATCCGCGCTTCGGCGGAGCCCATGCCTTCAAGCATGCGGCCATGCCCCAGACCTTCAACTTCCCGACCCGGCCGATGATCATGACCCTGGCCGGACCCCGGCTGTGGGTCGGTCTGGTCCTGGCCCTGGCCGCCGCCCTGGCCCAGGTGGCCCTGCTGCTGCAGGCAGGCTGAGCCATGCTGCTGCCGCCATCTTCCAATGCCGACTATCGCGGCTCGCCCGTCGCGGCGGGGTTCCTGGTCCTGGCCAGCGTCCTGACGGTGATCCCGGGCCTGATCCACTACGGCCTTCCGGACGGCGGGGCCGGGGTGATCGCCCATATCGACCTGTCGACCCGGGCCGAAACGATCATCGCCCTGTTCGCCTGGTACGGCGCGATACAGATCCCGTTCGGCCTGCTGGGCCTGATCATCGCCGTCCGCTACCGCACACTGGTGCCGCTGATGCTGCTGATGATGCTGCTGATGCAGGGGCTGAGTGCCTGGTCGGCCTGGTTCGGCAAGGGCAGTGGCACCGGCCACCACCCGCCCGAACATTTCGCCAGCCTCGCCTTCCTGGTCGTCGGGCTGGTCTTCTTCAGCCTGTCGCTCAGGCCGCGCGGACCGGCTCCAGGGTCACCAGCACCAGGTCGTTGAAGCGCATGGCCAGGTCGAGGCTGAAAGCCCCCTTGGCATCGATCTCGACCACACGATCGAGCTCGGGCGTATCGGCGGTCAGACCGTTCAGGGTGCTGATCTGGTCCGGGGTCAGGGCCTTTGGCGCGCCCATCTCCAGATAGGCGGTATAGGCGTCATTGGCCTTGAAGCCGGTGCGGCGGGCCTGCAGGCGGTAGCGGCCGGGCTTGAGGCCGCTGAGCGCCAGGGCCACCGGCGGGGCGGCCGAGGTCGGCTGCACCTTGGTGAAGAACGAGCGGTTGCTGACCGGCTGGATCGGCGTTTCGAAGTCCCAGACCAGGGCCGCGACCTTGCCGCCGTCGACCGCGGCCAGGACCTCGGGGTCGGCCCCGGGGATTTCGAGGCCGCGCAGGGCGTTCAGGTACTTGTAGGCAAACCAGGACGGCTTGCGGATGCCCTGCGGGTTCATCAGGCCAAAGCCGCCCTGGAACGGCGCGGTCGGCGGGCCGGGCTCCTCGAACAGGTCGCTATAGGTCCAGTAGCTCATGCCCTGGATCAGGCCCTTCACGCCCTTGAGCTTGGCCAGGATGTAGGCGGCGCTGTGATAGCTGTCGTGGACGGAGTCGCGCGGATTGTAGCTGGTGCTCCACTCGGTGAAGTACAGCGGCAGGGTCGGGAAGGCCGAGGCGCTGATCTGCTCGCGCACCCGACGGACATCGCCGATGACGGCATCCGGATGGGGCGACAGCTTGGTGTCCTGCTCGCCCTTCTCGTCGAGGAAGCCGCCGTCGACGCCGTAGGTGTGGGTGGTGACGAAGTCGACCGCCACCGTGTTGGTCTGGCAGTAGGCCAGCAGTTCGGGAACCCAGGCCGCGCCCGCCGTTGAGGGACCGCCGACCTTCAGGGCCGGATCGATGGCCTTCAGCGTCTTCGAGGTCAGGGCAAAGAGGTCGAAATAGACCTTCTGGTCGGCCTTTTCCCAGAAGCCGTCGAGATTGGGCTCGTTCCAGACCTCGAAGAACCAGGTGCGGACCTCGGCCTGGCCATAGCGGCCGATCAGGTGGCGCGCGAAGGCATCGATCAGGTCGCGCCACGGGCCGAACTGCGGGTGCGAGGTGTTGCCCTTCCAGTAAAAAATCGTCTGGTCGGAGGTCTTCATCGCCGAGGGGGTGAAGCCCAGCTCGATGAACGGCTTGATCTTCAGGGCCAGCAGTCGGTCGTAGAGCGCGTCGATCTTGGTCCAGTTATAGGTGATCGTGCCGTCGGCGGCCTTGTTCACCGTGCCCAGCACATCGTGGAAGATGTCGTGGAAGCGGATGTAGCGGAACCCCAGCTCGTCCACGGCGGTCTTCAACTGGCCCAGGCTGTCGTTGCGCAGCAGGGTGCCCGGATAGTCCGAGCCGACCGACAGGTCGTAGAAGCGGTCCATCGGCACGCTGGCCTTGCGGAGATCGAGGGCGATGCGCCGCGGGGCCGGTGCCGCAGCCAGGGCGGGGAGGGCGGTCAGCGTGGCGGCGGTGGCCAGCAGGTGGCGACGGGTCAGCATGGGCTTCCTTCCTGGTTTTGGCTCCGGGACAGGGTCGGCCCGTGACGCCGTCGGCTCATCCGCCTCTAAACCCGCTCTCCCCGGCGAAGCCCGGGGTGAGCGGACCATGAGGCGCTTCTAGTGGTTGTGACGCGGCAGCTTGGCGGCCAGGTCCTGGTACTTGACGGCAAATTCCAGCACCCCGCCGGTCTCCAGCTGGCCGGTATGGGCGCGGTAGATCTCCTGCCAGGGCGTCATGGTCTCGGGGACGGCCGGGATACCTTCCTTGCGGCGCTCGGCGATCGTCGCCTCGTCGACCAGGGCGTCACAGCGGCCGGTATTGAGGTCGATGCGGATGGTGTCGCCGGTACGCAGCCAGGACAGCCCGCCGCCGATGGCGCTCTCGGGCGAGGCATTGAGGATCGAGGGGCTGTCGGCGGTGCCCGACTGGCGGCCGTCGCCCAGGGTGGGCAGGCTCATGATCCCCTTCTTCAGCAGGTGATCCGGCGGCTGCATGTTGACCACCTCGGCCGAGCCGGGCCAGCCGATCGGACCCGCGCCGCGGATCACCAGGATGCAGTGCTCGTCGATGTTCAGGGCCGGGTCGTTGATGCGGGCGTGATAGTCGCCGGAGCCGTCGAACACGATGGCCCGGGCCTCGAAGATGTCTTCCTTGCCCGGATCGCTCAGATAGCGGGCCCGGAAGTCGGCCCCGATGACGCTGGACTTCATGATCGCGAAGTCGAACAGGTTGCCCTTCAGGACGAGGAACCCGGCCTTTTCGGCCAGCGGCTCGGCATAGGGGAAGATCACCTCGCGGTCCCTGGTCTCGCGACCCTCGAGGTTCTGCGCCATGGTCTTGCCGGTGACGGTCAGGGCGTCGCCGTGCAGGCGGCCGTTCTGCAACAGCTCCCACAGCACCGCGGGCGCGCCGCCGGCCCGGTGGAAGCGCTCGCCCAGATACTTGCCGGCTGGCTGCATGTTGACGATCAGCGGGATGTCATAGGCCGCGCGCCAGTCGTCGGCGGTGATCTCCAGACCGGCATGCCGCGCCATGGCGGCGATGTGCGGCTGGGCATTGGTCGAGCCGCCGGCCGCCGCCACCAGGGCGATGGCGTTCTCGAAGGCCTTCTGGGTCAGGATGTCCTTGGGCTTGATGTCCTCATAGGCCAGGTCGACGATCCGCTGGCCGGTGCGGTAGGCCATCTGGCCGCGCTCGCGATAGGGGGCGGGGATCGCCGCGCAGCCGGTCAGGGACAGGCCCAGCGCCTCGGCGACCGCGTTCATGGTCGAGGCCGTGCCCATGGTGTTGCAGTGGCCGGCCGAGGGGGCGCTGTCGGCGGCGCGCTGGATGAACTCGTCTTCGTTGATCTCGCCGGCCGCCAGCTTGCGCCGCGAGCGCCAGATCACCGTGCCCGAACCGACCAGCTCGCCGTCATGCCAGCCGTCCAGCATCGGGCCGCCCGACAGCACGATGGCCGGGATATTGACCGTGGTGGCGGCCATGATGCCGGCCGGGGTGGTCTTGTCGCAGCCGGTGGTCAGGACGACGGCGTCGATCGGATAGCCGTGCAGGGTCTCGACCAGGCCCAGATAGGAGAGGTTGCGGTCCAGGGCCGCCGTCGGGCGACGGCAGTTCTCGAAGATCGGATGGACCGGGAACTCCATGGGGATCCCGCCGGCATCGCGGATGCCGTCCCGGACGCGGCTGACCAGGTCCAGATGGATGCGGTTGCACGGCGAGATGTCGCTGCCGGTCTGGGCGATGCCGATGATCGGCTTGCCGCTGCGCAGCTCTTCAGGCGTGATCCCATAGTTCATGAACCGCTCCAGATAGAGGGCGGTCATGTCGATATGGTCGGGATTGTCGAACCAGTCGCGCGAGCGGAACCGGCGGGGGGGACGATCAGGGGAGGTCAAGGCGCACCTCGTACTGGGGCTGGCCGGCGACATCGACATCGACGGCAAACAGACCACCGGCCTGCGGATGGGCGGCGAGGGTCTCGTCGCTCAGGCCCTTGCGGGCGGTGGTGAAATAGAGGGTCTTCAGATTGGGGCCGCCGAAGCACGGCTTGGTCACATTGGGGACGGGCAGGGGGATCTTGTCGACGATCTGGCCCTCAGGCGAGAAGCGCAGGACGCCGTAGCCGCCCCAAAGGGCCGTCCACAGATAGCCCTCGCTGTCGACCACCGAACCGTCGGGCCAGGCATCATCGATCTCGACCTGGGCGAAGACGCGCTTGTTCGAGACGGAACCGTCGTCGGCCACATCGAAGGCCCAGATGGTCTTGGCCAGGGTGTCGGTGTGGTAGAGCGTCTTGCCGTCCGGGCTCACCGCCGGGCCGTTGGTGATGCAGATGCCGTCGTCGATGCGGACGTGCGGGCCCTCAGCGTCCAGGCGATAGAGGGCCCCGGAGGCGTTCTCCTCGCCGTCATGCATGGTGCCGAACCACAGGCGGCCCCGGGCGTCGACCGTCGAGTCGTTGGGCCGGTTGTCGAGATGGGCCGGCTCGATCTCGCCGAAATGGGTGAAGCTGCCGACCTTGGGATCAAAGTGATGCCAGCCGCTCTTCAGCCCGGCCAGGAAGGCGTCATCGTCGTCGATCGGCGCGATGAAGGTCACCTGGTCCGGAGCTTCGAAGCTTTGGGTCGCGCCCGTGGCCGGGTCATAGCAATGGACCCTGTGGCCCTTGATGTCGACGAACCAGACGGCGTCGCCGTGCCAGATGGGCCCCTCGCCGAGGGTGGCTTTCAGATCCCAGACGCAGGTGGGGGTCGGCATAGCGTTCTCTCCTTAGCCCTCCCCCTCGATGGGGGAGGGTTGGGTGGGGGTGGAAGGGCGCTTGCCGGCTGACCGGCCGCAGCACCCCCATCCCCAACCCTTCCCCCATTCAGGGGGAAGGGAGCAATCCACAGTTAACGCCAGCCGGCGTCGATCCAGTACTCATGACCCGTGCAGAGGCTGGCGTCGTCCGAGGCCAGGAACAGCACGAGCGAGGCGATGTGGTCGGGGACGAGACGGCCCTTCAGGCACTGGGCCTTGACGATCTCGGACTCGCCCTCGGGCGTGTACCACTTCTCCTGACGCTTGGTCTTGACGTTACCGGGCACCACGCAGGTGACGCGGATATCGTCGGGGCCCAGCTCGCGGGCCAGGGCGCGGGTCATGCCTTCGATCCCGGCCTTGGCGGTTTCATAGAGCACCAGGTCTTCCAGGCCCAGGTGCCAGCTGATTGAGCCGAAATTGATGATCGCGCCGCCGCCACGCCGGGCCATGCCGGGGGCGACCGCCTGGGCGGCGAACAGCATGTGGCGCAGGTTCACGCCGATGCGGTTGTCCCAGTAGTCGGGGGTGATGTCGGCCAGCTTGTGGCGGTCGTCATTGCCGGCGTTGTTGACCAGTACATCGATGTCGCCGATCTCGGTCAGGGTGGCCTTCAGGGCCGCAAGGTCCATCAGGTCGCAACGCCTGTAGACCGGCGCGATGGCCGCACCGTCCGAAAGCTGGGCGACCAGGGCTTCGGAGTCGGCATCCACGATGTCGAGGAAGATCACTTCCGCGCCCTGGCGGACGAAGCCGGCGGTCAGGCCGGCCCCGATGCCGCTTCCGCCGCCGGTGTTGACGACGCGTTTGCCCTTCAGGCTGGGATAGATGGCTGACGTCATAGGGCAGGCCTGAATTGAGAGAGTGTCGAAAGGCGGATGGACAAGGTCATGATCAGAGCAGGCTGCGGCCGGCCAGGTTGCGGATCAGGGCCGAGATGCCGAACGTCCAGGGCTTGGCCTGGTCGCAGGTGGTGACCTCGTTCTCCAGAACGCCCAGCTTCGGGGTCGAGACCCGCACGCGGTCGCCGACCTTGTGGGTGAAGCCCTGGCCGGCGGTGTCGCGGTCCTGGATCGGGGCGAACATGGTGCCGAGGAACAGCGCAAAGCCGTCCGGATACTGGTGCTGCTTGCCGAACGCCTGACCGGCCAGAACGGCGGGGTCGCGGCTGATCAGGCTCATGTTGGAGTGGCCGTTCAGCACGAAGTTGTCGCGGCCGGTGATCTCCAGCTCAACTTCGGCCGAGCGGACGTCATCGAGGCTGAAGGCCTCGTCGAACAGGCGGAAGAACGGGCCGATGGCGCAGGAGGCGTTGTTGTCCTTGGCCTTGCTGAGCAGCAGGGCCGAGCGGCCCTCGAAGTCGCGCAGGTTGACGTCATTGCCCAGGGCTGCGCCGCGGATCTGGCCCGAACCGTCGCACAGCAGCACGACTTCCGGCTCGGGATTGTTCCAGTGGCTGTCGGAGCGGACGCCGACCTGGTCGCCCCAGCCCATCGAGGACAGGGTCGGGCCCTTGGTGAAGATCTCGGCGTCGGGGCCGATGGCCACTTCCAGATACTGCGACCACAGGCCGTCCTTGATCAGGGTCTGTTTCAGGCGCTCGGCACCCTCCGAGCCCGGATCGACGCTGCGCAGGTCGCCGCCCATGCTGTCCGACAGCTGCTCGCGGATCTTCAGGGCTGCGGCGGCGTCGCCGCGGGCACGTTCCTCGATCACCCGCTCCAGGGTCGAGACGGCGAAGGTGACCCCGGCGGCCTTCAGGCACTGCAAGTCGACGGGAGCCAGCAGCTTGACGGCCGCCTCGCCGGCCGGGTCTTCCCAGACGGCGCGGATGTCGAGGGCTTCCAGCGGGCCCCTGTCTTCGCCGCGCGGGATCGGCGAACCCGGCGCATAGGCGTTCATCAGGTCGGCGACGGTGGGCGCGATTCTGCTGACGTCCTCGACCCGGCCGCCGCGCACCAGAACGGGGGTCGGGCCGTCGCCGAAGTCGATCCGGCCCAGCAGGGTGGCGTCGCGCCAGTCTTGCGGAAGGAACTGCGTCAGGCCCACGGCGTCATCTCCCAGCTCGAGCGTCTGGCTTTCAACCGCGCCCGTTCATATCCCGCCATCTGTTAGCGCTAACATGTGGGGCCGCGCAAGCCTTTGTCAGACCACCGTGGTGAACCCTCATGCTCAGGGCGGTGGTGCGCTATTTCGGGGCCGGTCCGCTGGAGTCCCGCACGATCAGCGTATGCGGGTGCATCAGTTGCCTCGGCTCGCCCGAACCGTCGCGTTTGCGGCGGATTTCTTCCAGCACCAGATCCACGGCGGCGCGGGCCATGGCGGCGATCGGCTGGTGCACCGTGGTCAGGGGCGGCCAGATATTGGCGGCGATCGAGGTGTCGTCGAAGCCGACGATCGAGATGTCGCCCGGCACGTCCAGGCCCAGGCGGTGGGCCAGGCCCGCCGTCGCGGCCGCCATGTCGTCATTGGCCGCGAAGATGGCGGTCGGACGCCAGTCGCCGCCCAGCAGCTTCTCGGCCGCATCGAGGCCGGACCGGTAGGTGAAATAGCCCTGCTCGACGCGGACATCTTCCATCGGAATTCCGGCAGCCTTCAGGGCGGTCATGAAGCCGTCCAGGCGCTGCTGGCTGACGGTCTGGTTGGGGTGGCCCTTGATGAAGCCGAACCGCTTGTGGCCCAGCGCCAGCAGGTGCTGGGTCAGTTCGAAGGCGGCGGCCTCGTTGTCGATGCGGATCGTGGCCATGTCGGAGCTGGGCGCGCCTGTGGCCACTGCCACGGCGGCGGCTCCGGCGGCCTTCACCTCGGCGAGGACCTGGGGCGATTCGCACAGGGGCGGGGGCAGGATCAGGCCGTCGACGCCCGTACGTAGCAGGCGGGTCAGGGTCGCCCCGGCCAGTTCCGGCTCGGCGCACTTCTCGATGACCACCTGGGCCCCGGTGCGGCTGCTTTCGTCCAGCGCCCCGACCAGGAACTCCGACAGATAGCCGGTGGAGGGGTTGTCATAGAGCAGGCCGATACGGAACGGAGCCGAGCCGGCCAGGCTGCGCGCCGCCGGATTGGGCGCGTAGTTGAGGTCGGTAATGGCCTGTTCGACCAGGGCTCTGGTCTCTTCCTTGACGGTGCTTTCGCGGTTGATGACCCGCGAGACGGTCATCGGCGAAACCCCGGCCCGGGCGGCCACATCGCGGATCGTTGCGCTCTGCGTCGTACGGCGCCGTTGGCGCTCGGTCGGTTCTCTCATGTGTATCCGTTCCCTCTGCCGGGGACATTAGACCGCTTCGGGGTGAAGGTGGAAGCTGCCCGCCCGGCGCCCGCCCCCCGGAATTGAATGAGACCGGTAACATTTGTTCTTGAGTGGTCTGACACCTGAATCCATAGTGCCTGCCAAGGCGACGATGCCAAGTCGCCATTCAACGATGTGACCTTCGGGGAAACGAACGCGATGACCTCCGCCATCACCCGCCGCCTGTTCGGTGCGAGCCTCGCTGCCATCGCTGCCGCGACCGCGCCAGGCCTGTCGAACGCTGCGCCCAAGCCCGCCCCCAAACCGGTCGGCGACAGGCCGCTCTACAAGGACCCCGCCCAGCCCGTCGAGGCGCGGGTCAAGGACCTGCTGGCGCGGATGACGCTGGAGGAAAAGGCCGCCCAGCTCGTCGGGATCTGGCTGACCAAGTCGGCTATCCAGACGCCGGAAGGCGAGTTCTCGGCTGAAGCGGCCGGCAAGGCCTTCCCCAATGGCCTCGGCCAGATCTCGCGTCCGACCGACCGGCGCGGCCTCAAGCCGGTGGCCGAGGTCGGGGCCGCCGCCGGTGCCGAGGACGGCAGCAAGGGCCGCAAGGCCGCCGAGACTGCCCGCTACACCAATGCCGCCCAGAAGTGGGCGATGGAAAAGACCCGGCTGGGCATCCCCATGCTGATGCATGACGAGGCCCTACACGGCTATGTGGCCCGTGACGCCACCAGCTTCCCGCAGGCCATCGCCCTGGCCTCGACCTTCGATACCGAGCTGGTTGAGAAGATCTTCGCCCTGGCCGCGAAGGAAATGCGGGCGCGCGGGTCCAACATCGCCCTGGCCCCGGTGGTCGACGTGGCCCGCGATCCGCGCTGGGGCCGGATCGAGGAGACTTATGGCGAGGACCCGCACCTGTGCGCCGAGATCGGTCTGGCGGCCATTCGCGGCTTCCAGGGCAAGACCCTGCCTCTGGCCCCGGACAAGGTATTCGTCACCCTCAAGCACATGACCGGCCACGGCCAGCCCGAGAACGGCACCAATGTCGGCCCGGCCCAGATCGCCGAGCGGACCCTGCGCGAGAACTTCTTCCCGCCGTTCGAGCGGGCGGTGACCGAGCTGCCGGTGCGGTCGGTGATGCCGTCCTACAACGAGATCGACGGGGTCCCCTCGCACGCCAATCACTGGCTGCTGACCAAGGTGCTGCGCGAGGAGTGGGGCTATCAGGGCTCGGTCCAGAGCGACTATTTCGCCATCAAGGAAATGACCTCGCGCCACCAGCTGACCGACAAGCTGGACGATGTGGCCGTGATGGCCCTGCATGCCGGTGTCGATGTCGAGCTGCCCGACGGCGAGGCCTATGCCCTGTTGCCCAGGCTGGTCCGCGAGGGCCGCGTGCCCGTCGCCGAGCTGGATGCAGCCGTGGCCCGTGTCCTGCAGATGAAGTTCGAGGGCGGCTTCTTCGAAAATCCCTATACGGATGAAAAGCTGGCCGAGGCCCGCAACAACACGCCCGAAGCCATCGCCCTGGCCCGCGAGGCAGCCAGCAAGGCGGTGGTGCTGTTGAAGAATGACAAGGGCGTGCTGCCGCTGAACGGCAAGGCCTTCAAGCGTATGGCCCTGCTGGGGACCCATGCCCGCGACACCCCGATCGGCGGCTATTCCGACGAGCCGCGCCATGTCATCTCGATCCTGGAAGGGCTGACCGCCGAGGCCAAGGCGCAGGGCTTTGCTCTGGACTATGCCGAGGCCGTGCGCCTGACCAAGAGCCGCTCATGGTCGGCCGACGCCGTCGAGGCCGTGGAGCCGGAGGTCAATGCCAGGCTGATCGCCGAGGCCGTCGAGGTCGCCAAAAAGGCCGACGTCGTGGTCATGGTGCTGGGCGACAACGAACAGACCAGCCGCGAGGCGTGGGCCGATGCGCACCTCGGTGACCGCAACAGCCTGGATCTCGTCGGACAGCAGAACGATCTGGCCAGGGCCATCTTCGATCTGGGCAAGCCGACCATCGTCTTCCTGCTGAACGGCCGGCCCCTGTCGATCAACCTGCTGGCCGAGCGCGCCGACGCCATCGTCGAGGGCTGGTACCTGGGCGAGCAGACCGGCAACGCCGCCGCCGACATCCTGTTCGGCCGGGCCAATCCGGGCGGCAAGCTGCCGGTCAGCATCGCCCGTGGCGTCGGCCAGCTGCCGGTCTTCTACAATCGCAAGCCGACCGCGCGCCGGGGCTATCTGTTCGACGAGAAGACCAGCCCGCTCTATCCGTTCGGCTTCGGGCTTTCGTACACCCGCTTCGAGATCTCGGCCCCGCGCCTGGCAAAAGCCAGCATCGGCCAGGGCGAGAGCGTCCGGGTCGAGGTCGAGGTCGCCAATACCGGCAAGGTCGCCGGCGACGAGGTGGTACAGCTCTACATCCACGACCTGGCCGCTTCGGTGACCCGTCCGCTGCTGGAGCTGAAGCACTTCAGGCGCGTCACCCTCGCCGCCGGGGCCCGGACCACGGTCAGCTTCGAGGTGACGCCGGCGGACCTGAGCCTCTGGAACCTCGACATGAAGCGGGTGGTGGAACCCGGCGCCTTCAGCATCATGGTCGGGCCCAACTCGATGGACCTGAAGACGGCCACGCTGACGGTGGCCTAGAGCGGTCAGTCCGTGACAGGGACGTAGCCGTTCTCGCCGGCGAAGGCCGGTGACAGCAGAGAACACAAGCGCCGTCCTGCGAGGGACGGACAGGGAGTAAGAAACCATGCGTCGCCTCATCACCGGCCTGCTTGCCGCCACCGTCCTCGCCAGTCCCGCCGTCGCCCAGGACCTGCTGAACGGCCTGTTCTCGGACCATGCGGTGGTGCAGCGTGACCGTCCGCTGCCGGTGTTCGGAACCGCCAGACCGGGTGAGGCCGTCACGGTGACCTTTGCTGGCAAGACGGCAACGGCCACGGCCGGGACCGACGGGGCCTGGCGGGTCGACCTGCCTGCGACCCCGGCCGGCGGGCCCTATGACCTCAAGGTCAGCACTCCCACCGCCAGCCAGACGGTGCAGGACGTTCTGAGCGGCGATGTCTGGCTGTGCTCGGGCCAGTCGAACATGGAGCTGACCGTCGACCGGGCCAATGACGCCTGGAACCAGGTCAACAGCGGTGCCCCCAACGACACCATTCGCATGGTCACCATCGAGAAGGCGGAAGGCCGCGCGCCCAGGTCCACTTTCGGCAAGCCGCCGGTGTGGAAGCCGACCGGTCGCGAGACCGTCGGCCAGTTTTCCGCCGTCTGTCACTATTTCGCCCGCGAGCTGCAGAAGACCCGCAAGGTCCCGCTCGGCCTGGTCCACGCCTCGTGGGGCGGGTCGGGCATCGAGGCCTGGATGAGCCCTGCGGCCCTCAAGGCGGTCGGCGGCTATGATGACGCGGTCGAGACCCTGGCCCTGTCGATCAAGGATCCGGCGGTGGCGAGCCGCCGCTGGGGCGAGACGATCAAGGGCTGGTGGTCGGCCAAGAACCCCACCCTGGCGGCCGTAGCCCCGTGGACCGGCACCGGCAACTGGACGGCCGCGCCCGAGGGGCTCGGCGTCTGGGAGCGCTGGGGCGTCCCGGCCCTGACCGACTTCAACGGCGTGGTCTGGTTCAAGGCTGAGGTGCAGCTGACGGCGGTCCAGGCCAGGCAGGCCGCGAGCCTGAACCTCGGCCAGATCGATGACATGGACACCACCTATCTGAACGGGATCGGTGTCGGGGCCACCTCGGGGGCGTGGCTGGACCGGGCCTATCCGCTGGCGGCCGGCAGCCTGAAGGCCGGGCGCAACACGATCGTGGTCTCGGCCTATGACGTCTATTCCAACGGCGGGATGTACGGCGAGGCCGGCAAGCGCGCCCTGGTGCTGGCCGACGGCACCCGGCTGCCGCTGACGGCCTGGACCTACCGCATCGAACCGCGCGACGGCGGCGATCCGCCCCGCGCGCCGTGGGATACCCTGGCGGGGGTCTCGACCCTCTATAACGGCATGCTCGCTCCGATGGGGCCCTTCGCCTATTCGGGCATGGCCTGGTACCAGGGCGAGACCAATGTCGGGCGCGACAAGGCCTATCTGCCGCTGCTGAAGGCCTTCATGGCCGAGCGCCGGTCGGGCCAGTCGCCCGACATGCCGGCCCTGGTGGTGCAGCTGGCCAATTACGGGGCCTTTGCCACGACGCCAGGCGGATCGGCCACGGCCGCCCTGCGCGAAGCCCAGCGCCGCGCCGTCGCCGCCGATCCGCATGCGGGCCTGGCGGTGACCACCGACATCGGCGATCCCACCGACATTCACCCGGGCAACAAGCAGGATGTCGGCAAGCGTCTGGCCCTGGCCGCGCGCCGCCTCGCCGGGGAAGCGGTCACCACCGGTCCGGCTCCGGTCTCGGCCAAGCGAACCGGCGACACCATCACGGTCAGTTTCGACCAGGTCGGCGGCGATCTGGTGGCCCGGGGTTCGGACCGGGTGATCGGCTTTTCGCTGTGTGACACGGCCGGCTGGACCTGCCGCTGGGCCGATGGCCGCATCGAGGGCAAGTCGGTCGTGGTCAGCATCCCGGCAGGCGCTCCGACCGCCAGACTGCGCTTTGCCTGGGCCGACAGCCCGACCTTCAACCTGTTCGACAGCAGCGGCCTGCCGGCCCAGCCGTTCGAACTCGAGCTGAACTGATCCGGTGCGACGCGCCATGACCAAGGGGGCGTCCATGCTGCAGGTTGCCGTACTGGGCCTGTTGCTGGCGGGCGGGCTGACGATCCCCTACGTCGCCACTGCCCAGCCTGCTGCGGTTACGGTCAGCGCCGCGCCCGGGGCCTTCCCGCTGATCCGGGGCGGCCGGCCGGCCCGGATCGAGGCCGATGTCACCGACTATCCCGGCGTCCTGCGCGCCGTGCAGGACTTGCGTGGCGATCTGGCCAGCCTGTCGGGCGGCGCGGCGACCCGCGAGGCCCCCGTCGTCATCATCGGCACGATCGGCAAGAGCGCCGCCATCGACGCCCTGATCGCTGCCGGCAAGCTGGATGTGTCCGGGGTGCGCGGCCAGTGGGACGGCTTCGTCCAGCAGGTGGTCGAGGATCCCCGGCCGGGCCTGAAACAGGCGCTGGTCATTGCCGGGGCCGACAAGCGCGGAACGATTTACGGGGCCTACGACCTGTCCGAACGGGCCGGAGTCTCGCCGTGGAGCTGGTGGGCTGACGCGCCGGTGATCCGCAGGGCCGAGGTCTTCATCGCGCCCGGCGCCAACGTCCAGAAGCCGCGCGTCAGGTATCGCGGCATTTTTCTCAATGACGAGAACCCGGCCCTGTACGGCTGGGCCAACAAGACCTTCGGCGGGTTCAATCACGCCTTCTACGAGCGGGTCTATGAACTGACCCTGCGCCTGAAGGGCAACTATCTGTGGCCCGCGATGTGGGGCAAGGCCCTGTATGACGACGACCCGCTGAGCGCCCCCTTGGCCGACGAGATGGGCGTGATCCTCGGCACCTCGCACCACGAGCCGATGATGCGGGCCCATGTGGAGTGGGAGCGTTACGGCCAGGGCCGCTGGGACTATGCCAAGAACCCGCAGGTGCTGCGCGAGTTCTGGCGGGCCGGGGTCGAGCGTATGGGCGCAAACGAGAGCCTCGTGACCGTGGGCATGCGCGGCGACGGCGACGAGCCGATGAGCGAGGGCACGGCCACAAAGCTGCTGGAGACCATCGTCGCCGATCAGCGCAAGATCATCGGCGAGGTCACGGGCCAGGACCCGGCCAAGACCCCGCAGGTCTGGGCCCTCTACAAGGAGTGCAGGACTATTACGACGCCGGCATGCGGGTGCCCGATGACGTGACCCTGCTGTTTGCCGATGACAACTGGGGCAACATCCGCAGGCTGCCGGAGCCCGGGAAGACCCGCCCGGGTGGCTATGGCGTCTACTATCACTTCGACTATGTGGGCGGGCCCCGGAACTACAAGTGGCTGAACACCAACCAGATCGAGCGGGTCTGGGAGCAGATGAAGCTGGCCGCCGACTACGGGGCTGACCGGCTCTGGATCGTCAATGTCGGTGACCTCAAGCCCATGGAGCTGCCGACCGAGTTCTTCCTCGACTATGCCTGGAACCCGGACGCAATCCCGCTGGACAGGCTGCCGGCCTATACGAGCGACTGGGCGGCGGCGCAGTTCGGACCGGCCAGGGCCGGCGAGATCGGCGCGCTGCTGGACGGCTATACGAAGCTGAACGCCCGCCGGAAGCCCGAGCTGATCGATGGTGCGACGTTCAGCCTGGTGCATGACCGGGAGGCCGAACGGATCGAAGCCGAGTGGGCCGATCTGGAGCGCCGCGCGGACGCCGTTCGGGCCGCTCTGCCCGGGGACGCCGACGCGGCCTTCTTCCAGCTGGTCTGGTTCCCGATCAAGGCCAGCGCCAACTACAACCGGCTGCAGATCGCGGTCGGCCGCAACCGGCTCTATGCGGCCCAGGGGCGGGTGGCGGCCAATGGCCAGGCCGCCCTGGTCAAGACCCTGTTCGACCGTGACGCCGAGCTGACCCGGCAGCACGACGCGATCAAGGACGGCAAGTGGGTCCACATGATGGACCAGACCCATATCGGCTACACGATCTGGCAGCAGCCGGACGCCAACATCCTGCCGGCCACCCAGTTGGTCGCGCCGGCGGCGGGTGCGGTACTGGGCGTGGCAGTCGAGGGCCGCGAGGCCACTGTCGAGGCGGCGACCGACCTGCCACTGATCCACCGATACGGCACCCAGAACCGCTGGATCGACGTCTTCGCCCGGGGCGACGCGCCGCTGGCCTTCGAGGCCTCAAGCGGCGCGGCCTGGCTGCAGGTCGCGCGAGGCGCGGCCGGACCGGGCGGCGACACCCGGCTGGAGGTCTCTGTCGACTGGAGCAAGGCTCCGAAGGGCGTTCATCGCGTTCCGGTGACGGTCCGGGGCGCGGACAAGATCATCACGGTGACGGCGGTGGTCGAAAACCCGGCCCGTCCTCCCGCCAGCGGAGCCTTTGTCGAGGCCGGAGGGGTGGTCGTCATCGAGGCGGAGCATCATGCCCGGGCGACGTCAGCGGCGGGAGTCGGCTGGAAGACCATCCCCGGTCTGGGCCGCACCCTGTCGGGCGTGACCAGCTACCCCTCGACCGCGCCGTCCAGCCTCGCGGGGCAGGGACCGTCGCTGGACTACCGGATTGACTTCGAGCGGGCCGGGGCGAGCGACCTGACCGTGTTCGTTTCACCGGGCCTGGATTTCAGGGGCGGCAAGGGCCTGACCTTCGCGGTCTCGCTTGATGACGCGCCGCCGGTGGTGGTCAACACCATCCCCGACGCCTCCGAGGCGGCCTGGAACCGGGCCGTGGCCGACAATGTCCGGCAGCTGCGAGTACCGCTCATGATCCCGTCCGCCGGGGTTCACACCGTGAAGCTCTGGCGGGTTGATCCGGGCGTGGTGTTCCAGCGGCTGGTCCTGTCACGCCAGGCGCTGCCCGAGAGCTATCTGGGGCCCGCCGAGAGCGTCCGGCGGTAGGCGTCTAGATCGCCACCCGCTTGGCGATGGCGTTGCGGCGGGCGCTGGTTTCCTGCTGGGCCTTCTGGACGGCCTCGGTCTCGGTGGCGTGCAGCAGGTGGTCGATCACCCGCTCAAGGTGGTCGCGCATGGCCTGGCGGGCGGCGTGAGGGTCGCGGGCCCTGAGCGCCTCGAACACCCGGCGGTGCTCGTTGATGCGCGGCTCCAGGCCCATGCCCCGGGCGCGGGTCAGGATGTTGCGGGCCAGGGGCGAGCGGTTGCGCCAGTCCCACAGGTTTTCGATGGTGGCCATGATCGCGCCGTTGCCCGTGGCCCGGGCAATGATCATGTGGGACTCGCGGTCGGCATCCTCGCCGGCCACTTCCTCTTCCTCATGCATCCGGACCATCAGGGCTTCCAGCTGCTGAAGCTGGTCGTCGGTGATCGAGGTGGCGGCCAGGGCGGCGGCTTCACCCTCGAACAGGCGGCGGGCCTCGATGAGTTCGAAGGCCCCGACGTCGACATCGATCTCGGCCGAGGGCACGACGGGCCGGACATTGCCGGTGACATAGATGCCCAGGCCGTGACGCGCCTCGATCATCCCCAGCATTTCCAGGGCGATCATCGCCTCGCGCAAGGTGGGGCGGGAGACGCCGAACTGCTCGGCCAGCTCGCGTTCGGTCGGCAGGCGGTCACCGAGACGATACTGGCCTGCCTCAATGGCTTCGGCCACGGTGTCGGCGATGCGGCGATAGAGTTTGACGTTGTCGGCCATGGGGCGGCTTGGGGGTCTCGCAGGGGCGCAGGCGCCGTTTAGGTCACTATCACCACAAGTCTCGCCGAGATTCTCCCGCTTTGCCTCAACTTTTGCCTGAGAAGCGATTTTCGGGGCAATCGGGCTTCACCAGTCGTGCATGGCGCCGTCCTCACGGCGCGCGACCGGCAGATAGGCCCGCTTGTAGGGATGGCCGGCGGCCAGGGATTCATCGATGTCCACGCCCAGGCCTGGTGCCTCGCCCGGATGCAGCATGCCGTCGGCGAAGCTGTAGGCGTGTGGGAACACCGCATCGGTCTCGGGCGTGTGGCGCATATATTCCTGGACACCGAAATTGGGGATCGACAGATCGAAGTGAAGCGCGGCGGCCATGCTGACCGGCGACAGGTCGGTCGCGCCGTGGCAGCCGGTGCGGACCTGGTGCAGGTCGGCGAAGCTGGCGATCCTGCGCAGGTGGGTGATCCCGCCGGCATGGACGACCGTGGCGCGGATATAGTCGATCAGCTGCTCCTGGATCAGGGTCTTGCAGTCAAAGATCGAGTTGAACACCTCGCCCACGGCCAGGGGCGTGGTGGTGTGCTGGCGGACCAGACGGAAATTGTCCTGGTTCTCGGCCGGGGTGCAGTCTTCCATCCAGAACAGCCGGTAGGGCTCGAGATCCTTGCCCAGCCGGGCGGCCTCGATCGGCGTCAGACGGTGATGCACGTCGTGCAGCAGATGCACGTCCCAGCCCAGCCGCTCGCGCGCGACGCGGAACAGCTCCGGGGCGACCCGCAGGTATTTCTCGGTCGACCACAGGGTCTCCTTGGGCAGGTCGCTGTCGGCCGGCTCATAGAAGAACTTGTCCTTGGACACGCCATAGGTGCCCTTGACGCCCGGCACGCCGGTCTGCAGGCGGATGGCCTTGTAGCCCTGGGCGACATAGTCGGCCGCATTGGCCAGGGTCTCGTCGATGGTCTCGCCGTTGGCATGGCCATAGACCATGACACCTGAACGGCAGGCCCCGCCCAGCAGCTGATAGACGGGCAGGCCGGCCAGCTTGCCCTTGATGTCCCACAGCGCCATGTCGACGGCGGCGATCGCCGACATCGTCACCGGCCCGCGACGCCAGTAGGCCCCGCGATAGAGGTACTGCCAGATGTCCTCGATGGCATGGGCATCGCGTCCGATCAGGCAGGGAATGACGTGCTCGGTCAGATAGGCCTCAACCGCCAGTTCGCGCCCGTTGAGCGTGGCGTCGCCGATCCCGTAGGTGCCGTCTTCGGTGATGATCTTCAGGGTCACGAAGTTGCGGCCCGGGCAGCTCACGATCGTGCGGGCGGCGATGATCTTGGACATGGCGGGCTTTCGCTAGGCTGACCGGCGGGCGGCCGTACCCCTGGGGCGATCAATGTCGCGCCGGAGCCGGCTGTTCGTCAGGCTGGTTTAGCGCCCGGTGGAGGGTTGTCAACCGATTGGTCTGACCAATACTGCGGGCGCAGCCGAAGCCCGCTCGCCGGGTCAGTTCCGGGGCAGAGTGGCTCAGGCCATGGCGGAGAGGCGGGCGGGGGCGAGCGCGGTCTCGATGCCGCCGTAGAGGCTCTCCGGCGTCACCGGCTTGGTGATGAACCCGTCGGCCCCGACCGCCAGGGCCTGTCGGCGGTGGTCTGTCAAGGCGTTGGCGGTCATCATCACGATCGGTGTCGGCTGCCGGCCCTCGCGCGCCTCCCAGGCCCGGATCTCCAGCGTGGCCGACAGGCCGTCCATGACCGGCATCTGCATGTCCATCAGCACGAGGTCGAAATCGCCCTGCCGGAACAGGTCCAGGCCCTGAACGCCGTTCTCGGCCTCGTCGAGCGAAACCTGCAGGGGCTCGAGCAGAAGCTCGACCACCCGGCGGTTCACCGGATGGTCCTCGACCAGCAGGATCCGCAGGCCGCGCTCGGCCAGCTCACCATGGGCGTCATGCAGGGCGACCGGCGAGGCGGACGCAGGGGTCTCGGCCAGACGCAGGGGGATCGTGAAGAAGAAGCGGCTGCCGCCCTCCGGCCGCGGCTCGGCGTCGATATGGCCGCCCATCAGGGTGATGAGGTTGCGGCAGATGGCCAGGCCCAGGCCGGTGCCGCCAAAGCGGCGGGTCACGGTGTCGTCGCCCTGGACGAAGCGTTCGAACAGTCGGGGCAGGACATCGGGTTCCAGGCCGATCCCGGTATCCTCGACCGATACGGTCAACAGGTGGTCCGCATTGCCGGCCGGGGGCGCCTGGACCTCGACCAGGACCCGCACCGTGCCGCGATCGGTGAACTTGATGGCGTTGGAGATCAGGTTGGCGACCACCTGGCGAAGGCGCAGGGCGTCCCCCAGGAAATGGCCTTCGGTACCCGGCGCGAAGTCGACCGCGAAGGCGACCCCCTTGCCGTCGGCCTTCAGGCGCATCAGGTCGGTGCAGATCTGGATTTCGCCGTGCAGGTCGAAGGGCGCGATCTCCAGCTCCATGCGCGAGGCTTCGATCTTGGCGATGTCGAGCAGGTCGTTGAGGATCCGCTCCAGGGTCTCGCCGGAGTGGACGATGATGTCGACCATTTCGCGCTGGCGCTCGGCCATCGGCTGGCGGGACAGGGCCCTTGCCAGACTGATCACCCCGTTCAGGGGCGTGCGGATCTCGTGGCTGACATTGGCCAGGAAGGTCGACTTGGCCGCGCTGGCCCGCTCGGCCTCGGCGGCCGCCTCGGTGAGTTGCACTTCCTGCAGCTTCAGCTGGGTGATGTCGGCGAAGGTGGTCAGGGTCTTGGCCGGAACCGGATCGTCGCCCTCAAAGATCGGCAGGGCATTGACCGTCAGCCAGCGGCGGTTGCCCTCGGGCAGGTTGCCCCCGAGAATGAAGTCCAGCACCGGCTTGCCGCTCTGCAGGCACTGCATGGACGGCTGCAGCTCGGCGGGCAGGGGCGCGCCGTCGGCATCGACGATGCTCCAGCGCGGGTCCATCGAGCCGCGTCCCAGAAGCTGGTCGTGGGTCAGGCCCAGCAGGCGGGCGGCGTGGGTATTGCTCTCGACGATGACGCTGGAGCGGTCCTGCAGGACCACACCCTCGCGCATGGCGGCGATAATCGTCCGGTACTGCTGGTCGCCCCGTCGCAGGGCCTCGAGGTTCTGGGCATGCGCGTCGGCGACCTGGGTGCCGACCCGGGCCTCGATCATCATCATCGCCACACGAGACAGGCGCTCCAGGCACCGCAGTTCGCGCGGCGTCCAGACCTTCGGACGGGTATCAATGGCGCAAAGCGTGCCGATCCGCAGCCCGTCGTGCGTGGTCAGGGGCGCGCCGGCATAGGCCCGGATTCCCGGATCGTCGGTGACCAGCGGGTTGGCCAGGAAGCGGGTGTCGCGGGTGGCATCCTCGACCACGAAGACGTCCGGTGACCGGATGGCGTGGTCGCAGAAGGCGATGTCGCGGGCGGTTTCCTGCACCTCAACGCCGATACGGGCCTTGAACCACTGGCGGTCTGAGTCGACGAGGGAGATCAGCGAGATCGGCGTGTTGCAGGTCTCGGAAACCTCGGCGACGAGGTCGTTGAAGCCCGTTTCCTCCAGCGTATCGACGATGTCCAGCGCCCACAGCGCCGCGAGGCGCCGCTGCTCCAGGTCGGCCGAGGTCTCAAGTATCTTCATGCCGGACCGAACGGAGTGCCTTGCTGATTCTGCGCGCAACTATGCGCCCGGAGGGCTGGGGCCTCAAACCGAATAGGGCTGGGGCCAAACGCCACAGGCCTGGAGTTCAGGCCTTGCCGACCAGCCCCGACAGGACGTCCAGATAGCCGGCGAAGGCCCGGCGGCCGGACGGGGTGATGTGGACCCGGGTCAGGGGCTTGCGGCCCTGGAAGCTCTTGAGGATTTCGACATAGCCGGCGTCCTCAAGCTTGCGCAGATGGATCGACAGATTGCCCTGGGTGGCCTCCAGCACGGCCTTCAGTTCATTGAAGTCTGCGGCCTCGGCATCGGCCAGATAGGCCATGATGCCCAGGCGCAGGCGGCCGTGGATGGCATCGTCCAGCTTGGTGGCGTCGAAGGTCGCCATCGGTTCAGGCGATCTCGCGGGCGGCCTGGCGCGTCATGATCCAGCCGGGCAGGGCCATGAACAGCAGCAGGGCGATGCCGATGGTCAGGCAATAGAGGTCCATGGAGCGGGTCATGAAGCCCAGGGCCACGGCAGAAGCCAGCCATCCGGCCGAGACGGCGGCCAGCCAGACACGTTTGCGGATCATGTAGGCCACATACCAGACCCCGCCCTGAACGGCACAGACGATGATCGGATAGAGCAGCCAGATCAGCAGACTCTGTTCGCGCAAGGCGTTGAAGGCGAAGACGATGATCACGGTCATGGTGACCAGGCCGGTGCTGCTCCAGGCGGCATTCATGGCCCGGGTGGCCACCCCCGTCTGGGGCGACTTGCGGCCCTGCATGACCACCAGCACGAGGGCGATCAGGAACAGGACGGACGGCAGGACGCTGGGGATCAGCCATCCCCACGAGGGCAGCTGGATCTGGAACGCCATCTGGGCCCAGAAGAACAGGCTCTGGAGTCCAAAGAGGGTGCCGCCGGCCAGGAACAGCCAGCCGCCCGCGGACTGGGTCTTGGGCGCGTCATTCACCAGGGCCCGAAGGAACGCCAGATCGTCCTGCGCCGAGTTCAGTTCGCCGTTCATCGCATCTCTCCCGGGCCAGCCGCCCTGATCGACGTTCTAACAGACAAGTTTAAAATGTAAACTAGTCTAATTCTAGGGGCTGCCCGGTGTGCGGTGGGGGTGAGGCACGCCCCTTCAGTGGCGTCGCGCCCCCCGGAGCGGCGTCAGGCCGTGGCGTCGCAGTGGTCGCGGATGAAGGCGCGGTGGTCGGGCATGACCTCGGCGGAGCGGGCGATCACCGTCCGGATGTCGGCCATACGGGCCCGCAGTTCCTCGACGGGCATCACGTCGACCATGGGGTCGTAGCCCCTGGGTCGCAGGCCCTGACCGACCATGACCGAGAACCAGGAGGTGTCATTGAACAGCTCCTCGTTCTCGCGGAAGATCCGTCCGTAGCTTTCGAACAGGGCGATCTTGTCGGCCAGATAGTCCGGGATCGCCATCTCGCGCAGATAGTCCCAGTAGGGCGTGTCGTTCCGCGACGTGGCCTTGAAGTGCAGGATCAGGAAGTCGCGGATCTTCTCGTACTCGAAAGCCATCACCCGGTTGTAGCGATCGATGTCGGGTTGGCGGAAGTCGCGGTCGGGCAGCATGGCCAGCAGGCGCGAAATGCCGACCTGGATCAGGTGGATCGACTGGCTCTCCAGCGGCTCCATGAAACCGGCCGCCAGGCCGATGGCAACGACGTTGCGGTTCCAGCTCTTCTTTCGGCGTCCGGCCTTGAAGCGGATGTGGTTCGGCTCGGCCAGTGGCTCGCCGTCGAGGTGCGACAGCAGGTAGGCCGTGGCCTCGTCCTGGCTGATATGGGCGCTGGAATAGGCATAGCCGTTGCCGATGCGGTGCTGCAGCGGGATCCGCTACTGCCAGCCGGCCGGCCGGGCGGTGGCCCGGGTGACCGGTGAGAACGACCCGCCGCTGGCGCAGGGCACCGCGACCGCACGGTCATTCAGCAGCCAGTTGGACCAGTCCTCGAAACCGCTGTGGAGGGTCTCCTCGATCAAAAGGCCGCGGAAGCCCGAGCAGTCGATGAAGAGGTCGCCCTCCACAGCCTCGCCGCTCTCCAGGATGACCGAGGTCACATGACCGTTCAGGCCGTCCTGCTGCACCGAGGTGATCCGGCCTTCCCGGCGCTGCACCCCCCGCGCCTCGGCATAGTCGCGCAGGAAGCGGGCATAGAGGCCCGCGTCGAAATGGAAGGCATAGGCGATCGCGCCGAGCGGGGAATTGGCCTGGCCGTTGGGCCGCATGAACCGGTCCTGCCGCGCGCCGACGGCCTGGAGCGAATAGGCCCCCAGGTCGTCGTCTTCACCCATCGCATGCTGCTTCAGCCAGTAGGCGTGGAAGGACACCGCCTCCATGTCCAGGCCGTAGGGGCCGAAGGGGTGGTGGTAGCTGTGGCCGATCCGCTCCCAGTCGCGAAACTCGATGGCCAGCTTGAAGGTGGCCTTGGTGCGGCGGACGAACTCGTTCTCGTCCAGGCCCAGCATGCGGTTGAAGATGTTGATCTGCGGGATGGTCGACTCGCCGACCCCGACCGTGCCGATGGCGTCGCTCTCGACCAGGGTCACCCGGGTCTGGCCGTCTTTGGTCAGGAACCGGCCGAGGGCGGCGGCGGTCATCCATCCGGCAGTGCCGCCGCCGACGATGACGATGGACCTGAGGCGATTGTCGATGTTCATCAGGGCACTCTAGGCAGAAGCGGCGCAGTAACGCGCGATGAAGGCTTGGTGGCTGGGCAGGGCCTCGGCGGTCTGGCGCACCAGGGCGGCCAGACGCTGCATCTGGTCCTGGACCAGCTGGGCGTCGAGGCTGTCGACGAGCGGGTCATAGCCGCGCGGGCGGATGTTCTGGCCCAGCATCACCGCCACCCAGCTGGGTTCGGCGAACAGGTCATAGTCCGACTGGAACAGGCGGCCGCGCGCGGCGAACAGGTCGATCTTGCGCTGCAGGCTCTCGGGGATGGCCATCTCGCGGGCCTGCTGCCAGTAGGGCTCGTCGCGCTCATTGGCCTTGAAATGCAGGATGATGAAGTCGCGGATCAGCTCGGTCTGCAGGATGGTCAGACGGTTGTATTCGGCGGTCTCGACCGGATCGAACCCCCGGTCAGGGAACAGGGCCAGCAGTTTGGTGATGCCGGACTGGATCATGTGGATGCTGGTGCTCTCCAGCGGCTCGAGGAAGCCGGAGGCCAGGCCGATGGCCACGCAGTTCTTCACCCACATCTCCCGCCGCCGTCCGGCCTTAAAGCGGATGAAGTTGGGCTCGCCCCTGGGCGGTCCGTCGAGCGTGGCGCGCAGGCGGGCCACGGCCGCGTCATCGCTCAGATGGGCCGAGGCATAGACATAGCCGTTGCCGGTGCGGTGCTGCAGCGGGATCCGCCAGCGCCATCCGGCGGTGTCGGCCGCGGCGCGGGTATAGGGCGTCAGGCCGTCGCCGGCCGTCTCGCACGGCATGGCAACCGCACGGTCATTGGGCAGCCAGTGGCTCCAGTCCTCATAGGGCGTGTCGAGGGCCTGATGGATCAGCAGGCCCCGGAAGCCCGAACAGTCGATGAAGAGGTCGGCCTCCAGCTCGCGCCCGTCGTCGAGCGTAACCGAGCGGATGAACCCGTCCTCGCCGCGCAGGCCGACATCCACCACCCGGCCCTCCAGCCTCTGCACCCCGCGCGCTTCGGCGAAGCTGCGCAGGAAGCGGGCATAGAGCCCGGCATCGAAATGGAAGGCGTACTTCAGGCTGGAGAGGACCTGGCCGGGGTCCTTGCTGGGCAGCATGAAGCGACCCAGCTTCGCTGCGGTGGCCGACAGGTTGAAGTCGTCGAGCGGTTGGGTCGAGCCCAGGCTCCGGGCCTTCAGCCACAGCTGGTGGAACTTGATCGCCTCGATATCGAGACCGAAACTGCCGAACGGATGCAGGTAGCGCGAGCCGGGCCGGGTCCAGTCGACGAACTCGATGGCCAGCTTGAAGCTGGCCTGCGTCGCCTTCATGAACGCGGCCTCGTCGATGCCGAGCAACTGGTTGAAAGTGGTGATCGGCGGGATGGTCGCCTCGCCGACCCCGACCGTGGCGATGGCGTCGCTCTCGACCAGAGTTACCTGCACGGACTTCAGGACCTTGCCCAGGGCGGCGGCCGTCATCCAGCCGGCCGTGCCGCCGCCGACGATCAGGACCTTGCGGATCGGGTTCCGGGTCATGGGGCCACACCGGCCAAAGCCGCTGCATGGGTCGGCAGACTCTCTGCGGTCTGGCGGAAGATCAGGCGCATGCGCTCGAGCATGGCACGGGTCTTTTCCAGCGGCATCCGGTCCGCGAGCGGATCATAGCGCCGGGGCAGAAGGCCGTGGCCGGTCAGGGTGGCGATCCAGTGCGGCTCGAGGAAGGTCTCCTCGTCATACATCACGACTCGGCCACGGCTTTCGAACTGGGCGAGCCGATAGGCGAAGGGCTCGGGAACCGGTCCGGTGCGGCCAAGCGCCCAGAGGGCTCCATCGGTCCGCTGGCCGAGCCGGTAGTGGGTGATGGCCAGGTCGCGGACCCGCAGCAGGGTCTCCTCGCCGAGGCGGTTGTACTCCGCCGCCGCCACGGCGGCGTCGCCGGGGCGGGGGAACAGGGCGATCAGCCGGGTGACGCCGCTCTGCACCAGGTGCAGGTCGGCGGCGTCCATGGCCTCGACCACTCCGGCCGAAGTGCCGATGGCGACACAGTTGCCGGCCATGGATCGCGTCCGTCGCCCGTTGCGGAGGGGCGTGACCTCCGGGTCCGACAGGCCGTGTTTCGGCAGGCCGGTGCGGGCCGCCTTCAGGGCGGTCTCGTCGTCGGTGAGGTCTTGGCGATAGGTGAGACCGCTTTCCACCCCGTCGCGGAGCGGGATGCGCCAGCGCCAGCCCTCGGCCGCCGCCTCGATCTCGGTCAGGGCCGGGGCGTCGCGGCGGACGTCGGCCCGGAGCCGCAGGCTGCGGTCGGCCGGCAGCAGGGACGACCAGTCCTCGAAGGGCTCGGATCCGATCAGCCGGGCTTCGGCCCCCGTGCAGTCTACGAACAGGTCGGCCTCGATGCGCTCGCCACCGGCCAGGATCACGGCCGCGATGTCGCCGGTCTCACGCCGCAGCACCTCGCCCACGGCTCCCTGCGAGACCGCCACGCCCCGGCGGGTAGCCAGCTCGCGCAGGACCGCCACATAGGCTCCGGCGTCCAGGTGCAGGCCATAGGCCAGGGTGGCGAGCGGGGATCGCGGATCGCTGGCGGGTGGGCTGAAACGGCCCGAGCGGGCCATGACGGCGGCAAGATTGAAATCGTCCAGGGGCGGAGCGCCGCCCGCCTGCTGCAGGCGCGTCCAGTAGTGGTGAAAGCCGACCCCCTCGAGACTGGCCCCCAGCTCTCCGAAGGCGTTGCAGAAGCTGGTTCCCGGCGTCCATCCGCTGAAGCGCGTGCCCAGCTTGAAGGTGGCCTGCGTCGCGGCCATCAGCGCGGCTTCATCCAGGCCCAGCAGGGCATGGAAGCTGCGCAGCGACGGCAGGGTCGAGAGCGCGCCCCGGGGGCCCGGGCCGGTCTCCACCAGCCTCAGGCTGGCCCGGCCGCCGGTGGCCCGGGCCAGGCCGGCCGCCGTCATCCAGCCCTCCACGCCGCCGCCGAAGATGGCCACCCGGCCGAGGGGCAGGGCGGTCATGCCGCCCCCCGGGCATCGCAGAAGCGGGCGATGTAGGCCTCGTGGGACGGCATGGCCTGGGCGGCGCGCGCCACGGCGGCCTGCAGTTCGCCCAGCAGACGGGCCGAGTCCTTCGGATCGATCGCGTCGGTCATCGGATCATAGCCCTGCGGCATGATGTTCTGACCCAGATAGACGGCCAGCCAGGACGGCTCGAGGAAGAAGCCGTCGCGATACTTCACGACCATGCCGCGTTCCCGGAACAGCGCCATCTTGTAGCTCAGGCTGTCGGGGATCGGGGCGGCGGCCTTGTCGCGCCAGAACGGCGAGTCGTCGCGCTGGGTGGCGTGATAGTGCAGGACCAGGAAGTCGCGGATCCGCTCGAACTCCAGGTCCATGACCCGGTTGTATTCGTCCTGGTCGGCCTGGGCGCAGCTCTGGTCGGGGAACATCTCCAGCAGGGTGGTGATCGCCACCTGGATGAGGTGGATGCTGGTGCTCTCAAGCGGCTCGAGGAAGCCCGAGGCCAGGCCGATGGCCACGCAGTTGCGGTTCCACTGCCTGCGGCGTCGCCCGGTTGTGAACCGCAGGAAGCGGGGATCGGCCTGGGGCCGGCCGTCCAGTTTTTCGAGCAGGACCTTGGCCGCCTCGTCGTCGCTGACATAGCCGCTGCAATAGACATAGCCGTTACCGACCCGGTGCTGCAGCGGGATTCGCCAGCGCCAGCCGGCCTCGTCCGAGGTCGCGCGGGTATAGGGTCCGGGCGGCTCGACGGCCTCGCACGGCACGGCCGCAGCGCGGTCGCAGGGCAGCCAGCGTGTCCAGTCCTCATAGCCCGTCTTCAGGGCCTGCTCGATCAGAAGCCCCCGGAAGCCGGAGCAGTCGATGAAGAGATCGCCCTCGATCCGCTCACCGCTTTCCAGCACGACGGCCTCGATGAACCCGTCCTCGCCGCGCAGGGTGACGTCCCGGATCCGGCCTTCGGTCCGGACCACGCCACGGGCCTCGGCATAGGTGCGCAGATAGGCGGCGTAGAGGCCGGCATCGAACTGGTAGGCGTAGGAGAAGGTCGAGGCCAGGGCGCGGGGATCGGGCGAGGGGGGCGCGAACCTGCCGGTCCGGGCCGCGATGATCGGCAGGCTGTAGGCCTCGAGGTCGGCGGCTTCACCCCGCTGTCGGGCGCGCAGCCAGTGATGGTGGAAAGCAACCCCGCCGATCGGCTGGCCGAACCCGCCGAAGGGGTGGATGTAGCTGTCGCCCTTGCGGCCCCAGTCGCGAAACTCGATGCCCAGCTTGAAGGTGGCCTGGGTCCTGCGCATGAAGTCCGCCTCGTCGAGGCCGAGCCGGGCATTGAAATGCCGGATATGGGGCACGGTGGCCTCACCGACCCCGACCGTTCCGATCTCGGCCGATTCGACCAGGGCAATGGATACACCCGAGTCGCCGAGGACCGCCGCCAGCCCCGCAGCCGTCATCCAGCCGGCGGTTCCCCCGCCGACGATGACGATCTTTCCGATCCGGGCTTTTCCGTCGTCGTCCCTGGCCACGTTTCCTACTCTCCCCCGTTCGTTCCCGGCTGTCTCTACACGGACAGGCTTTTCGAGCGAAATTGCGCAATTGCAGTGTCGTTATCTGTCCAAATCATCAGACCACAATGCGGGTTGTGAAGATGATTGTCAGACCAATGTGAACGCTCCCACGCACCAATTGTACTATTTATCAACGTTTTTTGGTCGTTTTTATCCGATAATTCGCCCGAATTGCCGCCTGTCCTTCCATCGCTACGTGACCGCCGTCGTGAAGGCAACGCTTGACGCGGGATCGATCCTCCATATGATCTGACCAATAATGGTCACGGTAACATGGCCAATGGTAGCGCTACCTACGCTGCTAAACTAGGGGAGGTGAATTCTATGGACTCAGTTCGTGGCCTGCGCGTCGAGCGCGGACGCTATTCCTTCATGTCTGGCCTGAAGCACGGGGCATCGGTCGTGGCCCTCGGCGCGGCGATGTTTGCCGTCCCGGCCTATGCCCAGACCCCCGCCAAGGCGGATGACAGCCAGATCGTTGACGAGGTCATCGTCACCAGCATCAAGCAGAGCCTCAAGAGCAGCCAGGCGCTGAAGCAGTCGTCGGAAATCATCGGCGACTCGATCACCGCCGAAGACATCGGTGCCCTGCCGGACCGTTCGGTGACCGAAGCCCTGCAGCGCGTGCCGGGCGTGTCGATCAACCGCTTCGCCGCCGGCGTCGATCCGGACCACTTCTCGGTCGAAGGTTCGGGCGTCGTGGTGCGCGGCCTGAACTTCGTGCGGTCCGAGCTGAACGGCCGCGACACCTTCTCGGCCAACAACGGCCGGATCCTGTCGTTTGCTGACGTCCCCTCGGAACTGATGGGCGGCGTTGACGTGTTCAAGAGCCCATCGGCCGACATGATCGAAGGCGGCATTTCGGGCACGGTGAACCTGCGTACCCGCCTGCCGTTCGACACCAACAAGCGCATTCTGTCGCTCTCGGCAGAGGCCAGCTATGGCGACATGGTCAAGTCGTGGAAGCCGACCTATTCGTTCCTGTACAGCGACCGCTTCGACACCAGCATCGGCGAGATCGGCCTGCTGGCCAGCTTCGTCAATTCCGAGCTCTCGACCCGCAGCGACGCCATCCAGGTCTCGAACTTCGGCTGCCGCACCAATCTGGGTGTGAGCACCGGCGACTGCGGCAACGGCACCAAGGGTGTCTGGTTCCCGCGCGGTGCGGCCTTCCGCTCCACCAACACCGAACGCGAGCGTCAGGGCACAGCGGCCGCGGTCCAGTGGAAGAGCAATGACGGCACCATGCAGGCCGCCTTCCAGTACCTGCGGTCGGAATCCAGCCAGTCCTGGACCGAGCATGCGATGGAAATCGCGACCGACAACGTCGCCAGCAACGGCGACTCGCGCGCCGCCGCCGGGACGACGTTCAGCTATGACGGCGACGGTGTCTTCACCAACGGCGTCATCACCGGCACCACCGGCTGGCGTTCGGACCAGTTCTCCGACCCGCGCACGCCGATCAACGGCCTGCAGTCGAACAACATCCGTCGTGACGTCGAGCAGACCTATCTGACCAGCGACTACGGCTTCAACTTCAAGTGGACGCCGAACGACAACTGGGGCTTCCAGTTCGATGCCCAGCATGTCGACTCCAAGGTCGACAATGTTGACGTCGGGATCTGGGCTTCAACCTTCCAGAACGCCGCCATCACCCTGAACGGCAGCGACCTGCCGACCGTTCTGTTCACCCTGCCGGGCAATGGCCTGTCGCCGACGCCCTGCGCGACCTTCAACAACAACTGCCCGTCCTATGCCCAGGGCGCGCACAACACCCTCAGCGACCCGTACAACAGCTTCTGGCGCTCGGCGATGGACCACATCGAGCAGTCGGAAGGCACCGAGGACTCGCTGAAGGTCGACGTCGAATACAAGTTCAACGACGACACCTGGTTCGACTCCGTGAAGGCCGGCGTGCGCTGGTCCGAGCGTGACCAGACCACGCGCTTCTCGTCCTATAACTGGGGCGTGCTGAGCGAGATCTGGGGCAATAACGGTCCGGTCTGGCTGGACGACAAGGTCGACGGCATCGTCGGGGGCAACCTCGGCACCAGCACCGCCGCCCAGGCCGAGCAGTGGGCCTTCGACAACTTCATGCGAGGCAAGACGCCGCTGCCGACCGGGATGGACCCGCGTCTGTTCTATGCCGGCAACGCCGCCAAGGACTATGCGACGCTGTCGGCCTTTGCGCTGAACGTCGGCGACGAATGGCAGGCCCGCAACGGCGCCAATGGCTGTCCGCAGCACTGGGTACCGCTGGCCATGCGCTGCAACACGGTGGCCGGCACGCCGTTCCTCCCGCAGGAAATCAACCCGGTCAACGAGGTCAACAAGGCCGCCTATCTGATGACGCGCTTCAAGGGCGACATCGGTGCGGCCCGCGTCAGCGGCAATGTCGGCCTGCGCTATACCGAGACGACCCGCGAGGCCGAAGGCTTCCTGGCCTTCCCGAACACCAACTTCACGACCGACGCCCAGTGCGCCATCGTGCCGGTGGGCCAGTCGCCGACCCCGTTCTGCCAGCTGGCACCGTCGGTGCGGGCTGCGGCGCGGGCCTGGGCCAATGGCGCGGTCACGCCGACCACGGCCAATGCTGACTTCAAGCACTGGTTGCCCAGCCTGAACGTGAAGGTCGTCATGCCCGGTGGCCTGCAGTACCGCTTCGGCGCGTCGAAGACCCTGGCCCCGCCGGATATCGGCCTGACCCGCAACTACTATAACCTGACCCTGAACACGAACGCCGACGGCATCACCAACGGCCAGCCCAGCGGCAACGTCACGGTCGGCAATCCCTATCTGAAGCCCACCCAGTCGACCAACCTGGACGCCTCGGTGGAATGGTACTTCGCATCGGTCGGCTCGCTGACCTTCGCGACCTTCTACAAGGAACTGACCGACGTCGCGACCAACACGACCCGGCGCGTGCCATTCACCAACAACGGTGCGACCTTCGATGTCGTGACCACCACGCCGGGCAACTCCGACAAGAAGGCCAAGGTCAAGGGCTTCGAAATCGGCTACCAGCAGTTCTACGACTTCCTGCCCAAGCCGCTGGACGGCTTCGGCATCAATGCCAACTACAGCTACATCGTCAGCAACGGCGTGCCGCAAAGCACCCTGTCGGCGACCGAGCCCGACGTGGCCGCCGGCCGTGTCGCGACGGTCGACACCGGCAAGCTGCCGCTGCAGGGCCTGTCCAAGCACAATGCCAACTTCGCGGCCATCTATGAGAAGGGCCCGATCTCGGCCCGTCTGGCCTATAACTGGCGTTCGGACTTCCTGCTGACCGTCCGCGACGTGATCGTGCCCTATGCCCCGATCATGAACGAGGCCACCGGCCAGCTGGACGGCTCGTTCTTCTACACCGTCAATCCGAAGGTGAAGATCGGCGTCCAGGGCGTGAACCTGCTGAACGAAACCACCAAGACGACCCAGGTCCTCAACAGCAGCCTGCTGAAGACCGGCCGCTCCTGGTTCATGAACGACCGTCGCTACACCTTCGTGGTGCGCGCGAGCTTCTAGGTTCGGATGGTCTGCACCGGGTCGGGCCTCCCGCGCCCCGGTGCAGACAGCCGAAAAGCGGACCTTTCCCTCCAGGAGGCCCGCAATAATGTGACGCGTCCCCCTCCGCGCATCGCCCCAACGGTGCGCGGAAACTTTTTTCGCCTGCAGACGGTGACCGCTATGACCAATTCCCTGATTTCGCGTCGTGGGGCCCTGGGCCTGGGAGCGGCTTCGGCGGCCCTGGCCGCAGCGCCGGTCTTCGCCGCCGAAGCGCCTGCCTCGCCGTCCCTGGCCAAACTGGCGCGCGACAAGGGTCTGTGGTTCGGCAGCGCCGTAGGGGCCGGACCGCCGGGTGCGATCACCGGCTCGTTCGAGGATCCCCGCTACCGCGCCCTGCTGGCGCAGGAGTGCGGCGTGCTGGTCCCCGAGAACGAGCTGAAGTGGTATGTGATCCGGGCGGCCGGACCCCAGGTGTTTGACTTCTCGCGGGCCGATCGCATTGCCGCCTTCGCCAAGGCCAACGGCCAGGCCCTGCGCGGCCACACCCTGCTGTGGCATCATCCGCAGTGGTTCCCGGGCTGGATCAAGACCCACGACTTCGGGCCCCAGCCCAAGGCCGCCGCCGAGGCCATGCTGGTCGAGCACATCAACCGGCTCTGCCAGCACTATCCGCAGATGATCTCGTGGGACGTGGTCAACGAGACGGTAGATCCGGCGGACGGCGCGATCCGCAAGACGGTCTTTTCCGACATTCTGGGCCAGCACGAGACCCTCGACCTGGCCTTCCACACGGCCCGGGCCGCAGCGCCCAGGGCCCGCCTTGTCTATAACGACTATATGAGCTGGGAAGTCGGCAACGAGAAGCACCGCTATGGCGTGCTCAAGCTGCTGGAAGGCTTCCGCAAGCGCGGAACGCCCGTCGATGCCCTGGGTGTCCAGAGCCATATCGGGGCCGAGAACGCCGACACCTTCACCGGTTTTGGCCGGCCGCAGGAAAAGGAATGGCGGGCCTTCATCGATGAGGCGACCGGCATGGGCTATGACCTGCTGATCACCGAGTTCGACGTGCACGACAAGGGCCTGCCGCTCGACTTCGCGGCCCGCGACGCGGCCGTGGCTGCCTATGGCAAGGCCTATCTCGACCTGATGCTGTCCTACCGCCAGACCAAGGAGGTTCTGGCCTGGGGCATGGTCGACAAGTACTCCTGGCTGCAGGACCAGTGGCTGCGCGAAGACAAGAAGCCCAAGCGCCCGACCCTCTATGACGACGCCTATCAGCCCAAGCCCCTGCGCGAGGCGGTGGCGGCGGCGTTCAGGGCCGCGCCCTCACGGTAATTGCCGCAGCGTGCCACCTCCCCGTTGCAGGAGGGGGCGAGATCAGGCTTCCCGCCCATGCGGAGCGGAGGAGGGCGCGTTGCGGCCAGGACGAATTCGTGGAGTAAGCCGATGATCCACCCGACCCTGACCGCGCTCGCCCTGGCCCTTTCAGCCACCATGGCGATCGCCGCGCCCGCGCCGAACACGGCCACCTTCACGAAGTTCAGCTATGCCGGTGCCGATCCCGTCGATGCCCGGTTCAAGGCCGCGCCGGGCCAGTACCGCAACCCCATCCTCAACGGCTTCTATCCCGATCCCAGCGTCACGCGGGTGGGCGGCGACTACTATGTGGTCAATTCGACCTTTGCCTACTTCCCCGGCATCCCGGTCTGGCATTCCACCGACCTTGTCCACTGGGAGCAGATCGGCAACGCCATCGACCGCCCCGGCATGCTGGATTTCAAGCGCCTGGGCGTCTCGCGCGCCGTGTTCGCTCCGACCATCGAAGAGCACGAGGGGACGTTCTACATCCTCAATACCTGCGTCGACTGCCAGGGCAATTTCCTGATTACGGCCAGGGACCCCAGGGGCCCGTGGTCGGATCCGGTGTGGCTGCCCACCGTGGGTGGCATCGACGCCTCGATCTTTTTCGACGACGACGGCCGGGCCTGGATCCTCAACAATGATGAGCCGCCCGGCCGGCCGGAGTACCAGGGCCATCGGGCCATCTGGATCCAGGAATATGATCCCAAGGCCCGGACGATCATCGGCCCGCGCACCCTGCTGCTGGACAAGGGCGTCGATCCCTCGACCAATCCGATCTGGCCCGAAGGCCCGCACATCTTCAAGAAGGACGGCTGGTACTATCTGACCGCCGCCGAAGGGGGCACGGCCGAGGGCCACAGCCAGGTGGTGCTGCGGTCCAGGACCGTGCTGGGGCCTTATGTTCCGTACGGCGACAATCCGATCCTGACCCAGCGCGGTCTGCCCAGGGACCGTCCACTGCCGATCACCTCGGCGGGTCACGCCGACCTTGTCGACACGCCGGACGGCCAGTGGTGGGCCACCTTCCTGGCCGTGCGGCCCTATGGCGATGATCTCTACAATACCGGTCGCGAAACCTTCCTGCTGCCGGTCGAGTGGAAAGACGGCTGGCCGGTGATCCTGCCGAACGGCCAGACCATCCCCTATCTGGCCCCGGCACCCAGGCTGCCGGCGCCCAGTGTCATGCCGCCGCCGACCGCCGGAGCCTTCACGGCGGTGGAGACGTTCACGGGGCCCGACCTGCCGCTCAATTGGATGACCCTGCGCATCCCTGCCGAGCGCTGGTGGAGTGTCGGCCAGGGGGCCCTGACCCTGAAAGCCCGCCCCGATAAGCTGACCCAGCAGCCCTCGTTCTGGGGCCGCCGCCAGCAGCACACCAACGCCACCGCCCAGGTGACCGTCGACTTCACGCCCACCGCCGACGGCGATCGCGCAGGTCTGACGGCCCTGCAGAGCGACGAGGTCTTCTACTTCGCCGGCGTCGTCGGCAAGGGCGGCCAGCGGGTAGTGCGGCTGGAGCGCCGGGCCGGTGCGAATGATCCGGTCGACGGTGTCGTGGTGGCCGAGGTCCCGCTGCCGGCGAGCGGCCCGGTGGATCTGAAGATCACCGCCCGCGCCGGGCAGTACGACTTCGCCTTTGCCGTGAAGCCGGGGTCCTGGACGGTTCTGAAAGCCGGGGCGGATGGGGAGATACTGTCGACCAGGAAGGCCGGAGGCTTTGTCGGGGTGATGTTCGGCGTCTATGCCAACGGCAGGTGAGACCCCCTCCCCATCGAGGGGGAAGGGAGATCAATACCGATAGAGCCTCACCCGCTGGATCTGGAAGCGACCGGGTTCCAGCCGGACGTGGCGCCCCTGATGGGTCTCGTCGCCGTTCAGCCAGCGGCCTTCGATCCAGCGCTCGCCGTCGAACCGGCCCTCGGTGACCTTCTCGAGGCCCACGCCCTCGCCGAAGGTCAGGGTGACCCCGGACCCGGCCACCAGGAACTCGTCGGGCGACAATCGGATCAGCAGGCCGCCGTGCGCCGCGTAGGTCTGTTTGTCCCTGGGGGTCCAGGGATCGACGAAGCTGACCTTCACGGTCCAGTCGCCAAGTGTCAGGGTCTGGGGAGACTCGTCGACCTTGCCGTCGAAGCTGACCGGCGGGCGGAAGCCGCGCATCGTACCCCGGCCCTGATGGGCCAGGAGGGTCGGCGTCAGCTGGCGCAGCAGGCCATAGGCCCCGGTCAGCGGATTGCGCGCCGGGTCCTCGACATTTTCGATGGAGAACGGCGAGAAGCCGATCGCGTCATGCTGGCCGAAGGCCCAGAAGGCGTTGGCCGGGGCCTCGACCTTGCCCGCCCGGTCGGCCTCGGGGATGAACAGCGGATTGCCCGGCCGGTCGTACTGTGCCGCCCAGCGGGTGAAGTCGGGATAGTAGATGTCGGGGGCCTGGAACACTGACGGCGCTGCGGTCTTCCAGATCTCATAGAGGTGGGGAAGGGGCCCGGCGCTGGGATAGCCGCCCGGCGCGACGCCCGGCTTGTTGAGCGCGGCATTGACATACATCGGCAGCGGATAGGCCTTCTGGCCGGCCGAGGCGACGGTCTCGACAAAGCGCCCGAAGGCCCAGGCCTGCCAGAGCTCGTCGGTAGCGTCGCCCTTGCCGAACACCTGCTCCCAGGAGCCCGGGCCGGTCTTGCCGAGGGCCCTGAGCACGGCTGCAGGGACCGGCTTGCGGAACTCGGCCTCGGCGACGGGGCTGTGATCGCGGGCCGATGGCAGCATGCCGATCTCGTTCTCGACCTGGACCATCAGCACCGTGCGCTGCACGCCGTCGACGGCCTTCAGGTGGCCCATCAGGGCTGCGAAGGCCCGGGCATCGGCGGCCATGGTGGCCGGGGCGACGGGCGACAGGATCTCCTGCACCCGGCCTTCGGCCGACCGGGCCAGCGGAAACCGCGTGCCGTCACGCTTCACCCAGGCGGGGACATAGGTCGACATGCTGTTCTTCCAGCTGCCGAACCACAGCAGAACCAGCCGCATGTCGTGGGCGCGGGCCTGCTGGATCACCTCGTCGATCACCGTGAAGTCGAACTGGCCCTCGACCGGCTCGATCTGGTCCCATTCAACCGGGGCCAGCACGGTATTGAGGCCGAGCGCCTTCAGGGTCGGCCACTGCCGGTCGAGATAGGGCAGGCTGGAGGCGGTGGAATTGCCCAGCTCGCCGCCCAGGATCAGGAAGGGTTTGCCGTCGACCTGCAGCTGGGTCGCATCGCCCTGGCGGGTCAGGCGCGGGATCTCTTCGCTCTGCGCCGGGGTGAGCAGCAGGGCGGACAGCGCCAGGGCGCCGAGGGTCATTGTCGCGATACGCATCATTGGTCAGATGACATCATGATGCTGGTAAGATCAATATCAATGATAGCGGTCCCATCGGCTCTCCGTCCAGCGCGGACATGGAGAGCCGATGGCGCTCATGGGCCCTAGCCGGCCGGGCGGGCCGCTGTCGTCGGAGGGCGTGCCGGGAAGGTGAAGAACACCTTGCGGAAGCTGAGGCGGACCGTCCGTCCGCGCGGGTCAAGATAGTCTTCCTGATAGGTGATCGGGGTCGAGCCGTCAGCGGCCCGAACCTTCTGTTTGGCGTCGAACAGGTTGTCGATCGAGGCGCTGACCCGGGCCCCGCGCCAGAAGGGGTTGGCCCGAAGGGCCGGCTGCAGGCCCAGATCGGCAAACAGGCGCAGATTGACGGTCGTGAGGCCCGAATAGGTCAGGTCCTGCGAGCCGCTGGCCCCGCTGCCGCGCACCGAAGTGCCTTCCTGCCAGCGCGCGTTCAGGGCGGTGCCCAGGCCGTTGCGCGAGAAGTTGGCCTGAAGGTCGACCTGGTTCTTGGGCGTGCCGCCGCTCGACCCGAGGGCCGCGCCGTCCAGCAGGTCCAGCTTGGCCAGGCCCGGCCGGATGCTGATCTCGTCGCGGAACTTGACCGTATGATAGAGCCCGATCTGCAGGACGGTGCCGCCGGGCGGACCCCCGAAACCCCGACCGCCGAACCCGCCGGGCGGGCCGCCGAAGCCACCGCCGCCGCCGCCCCCGGGGCCGCCGAAACCGCCGCCCGGGAAACCGCCGCCGCCAAAGCCCTGCCCCCCGGGGGGCGCTTCAGGCGGCGGCATGCCCGGAATGGCCGAGGCGGCGCTCTGGCCGGGCTGGCCGACCTGGTCCGGGCGTGAGGCCTGGCCGCCGGCCGGTGCCGTCGCGCCCTGGC
>Ga0187845_1000082_pt1 | contig 49454 bp, 37 predicted proteins | sample SpaLakP09_SKY_68_FD_134515 | JGI IMG/M metagenome (GOLD analysis project Ga0187845, IMG submission 134515) | Oligotrophic lake water microbial communities from Sparkling Lake, Wisconsin, USA - SP09_SKY_68 | ecosystem: Environmental > Aquatic > Freshwater > Lake | place: USA: Sparkling Lake... | reverse complement strand
CAGTAGTACCTGCTGTATATTGTCTAGTGCTGTCTGAGAATTGTTGATATACATTTCCTGTATGACCTGCCATAATTAAATTTTGGTTAATTAAAACATTTCCAGAATTAGTATTAGCAATATCATTTGTTCCTGTTGCTCCCCAGTAAGTCGAATTAGAAAGTGAAGTTCCTTCATAACGCCAAAAAGTAAACCATAAATAGTTGCCTCCAGTATTATAACCTGCACCTAATATGCCATTTGGATTAAAGAAAGTAACATATCCAGTAGAAGGATCAAAATACCATGAAGAAGAATAAGTACTACTTAGAGTTTGTAAAGTTCCAGCGGTAGCTTGGGCTGTAGTTCCATAAGTCAAATATTGTACATAACTACTTTCTTTTGGGTCTTGATTAAAAGGTATAGCTGGAAATAATATATTTGTCGAAATATTTGTAAAATCAGTACCACAATAATAAAAAGTGACATTTTGAAAAATTGCAGTATCAAGTAACCGCACGAGATATTTTTTAACAACTGAAGTAGATGAATATGTGTATTTGTAACCAGAAAGTATGCCTCCAACAGCAGGAAGTGTAGTTATAACAGGTGAATCTGTTGGAGCTATTGTGGGTACTGTTTGTGTCCATACCTGTGTATTTTGTATTGTATAATAAGCAGAACCAGCAGCTTCACCTGCTATAGAAGAGTTATTATTTGTGTATGGAACACCTTGAATTTTTTTATAAATTAAACTGTTAAATTGACTTTGTAATGGATATGTACCTGGAGGGAATGATCCTGTTGACATTAATATATATATATAATTAAATATTCGTACAATTACGATTTTATATTATTTTTATATTATTCTAAATCTGTATTATGATATTAATGCTTGAACACCGGTGAGTTTAAATGTTACATTCATAGGAAGAGCAATTCTTAAAATTACATAATTAGTACCACCGCCAGTTGTATTACTAAAACCCATAGTACTAGGACAAATCATAGTAAATGTTGTTGTTGCATATGTAAGTGTTGCGCCACAAGAAAGTAAGGGGATACCTAGATAATTATAGTAATTTTGGGAAGTAATTTGAGGGTAACTAGAACTTGTAGGAATTGTCGCATCTACCCAGGTTGAATTTGAATAATCCGCAGTAAAATATTGTGCAGTATATTTTGCACTATTTTCACCCCTGAAATAGAAGTAAATACGTGAACCAGTAGTAGAACCTATATATGGTTGCTGATTTGAACCAGAGAATATTGGCGTACTACTATCATTTTGTACAACGAATTTAATATTATTTACCGACGTGAATGGTACAGTATAAGTAAATGTTAAATACCTATATCCAGTAGCAGGTATGGTTGAATAATCTAAGGTGTTTGTTAGTGTAGATGAGTAAATAATACCATTATAATTTAAATATCCATTTGAAGATAATCCTTTTGTTTGATATGTACCATTCGTTAATTGAATATCGTATTGAGCATCTGATAAAAGAGACAGTGTATTATTATAAGCTGTAGTTAAATTAAAAGTAGTCGGTGGTAATTCAGTATAATAAGAATCTGTTTGACCAGATTTTGGCGCCTCAGATAAAATTCTAAAACCGTAATATAAAGTTGTTGTTGATATAGTTTGTGGTGAAGTAGGATTTAAAGTTGTATTGCTCAATAAACTACGTGTTGGTGGATCATATATTATGTTCAGAGTGGCTGATTGTTGAGTAAACGTACTTGTTGGTCCATAACTATTTACAGCAAAAGGTGGTTGTTTTGCAAATACAGTTGTAGATGGAATAGTGACGGAATTATTAGTGATATTAACTGTATTAGAAAACTGATTATATGGAGGGGTTGTTCCCGGACCAGTTAATCCTCCTGGAGCAACATTTGATGTACCAGTTTCACCACCAAAAGCAGTTATACTAGAGTTGTAATAATAATTCAATATTTGACTGTTATTATAAAAATATGTTCCAATATTGGATACAACAGTACTAGAGTTTACAAGAATGTTATTATACACAACATAAATACCTGTTGCTGGTATAAAATTTAACAACCCGAATAAAATTTGAACACCACCATTAGTTGGTGATCCTACATAACTATCATAGTAAAAATACATTGAATTATTGGTTGTTGTACCTCCAGATTGCGTAGTGGTTAACGTTGTAGTAGTTTTTTCATTAGAAGCTATAAATACTTCACTAGGTAATGTTGTGGAGTTGGTAGTATTTAAATAGAAACCTTGTAAAGCATTATTTAAAGTTGTTGTATACCCATCAACAGGTAATGTTCCATTTATAGTAATTAAAGTACTAGTTTGTGTAGAAGTAGGACTTGAAATTGGGAAACCATTGTATGATAGTGTTGCTGTTCCTGTAAATCCAGATGTTCCTGGTCTTGTAGTAGTTGCAGACGCCGTAAATATATTAGTACCTGTAGAACCTCTGTTAGCTACTGACTGTATTGAATTTGTAACGTTTGTTGAATTAAATGGTGCTGGAGATGTGAATAAAACATTTTGTACAGAGGCGTTAGGTAGGTTTCCAGAATTATTAGCTCCAACTAATTTAGCAGTGTAATAAGTATATGATGTTCCGGCTGTTCCACTAGGTCCAAATGTTCCTGAAGAGTCTGGCATTGGAAGATACGTTGAAGTGAAAGTACCTGTTCCAGAAGTTAGACCATAAGCTGTATTCGATGAATCGTTTTGAGCTTGGACATGTGATGTGTAAATGCAATCTGGATAAAGCGATGATAGATTGATAGCCCCTGTTAGTCCAGTAGGAAATGCAGATACAAATCCAGCACCTGTAAAACCGGTTGGCCCATAAGAGGGACCATAAGGAGTGTTAAGACCATTATAGCGAACTGTAGAACCTGTGCTAAACACATCCATTATGTATTGTTTAATAGCAGGAGGACCAGTTGGACCTGTAACTGAATTTGCAAAATCAGAGTAACTAGGTGTAGCAAACGTGCCTGTAACAGAAACCCCACTAGTTGATGTAGGTATAACCCCACTAGGTGTTGCATTACCAAATGTAGGAATTCCAGGAGCAGATGGTACTCCTGGACTTAACAATATATTAAACTGAATACTGTTTTTATTTGTTCCGTCTATCTGATAATTTGAATACCAAGCAGTAATTATATTATTTGTAGATGGTGATAGACCGTTAAATGTATTGCTATAATAAACAAAACAATTTCTAGGTGTTGTTTCAGTTGGGAATGTCAACGACGTTTGATATCCTTGTGGAACTGAAGGATTCCCCGTTAAAACAATTCCTGTTATATAATTGTTAGTAGATGTTTGACCACTGTATTTTAAATAGTTTGTTCCAGTTGCATCGGTAACAATGGATATATTACTAGTTCCACCATTTACCGAATATGTTGACGAAAATGAGTTTATTATTGGAGCATAAATGTTTAACGTGCCTTGTCTTTTTTGTGTAGGATATGTCCAGCTAATATATGAGTAAGTCGCAGTTGAAGCATAATTATTATTAAATACAACTGGAGGTGGTGCGTTTTCATAATAATATTCCCAAGAGGAGTATTGTTTAGTACCATCTGAGAATTGGTAATATACCTGTCCTGTAGGTCCTGCCATAATTACATTTTGGTTAATTAAAACATTTCCAGAATTATTATTAGCAATATCAGAATTGTTTGATCCTGTGGAACTCCAAACAGAATTTCCAGCAGTAGTACCTGCTGTATATTGTTTAGTACCATCTGAGAATTGGTAATATACCTGTCCTGTAGGTCCTGTCATAATTATATTTTTGTTAATTAAAACATTTCCAGAATTAGTATTAGCAATATCATTTGTTCCTGTTGCGCCCCAATAAATCGATGTAGCAAGGGTAGTTCCTTCATAACGCCAAAAAGTAATCCATAAAAAATTTGGGGTTCCATTATAATAACTCGTTGGTATTGCATTAAAAAATGTCAAATAACCTGAATCAATATCATAATACCATGGATACGTTGCTCCACCACTTGGAAGATTAATTAAAGAATTGATGTTAGGCCCATATCCAACTGAAAAATTATATGTTCCAACTGGGTCTTGATTATATGGTATTCCTGAAATTAATTTATTTGTCCCAACAACATTACCTGTATTTGTTCCAGCATAATAGAACGCTATCTGCGGATTTACAACGTTAATTGTTTTTACTATATATTTAGATATATATGGATAAGAAGTACTAGTAGATTTAGTTCCATAAGGGTCTGATGTTGTAGTTAAATCTGTTGGTGCTGAAGTAGGTATTGATTGGTTCCATATTTGTGAGAGTTGCACATTAATATTAGATGTTCCTTGGGCTTCTGCCGCTGGACTTACGGTAGGATTAGTATATGGTGCACCTTGAATTTTTTTATATAACAAACTGTTATATTCATCTTGTGTTGGGTATGTTGTAGCCATTATATATATATATATAACAAAAATTATACATTTACAACTAAACGTATAATTCAATAAATTATAATTTATTAAAAATATTTATGATGAGAGTGAAGCTTGAACAGTTTGGAAAGAAAAGTTTTGATTCATTGGCGCAGCAATTCTAAAATACACATAATAATTATTACTGCTGGATACCGTTAAGTTCTTAAAAATAGAATTGATCGTAAATGTTGTACTGCTATATGAAAATGAAGAACCTGCTGAAAGAACTGGATATGTTTGATATAAATAGAAATTAGTAGAATTCACCACAGTAGGGTTTGTGTCAGTAGCATCCAACCAAGTTGTGTTTGCATTTTCAATAGTGTAATCATTACCTGTACAAGCATTACTATTTTCAACCCTATAATAAAAGTATATACGCGTACCAGTACCAACTACCGGTTGTCCACTACTTGAACTAATTGTTGAAGCACCATTTACTTTGAATGTAATGAAGTTGAAAGTTCCCGCACCAAGTTTAAATGTGAATGTAGCATATCTGTAGCCAGTATTTACTATTCCAGAATAATTAACTGAATTTAATAATGTATTAGTATAAAGATATGATGTGTAATTTAAATATCCATTTGAAGATGATCCTTTTGTTTGATATGTACCATTCGTTAATTGAAGATCTTGATTATTTACAATATTAGAAGTATTGTCATATGCTGTGGCTGCTATAGAAGGACTTGTTGGTAATTGAGTAATATAAGGAGGTGGGGATGATATAGCTGTACCGGATGAAACTCTAAAACCATATCCTAATGAAGTGGTTACGGTATTTGGTGATGTAGGATATAATGTAGTATTAGTAACCAAACTATATGATAGAGGGTCATATATTATTAGTATAGTATTGGAAATTGAAGATGATGTTGTTGATGTTGGTCCATAAGCAGATACAGAAATACTTTTAGATGTTGCGAATGTAGTAGTATTTGCCGGAATAGAAATTGTACTATTTGTGAAAGTTACAGGATTTACAAATTGTCCGTTCGTTATTCCGGTTGTCACATGAGTTGTATTACTCTCATTAGTAAAAGGTGTTGCACTACCGGTAATATAATAATTCAATATTTGAGTTAAATTATAAAAATATGACCCAATATTGGATACAACAGTAGTAGATGTTACAGGTATACTACTAGACACAATATAAACGCCGCTTATTTGTATGTTAGTTGTGGTACCTAATGAAATTGTAACACCACCGCTAGTAAAAGAAGGTACACCTGTATAAGAATCATAGTAAAAATAATCATTGCCAGATATGACTTGACCATCAGGGTTTATTTGCTTTGTGGTCAATGTTACTGTAGCCTTATTATTTGAATAATTTGTTCCAAACGATTGACTGTTTACAGTCACTGTTTTGGAAGCAGTTAAATAATATCCTTGTAAAGCTGAAACCTGTGCGGAGTATCCATCTACAGGGGAAGATGCATTTATAGTTATATATGTACCAGTTTCAGTTGAGGGATTAGTACTTGGAAATGTGTTATAGGTTGCAGTTGTAGTATAATTTAATGATGGGATGCTTCTTATTATATTTGATGAGACATCATATACGACTCCTGTTGCTAAGTTGCCTCTATTTGCGTAAGATTGTATTGAACTAATGATGTTTTCAGTTGATGTAACAGATGAGGGTGATGTAAAGTATATTTTAGAAACAGTCGCACCAGCAGATAAGCCATCATTATTATTCCCAACCAATTTGGCTGAAAACGTTGAAGTAGTAGGTAATGCGAATGTCCCTGAAGATGATGGCATATTAAGTCCCAATGAATTTAAAGATGATGATTCTGATTCAGCACCATAATTTGTATTAGTTGAATTGTTTTGAGCTTGTGCGTAGACACTAAAAGTAGAATCTGGATAAAGCGATGATAAGTTGACTACGCCTGGGACATTACTGGTTGATGCGCCTGTAAATCCTATTGGACCGTAAGACACAGCATCAGGATAACGAATAGAACTTCCACTACTACTTACCGTCATCTTGTAGGATTGAATAGAAGGCGGTCCTGGTGGAATAATACTATTTACAGAATCTGAGTACTGAGGAACAGAGCATGTTGCCGTAACTGAAATTCCAGTGTTCAAAACCGTTTGAGAGCCGAATGTAGGAGCTCCAGGAGCAGATGGCGCTCCTGCACTTAACAATACATTAAACACAATAGATGACTTATTGTTGCCTGTTGTTTGGTAATTTGAATACCAAGCAGTAATTATATTATTATCTGATTGCTGAAGACCAGAAAATGTACTGCTGTTAACAACATAACAATATCTTGGTGTTGTTTCTCCTGGGAATGTCAATGATTGGTATCCTGCTGTAGCTGTAGCTGTTAGCGCAATTCCTGTTATATATGTGGTAGTTTCAGTTTGACCACTGTATTTTATATAGTTTGTTCCAGATGCATTGGTAACAATTGCTACATTAGTAGAACCACCGTTTACCGAATATGTTGACGAAAATGAGTTTATTAGTGGAACATAAATATTGAATGCACCAAGACTAATTTGTGTAGGATATGTCCAGCTAATATATGAATATGTAGCCGTCGATGTATAAGCTGGATTAAATACAATAGGAGGGGGTTGGTCTGCAAAATAATAGGTCCAGTCACTACCGGGTCCTGTAGGTCCTGTATTACCTGTAGGTCCTGTTAATCCTTGTTCACCTGTAGGTCCTGTATTACCTGTAGGTCCTGTGTTACCTGTAGGTCCTGTCAATCCTTGTTCACCTGTATCGCCTGTAGGTCCTGTATTACCTGTTGGTCCTGTTAATCCTTGTTTGCCTGTAGGTCCTGTATGTCCAGTAGAACCTACTCCAGTGCCTCCTCCTCCTCCTCCTGCTGTATATTGTTTAGTTCCATCTGAGAATTGTATATATGTCTCACCTGTAGGACCATTCATAATAATATTACCTGGAATGTATACATCTTCACTTGTAGTTCCTAAAATAATTTGGTTATTTCTATCTATTATAGCTCCATAGCCTAATGCTGTAGAATTATTATATGTGCTAGTAGAGTTTTCCACATTTGTATTTGCTCCAACAAAAGTATTTTTTGTCCCATTTGTTAAACTAATGCCTGCGTAAGTTCCTATGGAAGTATTTAAATCACCTGTATTCACATATAATGCCTGAGCGCCAACAGCTACATTTTTATTTCCTACTGTTTGTGGTGTAGTTTGACCTTCTAAAGCACTTGAACCAATAGCTGTATTTAATTTACCTACAGTATTATTACATATTGCACCAGCACCTATAGCTGTATTATGTTTGCCTGTAGTATTGAAAAATAATGAATTAGACCCCACAGTAGTATTACAACTGGGGTCGGTTGTGTTATATGCTGAATATGCTCCAAAAGCAGTATTATTATTTCCCCTATTTTTTCTTAAACTGCCTATGCCATAATTTGTATTATTTCGGTACATTATTATATTATTTAATTATTAATTATTTAATTATTTATTATTATAATATTTATTTTAGAATAAAAGTAGACAAATAATATAATAATGTTATCCAACTTAAGTTATACAAAAAAATCTAAAATTATTCAGTATGAATTAATAAAAAGGAAACATCGGATTAATGAAATGCTAAAAAAGAATGATGGTCTATCTATAACAAATTCTTTAAATATTTCAAAAAAAATAGGTGAAAATAAAACTTACGATATTAATAAAACTATTTCTGATTCAAAAGAAAAGATTATTAAAAATGAAACAATGTATGATATTTCTGAACTAAATAATGTTATAAATAATAAAACCTACGATATTAATAAAACTATTTCTGATTCAAAAGAAAAGATTATTAAAAATGAAACAATGTATGATATTTCTGAACTACATAATGTTATAAATAATAAAACCTACGATATTAATAAAACTATTTATGATTCAAAAGAAAAGATTATTAAAAATGAAACAATGTATGATATTTCTGAACTAAATAATGTTATAAATAATAAAATAAATATTCCACATTTTAATAATAATATTTCTACAAAAATAAATCTTAAAGAAATTATATCTGAACCAAATTTAAATAATATAATAAATGAAAATTATGAAATAAATAATGATAATAAAATAAGCATTCCCAAAATTAATAATAATATTAATAGAAAAATAAATATCCAGCAATTGTTGCCTGAGCCAAGGGTAAATAATATAAACAAAAAAACAACGTGTCATATTCCAGAAATTAATAATGTTATTAATAATAAAATAAGTATTAAATTAGATGATTTTAAAGTTTATAATTATGCAAGTATGTTTCCATATGATGTTAATACGCTTTATAAAAAAGGCATTAAAATTATAAATAATGTATATCAAAGTAAATATAACAATAATCAAATAAACTGTACAGGTTTGGGTGATTTTATTAGAGGTTGTTATTTTATTTTAGAATTTTGCGAGAAATATAATTTCCAGTATAAAATTGTTTTTAATAATTGTATTTCTAAATTTTTACAAATAAAGACACGTAATCTTGAACTTATTGAAGATGAATTGAAACGTATTAGTTTTTTTAAAAAAACTAATATTGAAAGCCTAAATATTCAAAATGACGTAATTGTTGAACCGATAAAAGATAACAAACATATTATGTCTGATTTTATTGATTATGTAAATGATTCGCCTGTATATTATGGTAATGTTTTTGTTTTCTGTAATTCATTTCCTATAAATGATGTTTTGGAAAAAAGTAAATCAGTAATGAGAAAAATATTAGAACCTACTATTGAAATGAAACAATTAATTAATAAAACACTTTTTGAACTAGATTTAATATTTCAGAATTATATCACAATTCACATAAGATCAGGAGATAGTTATTTAAAAAAAGAAAAAAATAATTTTGACATGAAATATATTACCCAATTAGTAAATTCTATTGGAAATGATATTATAACTCACAATGAAAGAAAAGAAAATAAGTATTTAATTATTTCTGACAATAATGATATTAAAATAATATTAAAAAATCAATTTCCAATTTTTAAAATGCAACTAAAAGACATTACACATTTTGGAGAGGGTATTTTATTAGAAGAATATAAAGTGATAAATACATTAATTGATTTTTATTTATTATCATATTCTAAAAAAATAAGGTCTTACACTTGTTATGAACACGGTAGCGGTTTTAGTTGGTGGTGTGCGAAAACATATAATATCCCTTATATATGCAAGTTAATTAAGGTTTAGATATTTATGAAAATGTATTTATATTTCAAAACCAACTAAATAAACGATTGATACGTCTTTCTTTTTTAATATTGTTCCGAGTGTTTGTATCGTAACATTCATTTAACAATTCTACATCATCAAAAAAAATATTTTGTATATTATCTGTATCTTCTTTTACCTCTGTTTCAGGAGTAATTTGTATATTATCTGTATCTTCTTTTAGCTCTGTTTCAGGAGTAATTTGTATATTATCTGTATCTTCTTTTACCTCTGTTTCATATTTTTTTTGCAATAATTCAAGTATTTTATCTAATTTTTCATTTATATTATTTATTTGTGTATTATTTAATTTTTCATTTATATTATTTATTTGTGAAATATGTAATTTTTCATAAATATTTTGAAAATCGTTTGTTTTATTATTGTATATATTAAATATATGGATTATTGAAGAAATGTATATTATTGAAGAGCAAAGAGTTATGCTTATTAAAATGGCTTTAATTTTTACGTTTTTTTCTAAAATATTTAATATTCCTTTAAAAATAACATTTTGGAATTTATATAAATTCATTAAAATAATTAAAATAAAACTTTTATATAATAAAAAATATTTATATATATATTTTATTATGTTTATAGAATGTGAAATTAGTAATTTATTTTAAATTTTTAAAAATCAATTATTTCTAGATCTTTTAATTTCCAATATTCACAAGAACCTCCAGGAATTGGTCTTCTAATTATAAAAGGTATTTTTTTTTCTCTAAGTTCTAATTCTGCTATAATATAACTATCAACAATATTTTCAGGTACTTTTACAAAAGGGTTAGAACCTGTTTCAATTTGTTTAGCTCTTTGCCCTAAAATTCTAGCTTTTTCATATTTTGTTAAATATGGTATAGTTTTATGAAGTGGGTCAATAATAATTCCATTAGAATTTTTAACAATAGTAGATAAACTTGCGATTTCCTCATAATTATGATTTAAACATTCTGGATGAAATTCACTAACATAATTTGTAATAATTTCGTTGCTAAATTTTTGTAGATAATATTCATCATATTCATCATCGTCATCATCATCCTCTTCAACTATAAACTGTGATTTATTTATTTTATTATTTTTTGTTAAAGGTTTATTTATATTATCTTCATCTTCTTCATTTAATTCTACAGAACTATCATCATCAGTATCATCAATAATTTCTCCTGAACCACCAGTTTTTTTATATCCTTCTTCCTCCTCTTCATTCTCTTCCTCATTCTCTTTATCCTCTTCATCATCGTCCTCATCATCGACGTCATTAGCATCATTGTCCTCTTCAGAGTCATCTTGGTCATAATAATCTGTATCATAAGTTTTTATATTAACAGATGGTTTTAATAAAGATATTTTATTTGAAACTGGGATTTCCTCATTATCAGAATCGTTATTTTCAGAAACACTGTCAGAATAATATTCGTCGTCGCTCATTTTACTATATTAACTAAAGATACTTTTAAATAAAATATCTCAATTTTCTTTTAAAAAAAATAAAGATATTTATGATAAATTTATAGATGTGTATTATTAAATTTATAGATATGTATTATTAAATTTATGACATTTCATTTGTTTTCCATACAGTATCACATTGTGAGCACAAATAAATATATTTCATATCTTTATCATTATATCTAATATAAATAATTTCTCTTGGTTCACCATCTGTATTAGTAGAACAATTTTGATTTGGGCATAAAACAGTATTAATTCGTGGTAATGTAGGGTCTAATTTTGTATATTTATTAATATTATGACTAAATGTTTGTTCTGTTTTTTTTATTTGTGTTTTTGAAACACAAACATTTTTAATAGATACAAATTGATCTTCATTTCCACATTTGCGACAATAATAGACAAGCTTATTAGGGTCTTCACTATTAATTCTTATATAATACATATTTGAGCAATTAGAACAGAAGTGCATTTTTGTATATACTATAGTTTTAATTTATTTATTTATTTCAATTTTCTTTAAAATAATAAATAGATTAAGATTATTCAATATTTTGTTTAGCTATTTTTAATTTAATAATTATAGAATTATAGTCCACATTAACTGTCATGCTATACATTCCAGTTTTAAAAATTGTAGGTTCCATATTTAATTCGATATTTTTTTTTTCAGAAAGTAAAAGCAAATTATTATAATTTTTAATAAAATTTTCCTTTACAAAAGGATAAAAAAGCTCAAAAAAAGGCATAAATACTCTATTTTTCTTTTTAACAATATCACAAACAGCAACATCAATGTTTGCGAATTGAATAATTTCATTATAATTTGTAATATCAGGATGTGTTTTATTTACACCTGGTTCATTTAATAATGGGTTGCTACAAAGCAACGTGCATAAAGTTAAAAGAACAGTAGAAATAGTTTGACAAGATGTCCATTGGTCTCCCCTCCATGTATTTAATAGAGAAATACAAACTTTACCGCACGTATATAAATTCGGATTAAACCTTACCATATGACTATTTGTCCAATATTTAACATTAGGTGGTGTGTGCGGATAATCGTTGGGATACGTTAATTCAAAGAAATAATTGCCTCCGAAATATGGAGTATCAGGTTGTCCAATAATAAGAGCATATCCTTTCATCATATCATCGCAGTCGTGAATATAATATATGCCGTTTTCTGTAAGGGGGTTTTTAATAATTTGCTTAACATCTTTTAATAATCTAGCAATCGTTTCTTTTGAAATATATGTAGTCATTTACTACATTGTTATAGTCTAAGTTTTTAAACCTGTTTTAAATATAATATAACCTAATTTATTAATTTTAAAAAAAAATGAAATAGAAAAATCTTAATATATTATATTAATAATGAGTATAACAATGACAATGTCAACATCGTCTCAATATAAAGATTATAATGAATTTATGGCAAAGCATAGTGCTAAAAATGACCAAAAGATAGGTAGTTCAGATTGTTTTACACATACAAGAATTCCAGATAAAGAGTTAAATATTTATGGAGGTTCATATATAGTTTCAAAGAGTGAATTGCCCTTATTTTATAACCTATATTATGAAAGTGTTTTTGTGAAAAAACGTAAAGAATACTTAACAGAAAAACAGTTAGAAATGGGTGGTCCTATTGCGGTAGATTTTGATTTTAGATATAATAATGATATAACTTCAAGACAACATAGTAAAGAACACATTTGCGATATGGTGTGTGAATACTCAGAAGTAATTAAGAATTGTTATTTAATAGAACCGAATAAACCGTTTGATGTGTTTATTTTTGAAAAGCCTAATGTAAATAGATTAGCTGATGGTAGCCTAACAAAAGATGGTATTCATATGATTATTGGTTTGCAATCTGATCATACAATGCAAACCATTATTCGTGATAAAATGCTAGTAAAAATGGAGGATATTTGGGATTTACCTTTAATTAATACGTGGGATTCTGTATTGGATGAAGGAATTAGTAAAGGAAAAACAAATTGGCAGCTATTTGGTTCTAGAAAACCAGGCAATGAAGCATATGAATTAACATATCATTATATAATGTCTATTGATGATGGTGATGGTGAATTTATAATGGATGAGGGTATTGTAAGTAATTTTGACTTAAAAAATAATTTCGCTAAATTATCAGTTCAAAATGATAATAATCCTAAATTTGAAATAAATCCAAAAATTATAGATGAATATAATAAAAGATTAAATAATAAAGGTTCTAAAATACAAAAGGCATCAAGTAAGATAAAAATGAATTTAATTATAGAAGATGATGAAAATGAAGACAATGAATTTATTTCTATTGATTGTATCAAAGATAAAGAAACTTTGAATAAAGCGGTTGATTCAATGTTAAAAATTTTTAAGTCGAATGAATATGAAATTATTGAAACCCACAATTTTTGTCAAGCATTGCCAGAAAAATATTACGAGCCAGGTTCTCATTTATTAAATAGGCAAGTAGCATTTGCGTTAAAACATACAGACGACAGATTGTTTCTATCGTGGGTTTTATTAAGAAGCAAAAGTAAAGACTTTGATTATAATAGTATTCCTGAATTGTATAATATTTGGAAGAAATTTCATAAAACAAATACTGAAGGTTATAAAGTAACCCGTAAATCTATTATGTATTGGGTTAGAAAGGATAATTTTGAAGAGTTTGAAAAAATTAAAAAGAATACTATTGAACATTATTTAGATAATTCTTTTGAAACTTGCACAGAATATGATTTGGCTATGGTTTTAAAACAAATGTACAAAGATGATTATGTTTGTGTAAGTTATGATAAAAAAGGCATTTGGTATAGATTTAAAAATCATAGATGGACAACAGACAAAGGATTAAGTCTTAGAGCAAAAATTTCAGAAGATTTATATGCGTTATTTACAGGAAAAGTAGAACAATTATCAAAGGAAATGCTCGAATATAACGAAGATGATCAACGAAAAACATACCTTCAAAAAAAGTTGAAAATTGTTAGTGAGTTAAAAATAAAATTAAAGAGAACGAATGACAAAAATAATATTATGCGTGAAGCTGCCGAAATATTTTATGATGGCGAATTTATTAGAAATATGGATACAAATAAATATTTAATGTGTTTTAATAACGGTGTGATTGATTTTGCGAATAAATGTTTTAGAGAGGGTTATCCTGAAGATTATATAACTAAATCAACAAAAATAAACTATTTACCGTACAATATAGATAATGAGGACTTTAAAAATATTTCTTATGAAATATCTATATTTATGAATAAATTGTTTCCTATTCCAGATTTAAATAGATATATGTATGATCATTTAGCATCTTGTTTAATTGGCGCGAATAAGAATCAAACATTTAATGTATATCATGGAAGCGGAAGTAATGGTAAATCTATTATAGCTGATTTGATGTCGGCAACTTTAGGTGAATACAAAGGAACTGTTCCTATAACACTTGTTACAGATATAAGAGGCAAAATTGGAGGAACATCGGATGAGGTGCTTAAATTAAAAGGCATTAGATATGCTGTAATGCAAGAACCATCAAAGGGTGTAAAATTAAATGAAGGAATTATGAAGGAGCTTACAGGTGGTGATCCAATTCAAGCAAGAGGGTTATATTCTGAATCCGAAATTTTTGATCCTCAATTTAGTTTAGTTGTTTGTACAAATAATTTGTTTGATATTGAGAGCAATGATGATGGCACTTGGAGAAGAATTCGTAAATGTGATTTCGTATCTAAATTTATTGATGAAGGAGAAACATATAATGATGAAACACCATATATTTTTGTAAAGGATAAAAGTTTAAAAGATAAATTGCCTACTTTTGCACCAGTATTTGCTAGTATATTAATTAATAGAGCATTTGAAACAGGAGGAATTGTTAAAGATTGCGATACTGTCTTGCAAGCTTCAAATAAATATAGAAAAGGTCAAGATCATATTTCTGCATTTGTTAGTGATAAAGTTATTAAGACAAACGTACAAAAAGATAGAATTAAGAAGACTGAATTATTTGCCGAGTTTAAAAGATGGATCGAAGAGACACAGGGGTCTAGAAAGCCACCAAAGGGTGAGGAATTGTACGAATATATGAATAAGCTTTATGGAACTCCAAAAGCTACTGGTTGGCACGGTGTAGCGATTATTTATCCAGAGGAAGAAGAAGAAGATATAATGATAAATTTATAAATAGTAAACAAACGCATATATGTTATTTGTATACATTTGTAGGAAAAAATTTATACACCTCATATGCTAAATATAACAATGTACTTAAAATCCAAGATGAAATAAATGGTAGTGCTATAAAACTAATTAATATAGCTATTTTAATTTTCAAAGATGTTTGTGTTGGGTAAAATAGAGAGAAACCACAAAATGAAATAACACAAATAATATAAATACTCAAAAGAATATAAAAATAATAAAACCTTAATGTTCCTACATTTTGGTCTTGATAATATGTTTTACGTTCATTAGTAAAAACAATATTTGTGTTCTCTTTTAGTTCTTTAATCATTTTTTTATTTTCATTTCTATATCTCATAAATAGGTCTATAATATTTTCAAAATTTAAAATAAGACCATCATATGTATCAATTTGACGTTTAATTTTGGATATTTCAGTATAAATTTTTTCAGCAAATTTATCGGCAATTGACTGTGCTTGTTGTTGTAATTCATTTTCGCGTAAATTATTATATGCTTCGTCGCCTTGTGTAAATATAACATAATTTTTTTGTGCGATTTGTTCTTGATTTTTAATAGTTTCCATATTTACTTGAGAATTTAAGTAAATTTGTTTAAGTTTTTCTGCTTCTCTCTGTTTTTTACATTCAGAATTACACATTAACGAGTCAGTAGCTTGACTAATTAATGTATTCAATTTATTAATATCAAATGAATTACTCATTACTATATTATATAACTATAAGAATTTAGTAAAATTTATATTATTGTTTAATTTTAATTATTACTCATTTTTCATATATAAAATGTATTTTATATATTAAAAACTATTAATAATTATTCTTGATTTTTTGTTTTTTACCGTGTATTCATTAATTAGACATTGAATTATAAACAGTATTAAAATTTGTTGTCATATTATTTGATACATCTTTATAAAAACTGCCTACATTATCTAAATCATAAGCATTACTATTTTGACCTTCCGCTAAAGAACTAGAAATATTTGAAGAAACAATACATTTATTTAAAGTATTGTCATATGTCTGACCATCAGAGCAACAAATTTCACCAATACATGTTCCATTCATAGAAGAATTACCCCAAGGATCATAACTATTAATAACGGCACCTGTTTTAGGGGGTGTAAATCGCCAATTATATTCTTGATAATTCATATTATCCCTCATTAAAATTGAAGCAACTCGTTTCCAAAAGAAAAAAGAACCTACTAAACAAACAATTACAAATAAAAGAAAAAATAGTGTATTAGGCAGTATTCCTTGTTTATTTAACATAGCTAAAATTATAATAGGTATAAGAATAAATATAACTATCTTCATTAATTGTGTATGTTCAGCATATTTATCACCATAATAGTTATTAATTTCTACAAGACGAATTTTATTATTTCTTTCAGATTCCAAATTTTGCAAACGTCTTTTAGAACGATTTAATTCATCTTCAACAATTCCAATAGAAGCAACTTGATTTTGTAAACTTCCAACAGATGAAGATAGTGCTGATTGATAAAAATTATTAATTCCACTTAATGTTTGGTATAAATTAATACGCATATTTGTAATTTGGTTCATTTTTTCAATAATATTTTGTTGTTGTTGTGAATTTAGTGTAGTATTACTTTCTAAATAATTCAACAGTTGTTGTTCCATTTTTTGTAAGCTTTCAATATCATTAATAATTTGCTCATTATTATTTGCAACTGTTTGGTTATCAGACATTTTATAAAATATAAGAAGATAATTATTTTATTTATTTATAACATTCATTGACACTAATACTAAGCCTGCGGCTAAAATAGTCCATAACAAATAATTATAATTTTTTTGTAAAACAACAATATCACTATCATTTAATATATTTCCTACATTTGTATCAAAAAATTTTATTTTAGTATTTGTATTATCAACTTCAGATGCATTATATGTAGTATCTTTAATATTTTTTGTAGATTGATTTTGTGATTGTATTAACCCATTGCCAAATTGTCCAGTTAAACTGTTTATTTGTCCAGTTAATGAATCTAATTGATTCTGTAGTTTTTGAAGTTTTATTTGTTCAGGTTGTAGCCTTTTATTTAAACCTGCAGCTGTACTAAAAGTGTAATCATTTAATAAATTTACATTTTCACCTTTTTCTAAATTTTGGTAAGTTACTGTGTCAATGTTGTTAACATTTTCTGGTATACCTTTAGGAATTTGACTTGGAAGTTTATTTGTATTTTTTACAAATAAAGTACTACCTTTAGCATTTATACCTTTTCCGTTAGGATACGCATTAGAATTTTTGGGAAAACAATACTGTTGTGAAGGATGATATTCAACTGAAACGCATCCTGGCGTTTTATTACAAACATCTATGCAAGTACTTTCATTGCCATACTTACCTGCTCCAGGTATGTCATTTCCAGGACTTCCAAAATCCACCATTTTTGTATAAGTTTCTCGAGGATATTTTTGTAAATAATCATTTGAATATTCGTGTAATTCTAAATTATCATCAACATAAGCAAGTTTATTCATATTATTAATAAACCCAACCCCCCCTATATCATATAAAGCATTTGTCACATTTCCGCCTCCTACATTCCCGTCTGCCATTTTTATACAAGTAGAAGCATTAACGTTATTTTGTGTACCAGATTGAAATAGGTGTAAAACTAAATTTCCGTCGTCTCCCATTATCAATGCTAAATTACCATTTGTTGAACCTACAAAATCTCCAGAAGCTAATGTTGTGTCTTGCACCATATAATTTGTGCCATATTTACCATTTAATGCTGTATATGCTAAATTTGGCTCATTTGGCTTACCATTGATGCCAGTAGATGATTGCCAAATGCCTCTGTTTGTTGGATAAACCACTGTTCCATTAGGTCCTGGGGTTCCTGAATATATCCACAGATTACCGTCATCTTGTAATTTTAACCAATTTTGTCCTGTAATGTATTGTGGTGCTCCAGGAGAAGACATATATAAAACTGTTTGATCTTTATCTAAAATCTTTATTTGTCCGCCTGTTGTTAATAAAGCAATAGCTCCTGGATTTCCACTGGTATTAGAAGACCATAAAGGAAAACTATTTACATTAGGTATTGGAATATTTATATTATTTGAATTTAATATCATGTTTTTACTAATCGCACAAAACCCTTTGGATGTTTGTGGATTTACTTTTTGTAAAGCAAAATACTGATAGCCTTTATCAATAGCGGATTGTTTACAATCATTATAAGTATAATTACCTTGAATAGTTTCTGCGAATAAACTAATGTGTTGTATTGTTGTTTCTTGTACACTATTTCTATTTGAATCTATTATAGGTTGATCACCACTGAAATATATCACATAATTACCAGAATTATTAACGCTAAATTTTACAGAATAATCTTGCCATTGTTTAATAGGTGGTGTAAAATTATAAATTGTTGATATATATTTATTATTTGTATCATATAATTTAACATTAACCGGATAAGCTGGGACTGGATCGCCTGTATTAATATAACCGCTACTAGCCCAAGATAACGTATAATTTACTCCACTGTTCAATTGTACAGTTTGATGCAATGTTTGATGCGGTGCGGTTAAACTAATACTGTAATCACCATACGGGTATTTACCAAATTTGTTCTCTCGAAGTTTGTACAAAGTAAATCTATCTTTGGTCCAATCATTCATAAATGATGGATAATCGAAATTACCAAACATACTTGCGCCCCAGTTTCTTACGGAAATTCCACCACTTCCATTAAAAATATTAAAGTCTCCATTTTTAATTAAATTATTGCTAGGCGGTGGGGTGGGACCAATAAATGTCATAGAAGGTGTATTTACATCATCGCTATAACATCCTCTATAAGTAGTAGTAATAGAACTATCTATTACTTTATCAACGAATACATTTACATCTTCATTTGCACAGCTTTGCCCAAAAATCATATTTGTTCCAGAAATAAGCGGAGGATTTGAAGGTATAAATGTGCCTGGTGAGTTATATTCAGGTAGCCAAGACATATTTATTTGTAAAGGATTTTTATCTGAACATCCATTTTTTTCAACAGCATTTCTATATATATCTTGGTTTGGATATATTTTTACGATACCTTTTTTTGTAACATAAGCAATTTCTCCACTTGAAAATATTACATTTTTACCTAAATATGGATTATTCGTATTTCTATTAATGTATTGAGACGTCGCATCGCTAATTTGACTCTTTAAATTTTTAAATTCAGTTAAAGTTTTACTGTATTGTTGTCTTAAATTGTCGATATCTTGATATTGGGAAGAAAAATTATTATTTTTAATAATATTTTTTGTTTCTATAAGATTAGATTTATTATACATATAATATAATGTAATAGAATATATTATTTATTATATTTATTATATTTATTTAGTTAAAAATATTGTAATGATTATTATAACTCCTAACAATGCTAGACCAAATACAATATTATTTTTTAAATTAAGCAAATTACCACCACCTCCACGTTGTTCTCCAGAAAAATTAATTCTCATTAAAATAAATAATAAGAAAATAACAACAAACACAAATACGATATATTTATAATAGTTTGAGGTTATATTATTGTTTCCAGTTTCATACGCGTTGTCTAGAGTTTGGTAAGCATTAATATTATCGTCAATAAGGTTTCTCTCTTGGGTTAATTTTTTATAGTTATTAATTAAAATTTGTTGTTGACGGTTTCCCTCTTGTTCATTTTGGTTGTAAGTGGTATTATAATCATTTATAATTTGTTTATTCATATTAATTAATTGAGAATTTAATTGTTGTAATTGGTTATTATATGTATTTGTTAAATTAATATCATTTGAATTCAACGCATTAATATAATTTTTATATGCACTAGTATACTGAGATAATACTGTATTATAATTATTGCTTAATTCTTGTATTTGTAAAGACATTATATATAAATATTAAGAAAAGAATAAATGTATACAATGTATATTTATTTTTTTACAAGTAATAATAAATCAATAAATTATGTAAATTATTACATAATTTTATTTTTCTAATGTTTTAACTAACAATTTATATTTTATTACGTAAATTAAGGATAATTATTAAATGGAGTGAAAAGTTTATAAGACGTAGCTCCTACAATTATAATACTTAAAAACAAAGCCCAATTTCTTAAATACTCTAAATTATATATATCTTTATAATTTGAAATTAATTCAGATGACGCGCTTGTTTTTTGCTGTATAATACCAAGTTTACTTTTAAAATCATTATTTTTCTCTTTTTCTCTTTTTATTAAAAAGTCAAGAGAGAACAGTTTTTCATTAATTTTATTAGTATTTAATTGTACATCATTTGATAATGAAAACAATTGAGAAATAACAGTGTTTAAATTTTCTTTTATATTTTCAAATATATTTTCATACTCTTGGTATTCAGGATTTTTATTATAAAAAACGTAATACTTTTTAAAGTCATTCGAAATTGCTGGAAATTGTGTTTGTAATGTTTCTAAATTTTGTGTAAATTTGATTGGTTGTATAAAATTATAAATTATATATTTAGAATCCATTAATATATATAATTATAAAAAAGAAAAAACAAAAATTTTAGGTAAAGATAAAATAAAATAATCAGAAAGCCGTTCTTAGTTCATCCAAAAATTTTTTTGTTTCTGTGTAAGAACCAATAAAATAACTATAATAAAAAACAATTGGAAAAACAGTAATATTTTTGTCTGATAATTCATTTATAAAAAGTAAAAAATTATTTTTATTTTCTATAATATATTCATCACAATCTACTACATTAAAAAGAGCATTATTTTCTTCTAATAATAATTTTACTTTTAAGCAATTATAACATCCGCTTTTACTATAAATAGTAAACCCATTATTAGATGGTTTTTCAAAAGTCATTAGTAATATATTTATTTTATTTTTTAATTATTTTTAAATATAAATTATTTTTAAACACAAATTCTATAGTAATTTGTTTCTATAGCGGTTTTACTTGGTCTTATAATATGGCATAATTGTCCTGGTCTTAACCCAATTACCCTTGCTACTGGGTCAAATCTTGAAATATCAGGGAATTTAGCTTTATCTGTAATATTATATTTTTTCATAACAACGTCTACTTCAGATTCAGTCATTACACGATGAGACGGAACTAGAACGTGTTCTAGTATATTAAATTGAAGCCTTTTTATATTTTCGACAACTATAAATATTCCTTCACTTTCCCAAATATGTTTAAGTTCATTAATTAACGTTTCATTAGGGTCATCTTTAATAATTATAAATAGTGTATCTGTTTTTTTTAACGTTTCTGTTAAAATATATAAATCATCAATCATTTCTTGAATATTTTTTGCTACAGGTTTTCCTGTTAAATAGTAGCGAATATATATTTTTTTCTTAGGTGTTTCAATAGTAATTTTGTCATCACTTGTTTCTAAAAGCATGTCAAGTTGATTATTTTGTTTCATATAATTAACTTCATTAACACTACAATTTGCATAATCGTTAATATTATAACCTTGTTTATCCATAAGTTCTAGAATAATTTTTCTAGAATTAAATATGTGAGAAATTAAAACGTTTGAGTTTTGGTTTGCCATTCTATAATATAATATTATATAGAATTGATTATTTTATTTCAATTTTATTTATAATGTAATTTTTTTAGTTTCATTTGAATTATCAATTTCCTTTTTATTATCTTCTATATTATCTTTCATTTCTAAAATTTTTTCTTTTTCTATAGTTAATTTTTGTTCTGGTGCATTCTCAACTTCTAAAATGTTTGAATTATTTATTTGTTTTTCTAAATCTTCAACATCAGATTCTTCAGAAATTGGGTATTGTGGCGAACCTTCAGAATTTGGCGGATATTCTGGTGAAATTGGTTGATATTGAGGTGATCCTTCAGAATTTGGCGGATATTCTGGTGAATTTGGTTGATATTGAGGTGATCCTTCAGAATTTGGCGGATATTGTGGTGAAATTGGTTGGTATTGTGGTGTTTCTGATTGTGGTGTTTCTGATTGTGGTGTTTCTGATTGTGGTGTTTCTGATTGTGTTTTTTCATTATTTGCTAAAGGTTCAAATTTAGTTGTAGGTTCACGTAATATTTTCATTACATCATTATTAATTTTTCCAATAGTATCTGTAATACTATTATCGCTTTTCATTAATTTGTTAATATTATCAGAATAAGACATGCTGAGTAGCTGATCAACATTATCATCAGTAATAATTCGCATTTGAACATTCATTACTTGTAACTCTTGTATTAACAAATTTAATGCATAAGGCACTCTTAATACACTAAATGAACGTCCAAATCTACTTAAATTTATAATATTTTGAGAACCGTCAGGATTAATATTAAATTTAATAGGACCATCAGCACTAGGGCTTAAAAATAAATTTCTGGATTCATTATAAATAGCAACTACGCCTGTTTTATTACAAACTGAAATATAGTAGTCTTGTTTTTCTCCCCTTACCATAAAGGATTCATTTAAAAAGTAAGACATACCATGAGCTAATATACCGTCCCTTTCCATTTCTCCTATACGTAGCCCACCATCATTAGCTCGTCCCTGAACAGGCTGTCTAGTTAAAACCGTATTTGGACCTCGCGCACGATAATTAATTTTATCCTTTACCATGTGTTTTAAACGCATATAATATGTAGGACCAATATATATATCTGACATTAATTGTTCGCCCGTCATACCGTTATACAAGATTTGATTTCCTGATGAATGAAACCCTGCGTTGACAAGAAGAGGTGCATATGTTGAATAATTTGAACCTTTTACCTGAAAAGCAGTACAATCACCATAAGCGCCATAACTAGTACAAACCTTACCAAAAAAACTTTCTACAATTTGTCCAATAGTCATACGAGATGGAATAGCGTGAGGATTAATAATTAAATCAGGTCGTATTCCATCATCAGTAAAAGGCATATCATCCTCAGGAATAATAAGACCAATAGTTCCTTTTTGTCCACTTCTTGAAGCCATTTTATCCCCAATCGCAGGTATTCGTTCTTCACGAACTCTAACCTTTGCTACATTAAATCCTTCTTCACCTAAAGTAATAAATGATTTATCAACAGAGCCAAGTTGTCCTTTCTTAGTTTTAACGGAATCATCTGTCCAAACTTCTTTATTATTTAATGATGAATTAATTTTGCCTATTACAATAATTTTTTCATTTAATTCTGTGTTTTCTTTAACTAGCCCATAATCATCAAGAAAACTGTAATCGTATCCTTGTTTTTTGCCGATTACGTTATTTTTTTCAATATTTGCAAATTTTGAGCTAGTCATACCAGTAACTTTGGAGCTTTCTTCTCTTGATTCATATGATGTATAGTATGTTGTTCTAAACATGCCACGTTTAATTGATCCTTCATTAATTAAAATCGCATCCTCAACATTATAACCAGTATAAGACATAATCGCTACAATTGCGTTAACTCCGTATGGTTGTTCTTCATTATTAACATATTCAAGATATCTAGATTTAATTAATGGTGTTTGTCCATAGTTTAATATAACACCCATTTTATCTATTCGCATTTGATAATTAGAGTGATAAACAGATATTGCTTGTTTACTTTGACCACAAGAAAAAGCATTTCGAGTAACAGGATTATTTTCAGGATAAATAATCATATTACCCATAACACCTAAAATTAACGATGGGTCAATTTCCAAATTGGTGTACCATTTACTTTTTTGAATATCATCAACATTAACCGCAATTAATGCGGTTTCTTCTTCAGAAGTGTCTACATAATCTACCATTGATTTAAATTTTTCTAGTTTTTGTATAATGTCTGTTTTATTATTACCAATATCATTATACAACTCTTTTAAATCATATATTTTATTATTTTTTGTTTTAAATTTTTCGTCAGATTTTTTCATAAATCCAGATATGATTTGTTCCCATGTAATATTACCACTTTCTAACAAATCTTTTATTTCTTTTCTATCATAACTAATTTTATTATCATCAATATAATAAATAGGTCTAGATAATCTTCCAGAATCAGTATAAATATTAATTTCGTTGTTTTGATAGTTAAATGATATACTTGTATATGTAGGAATAATACCATTGCGTTTGTATAATTTAAGCAATTTAACTACTTCAATTGGAGTATCTATAACTCCAATCCAATTCCCATTAATTAGTATTTTTGAACTGCTTCCTAATTGTTCTGGTGAACATTCTAATAAAACACGCATTGGTGTATTTGTTCGTAACCATTTAATAATAGGATAAATAGATGAACCACTTGTAATATAAGTACTTATTGACATATGTTTATGAAGACCAATATTTCCTCCATCAGGTGTATCTAACGGATCAATAAATCCCCATTGTGAAGAGTTTAACAGACGAGGACCGACAACTTTTGCGCTAGAATCAATCGGTAAATTAATTTTACGCAAATGTGATATAAAAGTATTCCAGCTTAAGCGGTTTAAATCCTGAACAACGCCAATTCGTTTTGTATGTGCTTCAGAACCCCAATTTCCCTTAAACGCTTTTTTAAACCCTTGTTCAACAATTCTATCTTTAAAAAATGTTTTAAAATTTGCTTCAATAAGACCAATGAAGTTGTCTTTATATTTATTTTCTTCATTTTTTTCCTTTGTTTTTAATTGTTTTTTTTCTTTTCTAGATAAAGTATCATCTTCTTTGTATTCTCCTTTATGATAGTAATATTCCTCATCTATTTTACGTGTAATATCTTTTTTTTGTATTAAATAATACTCTCTAAATAAATCATAAATAAGTGTTCCAGAAAGTTCAACACGTTTAAATCTAAAATTGTCACGATCAGTTGGTTTTTCTTCCTTAGTATAAACTTTTAATAATTTATTAACCATATAACCAACATAATAAGCTTTTTCTAAAAAATTAAATTCTCCAATATGTGGTAAAAAGTAGTCAGAGAGAATTTCAATAACACCAGATACTGTTCCTCTTTTGGTTAATTCTGATATAAATTCTAAAGCGTTTTGTTGATTAAAAAATTTATTAGCATCATGAACAGAAGGTATAAATAAATCAATATAGGAGTTTTTATTATTTTCGTTTTCATCATCTAAATTAATTAACAAACAAGTTTCAATAATATCTTTATCTGATATTATGCCTAATGCTCGCATTAATATAAAAAGTGGTACAGGTTTTTTCACATTTGGAATAGAAACGACAAATTGATTATTGCTTAAACTAGCAGATGGTGCAACAATTTTAACAGCAGTTGTTCTAATCGGTTTAGACGTGTCTTCAGAAACTGACCTAATTTCGGCAGAATAACTGTAAATATCATCTGATTTATTTTGTTTTATATAAAGTAAATTATCCGCAAATTTCTCTTGTGAAATGATAACTTTTTCTTTTCCATCAATAATAAAATAACCTCCAGAATCATTACGACACTCACCCATATTAAATCTTACATTTTTATTCATTGTATTTAAAATACATAAATCAGACTGAAGCATAATAGGAAATCTCCCAAGATAAATTTTAGGTAAAGTTAATTTATGTTCTTTCTTTTCATTACCAATATAATATATAATTTCAACATCTACATCGTAATGAATTGTGATACCATATGTCATATTTCTTAAACGTGCGTCATTTGGGAACATATAATGTGAATTATGGTCATCATATATAACTGGTTTTCCATAATAAATATTATTACCTTCTTTACCACCTAAAAAAAGCAGGCATTCATTCCTTTTACCATTTTCATTTCCTTCTTCTTCTCTCTCAATAAACCTAATAGGATTATTTTCACGAAATATACGTTTAATACCGTTATTAAAAAAATCATTATACGACTCTAAATGATGTAAAACTAAATTATTCGGTATATCTTTAAAGTATTTATCAATTAATTTCCAAGATATATTTTCTTTTTCCATTTTATATTATAATAACCATATTTTTTTATATAATATAATAAAAAATTGATTTAAATTAAAAACAATTAAGAATAATATACTAAGATAATATAAGAAATGATAATTCCTATTAAATGTTTTACTTGTGGAATGGTTATAGCAAATAAATATCGATACTATCAAGAACAAGTTCGTAAGAAAAAATTAGTAAAAAAAGGAAATGGAGAATCAATTGATATTGATAAAGTTATTTATTTAACAAAAGAGTTTGTTGAGAAGACACCAGAAGCAGAAGTTCTTGATGAGTTAAATATGAAAAAAATGTGTTGTCGTAGACATTTCTTAACGCACGTTGATATTGAATAATTTCTTAATATATATTATAATGGGTAAAAAGAAATCAATTAAAAATCAAAGAATGTATAGAATGAAAGGTTGTTCTAAAAAAACTTGTAAAAATTATTTAGGTGGTTCAGCAGATGCAAATTTAGCATATACTGGAAATAAAATTCCAACTGTTCCTAACCCTTTTTTATCTTATGCAGCTAAGGGTGGTGCTTTAACTAATTCTAACCATTTATCTTCTTCTTTAGCTACTAACACGTATAATAAAACTCTTCCAAATACTGGACCTACCAATATTAAATTTCCAAATACACCTGCGAATTTAGCTGGACCTCAAAAAGGAGGTTGTGGTTGTGGTTTGCCATTAATGAATGGTGGAATGAAACATCGTTCTAATTGTAAATGTAGTTATTGTAAAACTAAAAAAGGTAAACAAACTGGCGGAAATCTAGGAATTCCTTATCCAAATGGTCTTGTTGGGTCAGCATGGGCACCAAGTGCGGAAAGTTTGCCTGGCGTAGATGGTGTTCAAGGAGGAAGAAATTTTTTATCTCCAAATAATTATAATACTGATGTTCAGACATCAATAGTGTCAACAGGAGCTCAGCCACCTTTTTTATATACTGGTAAGGGAGGTAATAAACGTACAAAAAAACAAAGAGGAGGTTCCCTTACAAGTTTTTTGCCTACAGATTTGGTTAATTTAGGAAGACAAATGCAATTTGGAGTAGGAAGCGCATATAATGCGTTTTTAGGATATGGAGCTCCAACAAATCCTTTGCCTTGGAATAATCAATTGCGTAATACAACAAGCTTAAGTACTATTAAAAGTTATGCAATTTAAAAATATTTTCTAGGTATAATTCATATGGCACCTTTCCCAAAAAGTATTAAAGATTTATGTACACCCGCAATGATATATTTTATTATTTCAATGATATCTGTAGTTATTGTATTATTACAAAACTTAGGCAATGCGAATAGTTATAATATTGGTTCGTTTTCTTGTCGTGTTCCTAATACTACGATGATTTTCATAATTAAACTGTTATATATTTTATTTTGGACATATATTCTTAATTTAATATGCAAAGATGGTCATACCAATCTATCTTGGTTGCTTATTCTTTTCCCATGGATTCTTTTATTTGTCATAATTGGAATTCTTATGATAAATATGTGATATTATCAAAATAATAATTAATTATATTTTATAATTACAATATTTATAAAATATATATATATATTTAGTATAATAATGTCAATAAAAATTAAAAATGGCCTTTCATATCTTAAAAATGGTTGGAGATATATTTCAATTAATGGAAAACCCAAAGAAAGAGGATATGCATATGGTTATCTTTGTGCAACTGAATTTAAAGAAATACAAGAAATGCTTAGGTTTTTAGCATTTGAATCTTATGGAGTTTCTTGGGATTTTTTTATTGAAGAGATTAATATTGACTTTAAAGAAATGACTAAAGAAAAATTTAAAGAATTCTATGAAGAAATGGAAGGAATAACCGAAGGTTGTAATGCAAATGGTTGCAAAACAACCATTGATGAAATAATTGCTTGGAATTTTTGGTGTTCACTTCCTTATTGGTATTCCTTAAAATCTGAATCACATTCAGGAAGAGAAGGTGGAGCACCGGATAAATGTAGTGCTTTTATTGCTGTAGGCGATTGGACTGAAGACGGTAAAATAGTATGTGCTCATAATTCATTTTCTGATTTTATTGATGGTCAATTTGCTAATATTATTCTAGATTTAAACCCCTCAAATGGTCATCGATTTATTATGCAAACGTCTCCATGTTGGATTTGGAGCGGCACAGATTTTTTTGTAACAGCAAAAGGAACAATAGGAACTGAAACAACCATTGGAGGTTTTATTCCTTATGTAAAAAAATATCCAATTGGTTATAGAATTAGGCAGGCTATGCAATACGGAAATTCACTTGATGAATATTGTAATATACTTTTACACGAAAATTCAGGAGATTATGCTAATTCATGGTTATTTGGTGACATTAATACAAATGAAATTTTACGTATAGAATTAGGTCTTAAATTTCATAATATAGAGAGAACAACAAACGGAGTTTTCATTGGATTTAATGCTCCTTATGATGAACGTATTAGAAATATTGAAGTCGTAAATTCAGGCTTTTATGATATTAGAAGACACCAAGGCGCTAGATTAGTTCGTCTTGGTGAACTTATGGATGAAAATAAAGGTAAACTTAACATTGATATAGCTCAAAAAATAATAGCAGACCATTATGACGTATATTTAAATAAAAGTAATAATCCATGCTCAAGAACTGTATGTTCACATTATGAACTAGATGCTAGGGAATATATGTCTCAAAGTGATAGACCAAAACCATTTGCCCCACGAGGAGCGGTTGATGGAATAGTTGTAGATTCCGCGTTAGCTAAGAAAATGAGCTTTATTGGACGTTATGGTAATAGTTGTGGTATGGAATTTAATAAAGATAAATTTTTTCAAAAACATAAACAATATTATAAATTTTATCCATATGTAAAGGATAGACCAAGTATGCCGTGGACTGAATTTACTATTACAAATATAAAAAATAAATTTAAATTAACAAAAAAAGGTAATAAACAAATGAACCGTAAAACTAAAAAAAATAAAGATTAAGTGTAAATTATTTCAATTTATTATAAATTATTTTATAGATATATTTTATAATGAAAAAAACTCGCAATAATCAGAAAAAAATGTTGGAATCCATTAGAAATACAACAGAAAAGGCTTTGCCAATGGTTAATAAAGGACTATATAATATTGGTAAAACTGCTAAAGAGATTGCTGAAAAATCTTTACCAGTTGTTGAAGAAGGTGCGTCCGCTGTATATGGAACAATCTCTACAGGTGTAGATCTAGGCATTAGCGGGGCAAAAACTTTAGCTAAGGGTGTACGTAATATATCAAAAAAAAGACGTCATAAACGCAAAAAACATCATAGTCGAAATAAATCTCATCGTAATAAAAAACGTAAACATTAAATATCTTTTATTTGCATTCCTTTTGTTGTTTTAATTCTTTTATTACCTTTTTTACATTTTTTATGTTCTTCATTATGACAATCATTACATAATGTCATTAAATTTGCTAAATTATTTTTATGAAATACATTATCTGAACTTGTAATATAATCATCATTATTTGCTTCGGATTGATGTTGTAAATGATGAACTTCTGTACCTTTTTTATTTTTACATTTTTCACATATATTAACAATTTTTTTAGAATTATATTGTGAAGTTTTAAGTGAAAGAATACTTCTAGATTCAGGATGATATTTCATTCTTATTTCATATGCGGCATCTAAAAAATCTTGCGGTAAGGACAATGATTTACAAACTTCAAGACCATACATACTAGTACCTGGTCCATCTTTAAGTTTGCGGTCATATATAAGCGTATCGCTTTCCTTATCATATACAACTGACATATGTTTTATTTTAACACTGTCCAAACTAGTAATTTCATCATAATTAACTATTTCGTGTAGATGTGTTGCAAAAACAAAACTACTTTTACATTTGTGTAGTTTCTGAATGCCTGCAACAAATATACTAATAGCACTAAGAGTTTCAGTTCCTGAACATAGCTCATCCCCTAAAATTAAAATATTTTCATTTGTAAGGCGTAAAATTGTCCGAAGTTCAGACATTTCTACAGCAAATGTTGATAAACCTTTAAAAATATTATCATTTCCAATTATACGAGTAAATATATATTTATATGGCATATAATTAAATTCTGAACAAGGAACATATAACCCTGCTTGGGCCATAATAATAGAAATGCCTAATGCTCTTATAATTGTACTCTTTCCAACCGCATTTGTTCCATAAAGTAAAACCCCATCGGCATTTCCATCACCTAAAATAATATCATTTGTTACATATAATTCGTTCGATTGAAAAGTTTCAAGTAAACAATGACGAAGTTTTTTAGCATCTACAAATGATTTTTCTGATTTAACAATATTTGGTTTACAGTAATTATATTTTTTAGCAATTGTACTTTTTGTATACAAATTATCAATAAGTGTTATAAAATTAACAATGCTTTCTAATTTTGAATGATATTCCTCAAAATTAACAACAAACTTATTATAAACCTGTAAAATTAAGTCCTTCAATGATACTTTAATACTTGAAATATTTTTACATAAACTATTTATTTGTTCATCTTTAATACAATTATTCGAAGCTGTTTGTTTTTCAAATTCAAATTGCTTTTTTGAAACCTTAAGGTCGAAATTTTTATGTAAATATTGTGAATTATAATTTAAACTAACCATTGTTATATCATTTGGAAGTGCATCTTCTAATATTTTACATCTTCTGCTTGTTGTAATTAAACTAAAATTGTTTTTTTCTGTTTCATATATTTTAACATAGTCAGTATTTTTATTATTTTTTTTTTCTTTATTTTCAATTAATCCGCTTAAATATTTTGATATTGATTCCAATTTAAGTTCAGATTCTTTTAATAATAAGGTTTTTTTATCTAAATTTTCATCAATTCTATTTTGAATAAAATTAACTTCAAAATTTAAAAGTTGATCTAAATCTTTTGCTATTGATAAATCAATATTATTATTAATAAAATTTGTTATTTCTTCGCAATATTTAGGTATATTTAAAATATTATTTTCAAATGTAGCTAAATACTCTTTGATTATTGTATCTTCTTCTATTTTATCATATATATTTTTTATTGTTAAAATATTATTATATAAATTGTAAAAAGCTTTAGGAGTTATTTTCTTAATAAATATTTGCCTTTCCCATTTTGAAATATCTTTTATAGTAGACAGATTTGTTTTTAAAAAACTACTGTAAGTTGTATATTTAGAGAGAAAATATTCAGTAATATCATATTCTCTTTTTAAAATAATTTCATCAAAAATAGGATTCAAAATATTACTCATAAATTTCCTTTTACCCATTGGTGTAATACAATCATTTAACATTTTAGAAACACACGAATATTTACTTGAGTTAATTGTTCCGTCATCTATAATATTTAATTGTTTTAGTGAATGATTTGCTAATAATAATCTTGTAGAGCAATTTTCAAATGTAGGTTCTGAAATTTTATTTACAAGATGTGGATTATGTTGATACACAAAATCAAGTAAAAAACAAAATGATTGTGTAGCAATATTATTTTCATAAAAATTTTGAATAAACGCATCATAATTATCAAATTTATAAAATTTGGTAAGTATCTCTTTTTGATAAGGTTGTTTTTCGCAATTTTTTACTCTAGTCATTTTTATTGTGGTTTCATTTGTAATATGAATTTTATGTATTAAACTACTTGTAATTCCTGCATAGCTAATAACACAATCTATTTCTCTCTTATCTGGTAAATTTGAAATTATAATTGTTTCGCTAGGATTGTAAATAGAAATAAACCTTTCTAATTCATCATATGTAGTAGGATTATTAACATATGTCTCCTTAAATTGAAATATATTAGTCTTTCCAGTATAAATATCAATATTTGCTACACCAACTACTACAAATTTACCTTTCATTAACAATTTATTCTCAACTAAATCTATCCAAACACAAGTTATCGAGTTTGTTAAATTTTGAGTTTCTGTATGAAAGTATGTACCAGGAGAGAAAACACCCGCTAAACTACGAGTTGTATTTTTTGCTGATTCATCTTGAACATATACAACTGCAGTAAATCCTGCATCTTGTATTTTTTTAATATATTTTTCAATTTGAATATCTTTAAAACCAGCCATCATTACGTTATCTTTTCCAACACATGTATTTTTTTCAACCACGTTTAATTCACAAATTTGAGAAAAATCTAAAATTTTGCTTCCAGTTATAAGTTCAGAATTTTCACTAGAAATTCCATAAACTTCAAAAAACGAACCTACTTGCATTAATACTATAGTATTAACACCATATTCGTCTTGGTATTTTAGGGTTAATTCAAAATATTCTTTTATTAGAGCCATTATTTATTATATATTTATTTCTTTAATATATATTTAATATATATTTAACCATTTAGTACAAAAAACATAGCCTCATTGTTATCATAAAAACAATTTATTAATTGTTTTTTTATTCTACTATAATAATAAAGTGATAATACTCCTAATTTATAATGTAAAATTTTTAATAAAATTAAAATAACTGTTATATAAATTGGTAAATTAAATTTACTTTGGTGTTCCATTAAAATTTCATCTTTATACTTTTCATTATAAATAGATATTTCAACATTTAAATTATTATCTATATATTTAGTTTTATATCCTGGGACAACCGTAGTCGTTTTATCCATTTTATAAAACGACCTTTTAAAATCATCTTTATTAAGATTTAAATAATTTTGTAATAAAACTACAATACTTAATTCATTATCTGAAAAAATATCAATATCAATATCGCTCATTTGTGGAAAATAATCATCCCGTTGAATACTTCCATAAAAATAAATTGGTTTGTCTATATAATTTCTTAAATTATTAAAAAAATCATTTTCATAAGCTGTAAGTTTATTTTTTACATTTTCCATTTATTTATAGTAATATAATAAATCACAAACCTTTTATAATATTATAGTTGTTGTATGTTGTTTATCATACATTTTTATTTTTTTATTAAAATAACAATGAAATATATAACATTTTATATTAACATAACAGTTCTTAGAAATTAATCCTAACGTATAATATAAGTATTTTAATATATACAAAATATAAACTATATATAACGGTAAATTATTTATTTCATTTATATTTTGAATTACATATGGTTTATATTTTTCATCATAAATTAGTATATCAAAAACTAATTGGTTATCATTGTCTTCGTATTTTATTTTATGACCATTTATTACTAATTTGTCATTAACAGTATATTGTTGATATATTTTTTTAATATTTTTATTATTAATGTTTAAATAATTTTGTATTTTGGTTATTAAGCTATTTACATTATCAGTTATAATAGCTATATCTATATCACTCGCATTATCAAAATAATCAGAACGTTTTATGCTACCAAAAAAAATAAGTTCTGTGTTTAAATAATTTTGCATATTATGAAAAAAATTATATTTGTATTCTCCTAATCTATTTTTTATATTTTCCATTTATTTATAGTAATATAAAAAATTAAACCTTTGTAATATTGTAGTTGTTGTGTTATTATCATACATTATAAATTATTTAATGTATGTTTTTTTCAGACTAAAATAAAATTATACTATTTGGACGCTAATTGAAGTTTTAGATTATATATAATTTCGTTGGTTTCAATTTGAGTTTTTAATGTATTTTTTTCATTAATTTCTTTTTGAATAATTAAATCTTTATCTTTCAATTCAAAATCTTTATTTTTCATTTCAATTATATGCTGGGTTTTCAAATTTCGTATTTCATTATGTAGTGATTCTATTTTCTTATTCAAATCTTCAATTTCTTTTTGTAATCCAGCAGTATTACCAATATATTTCTTACCAGTAGTCTCGTATAATTCTTTAATTATTTCAAATTGGAGTGTAGATAAAGCTACAAGTTCATTATATCCATCAACATTCAACAACGAATTATATGCTTTGGATATTTCTCTAATCTTTGATTCCGCTTCACTTGTATACTTGACATCTACTATATGAAAACAGGCTAGATTAATATTCACATTATTCAGTTTTCCATATTTAATTTGATGCTCTCCTAGCCGACGTTCTAAATCATCTGTAAATCCAAATTTATACACTATCGAATCGTCTAGAACACTCGCATTAATTCCAAATGTTTCCCTCAATTCTTTAACTCTTCCAAGAGATAATAAATAAATACAAGGAAATTTTGAAGCGTATGTTTCAAATACCGCTTTATATGTTTTAACTGAAATATTCAATACATCAGTTCCTAATTTTATCTTTTCTTCTTTTGAACCCATCTGGATTGTAAAAAGCTTGTTTGTAGCCCATTTTCTAAATATGGTAGCATTTTTATTTCTTGACACGAATAAAACTCTTAATAATCCTTCATATGTTAAGTATAAAGACGTTTTAAATTTTTTATTCGCTGTTTTAGGTTCATCTTTGGTTAATCTAATTTCACGAATAAAATTTTTATAATCTATATTTTTTTCATAACCTTTATCTTTATTTAATAATACTACATTTAGATTTGGCATTCCAAAACCATTACTAACATCTTTAACTTTGAAATAAATTTTATCTTCGTGACGTTCTCCTCTTGTTTCAATCTCAATAATATTTCCATCATAATCTTTAAATTTTTCCTCATCTTTTAAATGTAAAAGTAGAGGTGCTTTTTCAACAACTTCATCATCTTTAACATCATCATTAATAATATTTCTCTCTAATTCTTGGATAACAATAGGTTCAATCTTTCTCTCTAATTCTTGGATAATAATAGGTTCAACCTTTCTCTCTAATTCTTGAATAACAATAGGTTCAACCTTTCTCTCTAATTCTTGAATAACAATAATTGAATCCCGTTTAAAATAATGTTTATCAACCCATTCTTTAGAAATTAATAGTTGAGATTTCTTACACTCACTCGTCGTCAATTTCCATTCATTCAATTTCAAGTTAGCATAAAGATATTCACTTTCAGGTATTTTCTTTTTCGCAATGATTGTTTTTGGTTTGGATTTACATCCGTAATAAAATTCTGGATTATAATCCAATAATTCTTTTGAATTATAATACATCTTTTCATTATCAAACTCAATCTTAAAGCATGTAGGTTTTTGTGATGCAGCCATCTTATTATACTATAGTACCATCTATTTAAGTTCTTTTGTAATATATATTAACATATATTAATATATATTAGTATTGAAATATGCAGTTTATTTTGAAGATAATTTATAATAATAACTCATTAACAATATTATTAAACTTATGATTTTTATTTATAAATAATATATCGATTTGCATATTAAACCCATTAATATAATGATTATCCATTATATCATAAGCAACAAACCCGATTGTATTCATAAAGGTTATATGTTCTAAAAAATTTGGAACCCCATCGTTATATTGTCCAAATAAAGGAATTTCCAAAATTATAAAATCTGTTTTTTCCAAAATAAAAGTAGAGCCTTTTAATATAGGAATTTCTGCACCCTGACAATCTATTTTAATTAGAATATTTTTTGATTCTTGTAATATATTATTTTGTAAAATAAAAGTATTTAAATCAATAGTTTCCTTCTTAATAATTTCACAATTTTTAAAATGCTTTGTTTTCTCTCTAAATATAGAATCTCCTGTATTTTTCATTTGATACCAATCTACTTCTTCTATTTTATCATTTAATAAAACATTATATACTTTAACATTTTTATCATGTTGTAATTGATTTAATTCAGAATAATTAATTGCTTCAAATAAATAATATTTTGAATTATTATATATTTGTTTCATATTATTTGTCCAATTTCCGTTATGAGCGCCAATATCTAATATTGTATCAGGTAAATAACCTTGTTCTTTAAGAAGATGTAATTTGTAAAACATATATTATAAAGAATTAATTATTTTATATTTAAACCGCAAAATTTGAAAGCGTATCTTATTTTTTTGATGTTAATGAAACCTCGTCATACACATGACTAAATACATTAAAATCTATATTTTTTTCATCAAGAATAATTTTAATTTTATTATATAAATATTTTTTATCAGTTGTCATTTTATCAAAATCTATAAATATTGTAGGTATATCATATTTAGTCATATAAAATATATATTTTGAAAAAATATTGTTATAAAATTGTATTTGAGATACTTTATCATTAGCATTCCATAGCCCTCCTTTGTTATTTTTATGTTTTACTCTCGATTCAGCTGATAATTTAAAATCACGGATTGGAATTATAACTGTTTTAATTTTTATTAATGGGTCTTCTACAATATGTTTAATATTAGATATAATAAGTGGATTTTTAATTATATAATAAGGCTCATTATATTTTTTTTCCATACCTGAATTACAGTTAGTAAAAATAAATTTTGAATAAGTTTTTTTTGTATATCCAGTATTAAACTCTAAAAACTAAATATTTTAATTAAAAAGGTTGTACCACAACGCCCAGTTCCTGTAATTAATACTTTTTCCATTATATATAATGGAAATAAAATTTATATTTCTTTATCATCTTTTGAAAAATTGTGTAATAAAGTTTCGGCATTTTGATTAGTTATTTCACCAGCTAACATAGAAGATTCATACAATTTCCTAAGAACATCATTAGGAGCATTACTACCAATTTTTATTAAATTATGTTGTCTTAAATATATTTTTATATCATTAATATTTTTTCTTTTAAGGTCTTTTTGAGCATTTAAAATTTTTTTACGAGTTCCTCTATCTTTAATTAATACTGAAACTAAATTTTTTATTTTAGATTTTCCAAGTGTATAGCTTCTTTTAATAGTTTTTTTAAAAATTTTTTTGATTGCAATAGTTTTTTGTTGATTATTACAAAATTCATTTATTGGGTCAGTTATATTTATTTCATTTATTGTATTTACATTTGTTTTAGGCATTGTGGGAATTATTTGATTTTTGTGTGATAAAATAGGCGGTTGTATTAAATGTTGGGTTAACATAATATCTTCGTTTTTCTGATAAGATTCTTCTAATTGTTTTAATTTTAATTTTTCGCGCAAACTGTTTAAACGTTTCTCTCTAATATTTTTTTCTCTATTTATTTCTGAATTTTGGATTATTAATGCTGAATTTGGATTTGATACAATATTATTACGACGTGTCCTTGACCAATCTCTATATGTAGGTTTAATCCCTCCTTTAAGTATTCCATATGGCACATTATCATAATTATAAGGTGAAATAGTTATTGGAATATCTGATGAATTAACATTTGGTTCTGTATTTGTTATTTTAAGTTCTTCTGGTAATTCTATATTTACGTATGGTTGTGAAGTAGAATTGTTTAAACTTTGATAATTTTTTATAGTTTTTCTCTCTAATTCTTCTTTTCGTTTTTGTTTTTGGTTTTCATAATTTCTTTTTTCGTCATTAACTTTTTTCTGTTTTGATAATGTTTGTAAATAATTAATAGAGTCGTTAAATTCATCTGGAAAACTATTACTTTCATCTTTGTTGTAATTGCTTTCTTTATTTTCTTGATTGTTTAACAATTTTTTTTTATTATTCTCTAAATTTTCTGTTTCACGTTGTTTATGTTCTTTAATTCTTTTTAACAACTTATTTTTTAAAACATTTGGAGATATAATAGGTATATTTTTTGGGGGTTGTTTTTTATCTCTATTTTTTTTGGTTTTTGAAAGACCAGAAATAAATAAATTTGGATTTATTGAAATGGTTTTATTTGTCATTTTATTATATTATTAAATAAAATTGGGAAATTTTAACTTTCTTAAATATATTTAACTAATAAATAATTTAAAAATAAATTGAGATATAAAATAACTCAAATATGTTATCAAATATAAAAACAAACAACATTAAAATGAGTTCTATTAATAACGAAACATTTGACATTGAAAATGACCAATATATCGAGACGCCTTGGAATATTATTGAGTCATACTTCAGAGGTAAACACTTAGAAAGATTCGTAAGACATCAAATAGAATCGTATAATAATTTTGTTGGATACCAAATTATTAAAACGATAGAAATGTTCAATCCTGTTCATATAGCATCTGAACAAGACTTAGACCCAGTATCAAAAAAATATTCTTTAGAAATTTTTATAACATTTGAAAATTTTCACATTTACAGACCTCAAATTCACGAAAATAATGGTTCTATAAAATTAATGTTTCCTCAGGAGGCTCGGTTGAGAAATTTTACTTATGCGTCTTCTACAACAATTGACATTAATATAAAATACGTAGTTCGAAATGGAACTAATTTGGAAAATACTCAAACATTTTATAAAACTATTCCTAAAATACATATTGGAAAGATTCCAATAATGTTAAAATCTAATATTTGCATATTAAAACAATACAATCATTTTGAAAATACTCAAACATGTGAATGTAAATATGATGCTGGAGGATATTTTATTATTAACGGGTCTGAAAAAGTTGTATTGGGACAAGAAAGAGCCGCTGAAAATAAAGTTTATTGTTTTAATATTTCTAAAAACGATACCAAGTACATTTGGAAAGCTGAAATAAAATCTGTACCTGATTTTAAATGCATTTCTCCAAAACAAATAAATATGATGATTAACTCTAAAACTAATGGATTTGGACATTCTATTTGTGTTGAATTACCTCGTGTAAAACAGCCTATACCATTGTTCATTGTTTTCAGAGCGCTTGGTGTTATTTCTGATAAGGAAATTTGTGAGAAAATTTTACTAGATATAAATAATGATAAAAATGAGCTAATGCTTGAATCTTTACAAGCCTCTATTATTGAATCAAATAAATATATTACTCAAGAAGAATGTATAAAATATATAATTGGGTTTGTAATGTACACACCTATAAATATGGATAAAGAGGCTGGAATAAAAAAGAAACACGAATTCACATTAGAAATATTAAATAATGATTTATTCCCTCATTGCAATAATATGACACAAAAAATTTATTTCCTTGGATACATGGCAAATAAGCTACTGCTTGCTTCTTTTGAAATTATTAAAAATGATGATAGAGATTCATATTTAAATAAACGTGTTGATTTAACAGGTACATTACTTAATAACCTTTACAGAAATTATTTCAATAAATTAGTAAAAGATATGGAAAAACAAGTAATAAGAGAAATTAATATTGGTTCTTGGAAATCAACTGATGATTATGAAAATATTATTAATTTAACTAATATTTATAAAATTATAAAATCTACTACTATTGAAAATGGTTTGAAGCGTGCACTATCGACCGGTGATTTTGGCATTAAGCACGCGAATTCAAACAAAGTTGGGGTTGCTCAAGTATTAAATAGATTAAATTACGTATCAAGTTTAAGTCACGCCAGAAGAATTTCTACACCAGTAGATAAAAGCGGCAAACTTATACCTCCACGTAAACTACATAATACATCTTGGGGGTTTATATGTTGTGCGGAAACACCAGAAGGTCAGTCTGTAGGTGTAGTTAAAAATTTAAGTTATATGACACATATAACTATTTATTCTAATTCAATGCCATTATATGAATATATTATGCCAAATATTACGAAAATTGATGATAATGGTCTTACACCTTCTGACATGTATAAAAAAGTAAAAGTATTTATTAATGGAATATGGGTCGGCATTACTAACACACCTGAAGAATTATATTTAATGTTAAAAGACAAAAAATATAAGGGAATTATTAATATTTACACCTCAATTGTTTTTGATTATAAAATGCTTGAAATAAGAGTGTGTAATGACAGCGGAAGACTTATGAGACCATTACTAAGAGTACAAAATAAAAATATTTTAATAAATAACAATATTTTAGATAAATTAAATAAGTCTGAATTAGTTTGGGACGATTTATTGATAAGTTCAAAAATAGATAACTCTGTTATTGAATACATCGACCCAGAAGAACAAAGTTGGTCTTTAATAGCCACTAAACCTCAAGAGCTTATTAATAAGTCTAATGTTTTTAATAAATATACACATTGTGAAATTCATCCTTCAACTATTTTCGGTGTATTAGCGTCTTGCATACCATTTCCAGAACACAATCAATCACCTAGAAACACTTACCAATGTTTAGATGTAAATGAAACAGTTTTACTATGGAATGGTTCTAAAATTCCAATTAAAGATATTAAAATAGGTGATAAAGTTGTATGCTTTAATCCAGAAACAATGGAAACCAGCTATACAAACGTAGTAAATCATTACGTAAGACAAACAGATAAACTAATTTATAAAATTACAACTTTAAGTGGTAGAGAAATTGTTGCAACAGAAGATCATAAATTTATGACAACTGAAGGTTGGTGTGAAGTAAGAAATATGAGTATTAATGAAACAAAAATTGGAATATTATCATACCAACAAAACAAATTAGACAATTATCATAATGACGATTCAATTATATTATCAGAAGAAGACTTCAGATTGTTCTTTATTAATAACAAATTTTCTTCAAAATTAGTTGAAAAATATATTTTAGAATTAAAAAATATCGGTTTAATTCCACTTAACAAATCAAATTATAACTTGCCAATTCTAGCTAGAATGTTAGGATTTATTTTAGCCGATGGGTCTATTAATATATATGAAAGGAATGGAAACAAATTTACAGCTTGTAGTTTTGATTTTGGAACGGAAGATGATGTAAAAACTTTTGAAAACGATATTAAAATTTGTGGGTTCAACAAATGCAAATACAATAAATCATCTAGACAATTTAATAATGTTATTCATACTACATATGCTGTAACTCACAATGGAATTCTTCCTGCTATTTTATTAGCATTAGGTGTAACTTATGGTAGAAAGACTGAAACTTTTAGAAAAGAAATACCATTGTGGATAATGAATGGCAATAATTTAGTTAAAAGAGAGTTCTTAAGTGGGTTTCAAGGAGGCGATGGTTGTAAAATAAGATGGAATAAAATAGATAAAGGTTATAATTTTATTTGTGCTGAAACATCTCAACAAATTAATCCAAATTTAGGAGGATCATTAAATAAATTTATGGAACAGTGTGTAGAATTATTACGAAATTTTAATATTGTTGTTTCAAACGTTAAGCAAGTGCAAATAGATATAAATAGAATAAAAGTATCTTATAAAATTTCAGATAAACACAATAATTTAATTCGATATTTTGATAATATTGGATATAGATATAGTTCAACTAAAAATAATCATTCGTTTATTATAATAGAATATCTTAAATATAAAAATTGCTTATTTGAAAAACATAAAAAAATAATTCAAAATATACGAAAACTACATGATGAAAATAAAAGTAATACATATATCTCTAATGTATTGAATATTAAAGTAAATTTTGTGTCTGATTCAATCAGAAGTTATAAAAATAACAGAAAAATTTGTATGAAAAATTTACACGAAAATACAATTAAAAAATGGTTTGAAGAGACGACCTTAATTAATAATACATTATTTATTCCAATTCAAAATATAGAACTTGTTGACAATCGTGTTATTTCTGATATTACGGTAGATTCTGAAAATCACAGTTTTATAGCAGGCAGCAATTTCTTATCGAGTAATTGTGCTCAAGGCAAGCAAGCTATGGGCGTTTATGTCACAAATTATGAAAACAGAATGGATAAAACCGCTTATGTTTTAAATTATCCGATGAGACCACTTGTAGACACAAGAATTATGAATATGATACAGCTTAATAAAATACCGTCTGGAACACAAGTAATCGTCGCAATTATGACACACACTGGATATAATCAGGAAGACTCGTTGTTAATAAATAAAGGTTCAATTGATAGAGGAATGTCGTTAGTAACAGTCTATCATACAGAAAAAGATGAAGACAAACATAAAATTAATGGAGATGAAGAAATCAGATGTAAACCGGATTCTACAAAAACTAAAGGAATGAAAATGGGCAATTATAATAAAGTTAATTCAAAAGGACTTATACCAGAAAATACTTTAATTGAAAACCGAGATGTAATTATCGCAAAAGTAACGCCAATTAAAGAAAATAGAAATGATCATACAAAAGTTATTAAATATGAGGACCAAAGTAAAATTTATAAAACCGCTGAAGAAACATACATTGATAAAAATTATACTGATAGAAATGGCGAAGGATACAATTTTGCAAAGGTTCGTTTGAGAACCGTAAGAAAACCTGTTATTGGTGATAAATTTAGTTCAAGGCACGGACAGAAAGGTACAGTAGGAAATATCATTCCAGAATGCGATATGCCATTTACAAGTGATGGAATTAAACCAGATATTATTATTAATCCTCACGCAATACCATCTCGTATGACTATTGGACAATTGAAAGAAACTGTTCTTGGAAAAGTATTAATTGAACTTGGATTATTCGGAGATGGAACCGCCTTTGGAGAGTTTGATGTAAAAGACATTTGCAACCATCTTATCCGAGCTGGATATGAAGCACACGGAAACGAATTATTGTATAATGGATTAACTGGTGAACAGCACGAATGCAGCGTATTTATGGGTCCTGTCTTCTATCAACGTCTTAAACATATGGTTAATGATAAAATACATAGTCGTTCTATCGGTCCTATGGTAAATTTAACAAGACAACCAGCGGAAGGCCGCTCGCGAGATGGAGGGTTACGCTTTGGCGAAATGGAGAGAGATTGCCAGGTATCTGACACACCTATTACGCTAACAAACGGACACAGTGTTTTAATAAAAAATATGGCATCGTGCGAAAATGAAGTATTGGGCTGGGATGAAAAAACTAATAAAATGGTCCCTTCTAAACAATCAGAATTCCTTTATAAAGGTGAACGAGAATGCGTTCAATTAACATTTGAAGATGGCAGAACACAAACGTGCACACCAGATCATCCTATTTTAACATCTGATAATCAATGGATAAAAGCTAAGGATTTAATAGTTGGAAAACAAAAAGTTAAGACAGGAATTACTTGTCCTGTTGTCGATTATAATAATGAAATAAAAGAATGCGCAGGATGGAATTTAAAAGTTGGTGATTTATTGTTTAAAACCGATACAATAAAAAATTTTAAAAATTCTCTTATTTTGGCAAAAATAATTGGTTATTTAATAACAGATGGACATATTGGTAAGTACAATAATAAAATTTGCGCTTCAGTGTTTTTAGGTCATATGATAGATGTGAATAACTTTATAAATGACCTAACTCATTTATGTAATGTAAAACAAACAAAATTTAAATGTAAAAATTTATACAGAATAGGAATTCCTTCTGAGTTAATAAATAATATTACCGAATTAGATGGTTTACTTATTGGCAAAAAAGTAATTCAGTCAGCTAAGCTACCAGAATTCATAATTGATGATAATTGCCCTTTGCCTATTGTACGTGAGTTTTTAGGTGGTTTATTTGGTGGAGATGGTCATACTTGTGTTCTAGGAATTCATCGTGGTAAACGTGATATATTATCATCTATTAGCTTTTCCCAAACTAAAAATAAGCTTCATTTAGATTCACTTGAACAAATGATGAATGATATTAAAAAATTATTAACTAGATTTGATATTAATAAAGTTACTATACAAAAATTAAAAGAAACAAGTTATTCAAAAAATAAAAATCAGAATGATAATTTAAAAAATTATCAATTAACTTTACATTTAGATATAGACGAACTTATTACATTTCACAATAAAATTGGATTCCGTTATTGTTGTCATAAATCACAGCGTCTTGAAGCAGCTGTATCGTATAAACGCTTAAGAAATGAAGTGGCTAGACAACATAATTGGCTTGTTTCTAAAGTAGATGAACTAACTAATTTTAGTGAAATAAAGAAAGCAAACCCTAATAAAATTGTTCAAACTAAAAACGCAATTAAGCAAGCCATAAAAGAATTAGAAAAAGTAGAACCATTAATTCATAATTACGCTATTCCATCAACACACGATATTACAGACCATTTAATAAAGGGAACTAAATTTGGTAAATTTACAAGTAAATCATTCCCTACTGCTGAAGATTATCTTAAGGAAATTGGAGCGCTTGATTGGTTTTTAAATAATGACAATGATAATAAAAATATTGACGAAGAATTAATTGTTGATGAAGAAATCATAGAGCGTAAATTTACAACCTCTTATGGTGTTAGTAGGGATTTTGAAGGTTTACCTACAATGGACCTAAAGGTAATTGACATAAGACCAGCAGGAACTCATCCTGTATATGATATTCAAGTTGACGATACTCATTCGTTCTTGGCAAATGGTATAGTAGCGCATAATTGTATGATATCGCACGGTGCATCAAGATTTACACGAGAAAGAATGTATGATGTATCTGATAAATATTCAGTATATATTTGTAAAAAGTGTGGTCTTATTGCGTCGTATAATGACAAAATGCATATCCATCATTGTCGCACTTGTGATAATAGAGTAGACTTCGCATATGTAGAAATTCCGTATTCTTGTAAATTATTATTTCAAGAATTAAATACAATGAATATAGCACCACGTATTATGTTAGACCATTAATAATAAATTTTAGAATGTAAATGTATCTGTGAATAAATTTGAATATATATATAATAAAAATATTTTTTTTATCATATATCTTAAGAATAAATTACATTATTCCGCGGAATAAATTTACAATATAAGTTGTAAAAGCAAATAATAATCCACCCCATAAGGTATCTATTATAACAGTTAATAAAGACCAATTTTTAAATAAAGCATAATTAGTTGTTTCATAAACACCATAAATAACTATTCCTAAAAAAAATGCTTCGCTAAGATTTTTACGAGGTTTAATAATAAAATAATTAATTCCTGTTATTAAAAATATATAGCAAATTGCCGCTCCTAAAAGGTTCATTTTAGGCTCTGAGCCTTGAACATTTTGTATTTGTTTATTAAAATAACCCTTCATACTATTTAAATAAATAAAATCAATTGTGATAAATACAATCGCGCTTATTAATAATAAAAAGTCAAACATTATATATTATAAAAATATTTTATGTTTAGTTAAAGATATATTTATAAACTTTTTTTACTATAGTATTATATAAATGTCTGTAGGTTTTACTAACCCAATTAGCGGAAGTAATGTAGCTTTATCTCCTTTTGTGATTAATCCTAAGAATTCTGGAGGGGCAATTAAAGGTTGGATGCCTCAAACTAATCAGCTTACCGATAAAAGATATAATGAATATGAACAAATTCGTTTCACATTGAAAAATGCTTGGAACACAACATATCCAAGTCAACTAAGAAGAAACAACTTAAAAAAAAGTATTACAACACCTTTCCGTGCTGTTAATAATGCTGGCGATCTTCTTAGTCGTGAGAATTTTTCTTGTGGAGGAAGTTGTCAAAGTTTTCAAAGTAGACCTGGTCTTAAAGGTTTAAAAAATCATTTTGGCGCAGTTTCTGTTTCATGTACACCATCAGCTTCTTATAATAGTCTTCAATTACTTAAAGACATTCCCGCTTCTGCTTGTAATGTTAAATATGTTTATGATAGTTCTGATTATACTACTTATTTGAAACAAAGGGCAGTAAATAAAAACTATAATGACTTGACGTTTGGAGGTGATCAATCAAACTCAAGTCAATCAGCACAAAAAGCTATTAGAAGATATTAAACATTTAGTAAATGGTTATAAAATAGTAATATAATATTATGGAAGGTAATTACAAAAGAAAACAGATTTTATACCAGAAAACAGATTTTAATAAACATTTGATTTGTCAACTTCCATCTATATTTAGATGTTGTAAATGTAAACGCAATAATACTATTCAAGTTCCAACAAATGCGCTAAGTCAGTTTTGTCTTTTTTGTGGAAATCCAAATTATGTAAAAAGAGTTATATAATTAAAATAGTTTTTATAAAGGCATATATTAATGACAACTCCATATGCTGTTTCAAGAAATATAGGTTCTTCAACTTATAATAATTACGTTAATGCACCAATTACTGGACCATTGAGCACAAATCAAACACCTTGTCAAATACCTTATCATAGTTACGGTATATTAAGTGGGATTAGACCTACACCACCTCAATTTTATCCAATGCAAACACCAGTTGATGCTCAAATGAACACAAATGCAAGACATCAATATTTAAGAACATCAGTTAATAACCAAGATTTACAAAGACAAATAGCTTTAGGAAAAGCATCATCACCATTAGGGTATGTTATAAATTCATCTCAAAGACAAGTACCAATATCATCTCATACAAATTACATACCACCGATTCAATCATCATTATATATAAATATACTTAAAAGCAATGCAGTAGGAAAATCAGGGTATAAAGTTTCTTTGCCTACAACAGCACCTACTGGAACTAAAAGCTATTACCCTAGCGGAACAAGAAGTACTATAAGAAGAATGCGTTCAGGAGGATGTGTTGCTCCTAAAAAAAAGGGTTCTATTTATAACACAAGTTTAACAAATGGACAAGTATGCGCTTGGGGTGCAATTGTGCGTCAAAATTATTAAATATTTTTTAAACTATATTTTTAATATTTAGTAATATTATAATATGCCATACTACGTAAAAACTGGATATCCTTCGTTAACTCCATCTTACGGACTTGGAAGCTATGGAAGAACTGGGGCAGCTGTTCTTATTAGCAGTCCGCGTAATAAAATTGGTTCTCAGGGTAGAATTTATTCTTGGATGAAGAGTCATGGTAAAGGTCAACAATACGTTCAATTTTTAATTAATTCAATTGGGCCACTACCAAAAACAAATCCATATTCATATATCTAAATCATTATCATCAATAAATTATATTTAATTATATAAATGAATTCAATAATTAAATATTTAGTTGAATTTTTTGGAACAATATTTATAATATTTGTTGTTTTAACAACAAATACTAATTGGCTTGCAACTGGAATAGCAACATCAATTGCGATTTTATTAGGCAAGAAAATTACTGGTGCTATGTATAATCCGGCACAATCTATTTCTATATACATCAATGGACAAATAACCAAAATTGATTTAATTTTATACATATTTTTTCAATTTTTAGCTGCTTTTGTTGCGGTATATGCATATAAAAAATTTACTCTTAAACAATAATTTACATAAACATGATATGATTAATTTATTTAATTTCTTACAATATAATATATGCCAAAAAAACATAGAAAAATGAAAGGGGGTGAATTTTCTGATTCAGTCGGTTCATCTTTTAATAATTTAGCATCAGCACTTACGAATGATTTGTCTTTTGTATGGAATGAAATTAAAGATAATACTAATAAAGCTTACTACAGATTAACTGGTACACCACAATATAATAGTTTATTAAGTGGTGGCAAGAGAAAAACAAGAAGACATATGCGTGGAGGACTTAAAGATAATAATTATACAACTGGGTTAGCTTCAACTGCTTCACCAATTTCAAATATAAAAACAGCACAACCTCATAATTGGGTAGGAGGTAAAACTAGCAGACGACGTCATGTACATTCGAAATCGTGTAAACATCGCAAACATTAATTTATATATTTGTTTCACATTTTATTAATTAAACAACCAGTATATATCGTCTAACAGAACAAGAAAAATATAAATAACACATTTAAAACGCAAACTTTTAAATGTGTAAAGGTGTAAATCTAAATATTCTAATAATTTGGATAAGAGGCTGATAATAAATAACCACATTGACCTCCTTCCTGATTTTTGTTACGCTGAAGAAGAATGTATCCATCCACACCCCACGATGTACCCCACGAGTTTTTTACTTTATAATAATCAATACCATCAAGAGTTCCATATCCTACAATTAATACTCCATGGTCAATATTAGTTCCACAATTTTCAGTAAAAACTCCACTCTTGTAAAATTGAAATGCTAATTGGTCTGCTTGAATAGCGATAGATACTGGTTGTTTTGAAACTGCTAAAAGCAGTGCGTTTTCATTATTATCAACATCAGTGAAAGATACAGGCGCAGAGTTATGAACACTTTTACATGTTTTAACACAAGTTTCATCTTTGCCAACATAAGGATAGTCTTCTTCGCTACAAATGCCACCATTCCTTTTAGCAAAAGCGAATGCTAGGTTCATTAAACCGCCATTACAACCAGAATCTGTTTTATCACAATCAATAAATTCTTGTTCTGAAAATGAAACGAGTTTTCCATATTTGATTTGATACGCACCTTCCATCGCTCCTGTTGTCGAGAAAGACCAACAAGAACCGCATTGACCTTGGTCTTTAACATTAGTAACAACTCCAAGAGAAACCCAATCAATTTCTGACGGAACCGATGTTATATTTACGTATACTTGTGAGTTAACTTGAGTTGTTATATCATTTTTGACACCTTTTTGAAGAAAAGACTTAAAATCGTCATTATTAATATGAGAAAATTTATTATGACCAAGTTTATATGTCTCGCTATATTTTGAATTATGTGTTTCAATTATATCATCATTTGTAGCAAAATTATCAAGAAGTTGTGAAAAATGATCATAGTTGTTAAATTGTACTCCATAATTTGTAAGCCATTGAAAAAATTTTGTTTCGTAATAAGTGCGGTTATGTATAAGAGTATATATTCCTGGAAGTGTAATAAGTAAATTAACTAAAGATTTAAATATCATTTATATATGCATATATATTATTTCTTTATTTAATAATAAAAACGCACATCTTTTAAGTATTCAATAAATATACTGGAATATTTGCTATTTTGGTAAATGGTTTAGTTGGTTGGAACCAATAAATATGTATACATTACTTATTTATTGTTGTTACTGATGATATATTTCTTATTATTTTATCTTCTTTTTCAATATCATTGTCGCCTGAACCTCCCATTGATTCTATAATTATATGATCAAATTGATCAGAAAAGGGTGAAAAATATTCACCACAATCAGGATGAGCTTCTTTAAATTTTGGAATTAATCTTTGATTCTTTGATGCTACCCTTTTTATTGCTTTTCTTATTTTGTTTTTACTTTCATCTTCTTTTTCCCATTTATCTTCATCCTTTACATATAAT